>Ga0265294_10004227_pt1 | contig 18011 bp, 16 predicted proteins | sample MunlanPumphouse3_FD_192504 | JGI IMG/M metagenome (GOLD analysis project Ga0265294, IMG submission 192504) | Groundwater microbial communities from a municipal landfill in Southern Ontario, Canada - Pumphouse #3 | ecosystem: Environmental > Aquatic > Deep subsurface > Groundwater | place...
AGGAGGGTTGTGGGAAGCGGTGATCATCGCGCCGCCGTCGAACCGGTTGGTCTTTATGATGTACTGCAGGGCCGGCGTGGGGAGGATGCCCATATCCACCACGTTGCATCCGGTCATCAGGAGCCCGGCCTTGAGGGCGTGGGCCAGGGCTTCGCCGGACGTCCGTGTGTCCCTGCCGACCGCTATGGTGCCCTTTCTCATCGATCCAAGTGCGGCGCCGATCTTGAGGACGAGGGCCGGTGTCATCTCCTCCCCGACCACGCCCCGCACGCCGTTCGTTCCAAACATCTGTTTTCCTTTCTGCATCTCCATCACATCTCCTGGTCGGGGTGTTCACGTTTCAGCCGATCCATAATGCTGCTGGCAGCGGCGAATGCCTCCTCGCTGCATTCTGCAAGTATAGCAATATACAGTATACCTTCTCCGGGATGGGGCTGTCCTCGCCGGTGATAGACCCGTGCGCCGATGATCCCCGGGGCTGTTTCCAGTTCTCTTCTGATGCTCGCTGCCAGGGCGTCGGCGGTCTCGTCGAACTCCGGGGATCCGGCAACGGTCCGGTCTCCGCCAATCCCGGTGAACGTGAGGACTGCTCCGGGGCGGGAGACGCCGCACTCACGCCGCAACTCCCGGACCAGCCCCTCGACGGTGTAGTAGTCCTCGAACTCCGGAAGCGCAGCGATCACTTCATCGGTCGTGGGGTTCCGGAGCACGACATTCTCGCTCTCGAGGTCGCCTATCACAATCCGTGGGAAGAGTCTGGACTTGAACCCCTCGAGTATGGCGTACTCGATCCCGGCGTTGCAGAGGGTCTCCAGGGTAGAGTCGAGGTCGTTTTCGCGCCTGACGAGGACCGACTTCTCCTCATCGATGCCTCCGGATAGAGCAGCATGCGATTCATAGTACATGGTGGTGTCTTTTCCGGATTCGAGCAAAAAGCCGTGGTGTCCCAGGTGCTTGACCGCTCCCACGGTCCCCTGTGCGGAGAGCGTCCCGATCAGGCTCTTTATGAACGTTGTCTTCCCGGCGTTCGAGCGGCCGACAATCTGAATGATCTTCATGTGTCCTCATCCTCCTTCTCTTCTACCTGACCCCCTTCGCCCCCTTCCTGGCCGGGCCTGGACTTCAAGACGACCGAAGCCGCCTCGGCCACGCCCCGCATCACCTCGGTGATCCGGTCCTCAACGTCGATCTCGTCGTCGAGGTTCAGGCTCGTTCCTTCCACTTCGAGCAGGAACCGGGCGACCTCGCTCGCCTCAAAGAGGATCTCGTCGAGTTCTTCTGCGGTGAAAAAACCGCACATGGCCCCGTAGAAAAATGTGGCCCCTGCCTTCTTCACCTTCTTCTTGAATGAACTCCTTGCCTGGTTGACTGCCTGTGGGGTGTAGGTGTCGACCATAAAGGGGCAGAGCTCGGGGAGGTTCTCGCCGATGAACGTCATCTCTGAGCCGCTGGTGGTCTTGAAGTCCGCACAGAGGCGTGCGATCGCCCACTCGCGGGCGGTGATGTGGGTGTGTTTGCGCAGAAATTGGTTGACCCGCAGGTAGGTGGCACCGTCTACTTTCTTGAATTTCTGATACTTGTTTGGGTCTTTCAGGTCAGCAGGATCTTCCATTTTGCATACCCTCTTGTCCGTTTTGGTATTTCAATAGTGTTGGTCAGGCAACCCGGCGATAATCCAGCCGTTCTGGCAATTGAACGGGATGGATGTGTGATGCGAGATGCCCGGGCGGCTGTGTGCCCCGGCAGGCGTCATGGTTGCCCTGCCTATATTGCATATAGCATCATGTGGTTTATGTCTGTCCTTTTGATCGCGAAACCGGGGTGGAGTTCAGGTCCTCTCCGATCGGGCTCTGGTCCAATCGGGGCGTTCGTTGTGGATATCTCGTCCGGAGATCCGTCTCCGGGGAGCCCCGCGGTGGGCCGGGAATGCGTGTTCCGTGGGTGTGGGGGCCGGAGGAGGAGCCCTGAACGTGCGGACCGCGACCGGCCTCGCAGTCCACCAATTCGTTCAGATCGGTGAGGGGAGTTGAAGGCCTTTGATGAACCCGTCTCTCATGCGGGAGGCGCGAGGGGACAAAGCCCGGATCGCGTATGGGTGCAGGGAGCGGTTTCGTCGTTTGGGATTCATCTCTGGACTGCTCGACGGAGTCCATACCCTTTGCACGGAAGGCGCTCGAGAGTGGGGTATGAGTTCTATCCCCAACAGGTTTGCCTCGCCCTTCGTGAATGGTCTGTATGGTGAGGTGCAGCGGGTGGTTGTGCCCCCTCCGGTTGACCCGCTATTCAGGTTTTTTGGGCCCTCGTATTATCTCTATAACCCCGGATCGGCACCCTTGTGGTAGTTGGGTTTGACTGTGCGTGTGATCTGGCGCCTGAGGCTTTCTGTGAGGGTCATTTATATGTGGGCCGGTCCTGGAGGGTCTGTTGGGGGGATGATGCTCCAGGATCGTTCACTTTCGCCCCGCGCGGTAGGGGGTTCATATGCTCAGCGGGGGACGTATTCAATAGGGTCTGCTCTCCCCGTCCACCGGGGGGAGCAGCCCGCTTATACCTCCTAACAGCAGTACCTCCTGCATCACCGGAAATATCCTTTTTTAAGGTCTCAAATGCGAGTTGCTTCTTCTCCGGGGTTCCGGATGCTCTTTTGGGAGTGGTGCATTTTTGATGGATGAGTTCCGGCTCGATTCGCTGGAAATCTCGCCTTACCTGGGCAGTTGCGCACGGGTTTTTGTAGGGGCCGTTCTCCTGGTGGTGGGGGTCATGCCGACTGCATGCGTGACCCGGATCGTCTCCTGGCCTGGTTTTTGCGGCCGGGACCCTGTGCAGCAGGTCAACCTGCACGGGCCTGTGCGATCGTGGCTGGCGGCCCGGGGTGGGGTCTGGCAGGGGATCCGGGGTATTCAATTCATTGCGGGGAATAGGCATTTACCGCAATTGTGATATACTCGGGTATTCTATTCATTATACGATGGAAAAAACGTCTTTTTCGGAGTGGCTGGAGCGCTTCACCAGCTACCTCCGAATGCGGAATTACTCGCCCCGGACGATCAAAAAATACGGGCAGACCATCCAGTGGTTCGCCCGGTACGCCTGGCTTCGGGAACACCTGGGCCCGGACGGGATTTCAATCGATGATGCCGCATTCGAGAGCGCCCCTCTGGACGCGGACGTCAACGTTTCCGCTGCTCTGGTCACCGATTACTTCTCATTCCTCTCAGAGGCGCGGGACTACAAGCCAAAGACTCTCCATCGGATGATATCGACGCTCTCCTCGTTCTATCGCTATCTCTCTGCACAGGGGGCCGTGATCGCGAACCCTATGCTCGGAGTGGAACGGCCCCGGATCAAGAATCAGGAACTAAAATACCTCAAACACAGTCAGGTGATCCGCCTGCTCAATACCATCGAAAACGAGCGAGATCGGTTGATCGTTCGCCTCATCTACGCCACGGGCGTCCGCGTTTCTGAACTTTGCGCGATAAATGTCGAGGACATCGATTTCGAGGAGCAGACGATCCGGGTGAAGGGAAAGGGCGACAAGATCCGGACTGTTTTTGTCGATGAAGAGACGCTCGATGTGATCAACGGGTTCATCGGGAATACGATCCAGGGGCCGCTCTTTCTCGGCCAGCAGGGCAACCATCTCTCTCCGCGAACCGTCCAGCATCTCTTCAAGCAATACGCTCCTGCCGGAATTACACCGCATAAAATCCGGCATTCTTACGCAAGCGAGCTCTACCGGCGGTCGAAGAACCTTCGCGTCGTGCAGGAGAATCTGGGACACTCCTCCATCAAGACGACCGAGATCTACCTGCATACGGACCTTGATGAGCGTAGAACCGTCTACCAACAGTATTTCCCGCTCTCAAACGGAAAGAAGGGTGAGTGATTCCGCCCGATCGGATGGCCCTGATAAACCGTATGGTGCTATACGGGTTGGGGACTTCCCTGGATCGCAATCTCCCCGTCAGCCGCTGGCAGGACCCCTCAACCAGAGTTCTAACCCGGGGTACTTTGTTCCGGGGAACCGGTCATCGGTCCTTCTGTCAATTTTTGTTCCTGCCTGCTCGACCTCTCCCCCAGAACGCTCAAGTCAGTGAAGTGCCAACGTTACGGTTATGCGTTATATCGTCACAGGCGGGGCAGGGTTCATCGGGTCCAACCTTGCTGCGCGATTGGCACGCGACGACCACGACGTCGTGATCATCGACGACCTCTCCACCGGGCGGCACGAGAATGTTGAGTATCTCGCAAGCCTCCCTCAGGTGACGTTCATCGAAGGGAGTGTCACCGACCTTAGCCTGCTCATCAGTGCCTGTGCCGGGGCGGACGGCATCTTCCACCTGGCCGCCATCGCCTCGGTTCCTCGCTCCGTAAAAGACCCCCTCGAGACCAACGCTGTAAACGTAGGGGGGACTGTGAACGTTCTCTGGGCCGCAAAAGAATGCGGCGTTCCGGCGGTTGTGGCGGCCTCCACCTCGGCGATCTATGGTGACGATCCCGTCTTCCCCAAACCCGAGACGATGGCGCCGACCCCGCTCTCTCCTTACGCAGCCTCAAAACTCGCGGGCGAGTACTACGGGAAGGTCTTCTCGGACCTCTACGGCATTCGGACAACATTCTTGCGCTACTTCAACGTCTTCGGCCCCCGGCAAGACCCAAACTCCGAGTATGCAGCGGTGATCCCGAAGTTCATCACCCGCCTCCTCGACGGAAAGCCGCCGATCATCTACGGCGACGGAGAGCAGACCCGGGACTTCATCTTCGTCGCCGACGTGGTGCAGGCGAACATCACGGCGATGGAGAGCGGCGCCTCCGGCGTCTTCAACATTGCCGGAGGTCGCCGGATCAGCCTCAACGAACTCGCCGGGAATCTATCGGCGATCACCGGTATACACCACCGGCCGATATATGAGCCTCCGAGAACCGGGGATGTGCGTGACTCTCTTGCCGACATATCGCGGGCCCGGGAGACCTTCGGGTTCTCCCCCACCTATTCGCTTGATGAGGGACTTCGCGAGACAGCGGCGTGGTTCCAGGACGGCACCTCCTCGATGCACCGGTGAAGCGGGGCGTGCTCCCTCGCCCGGTGTTTCGGGGTTGCCGGAACGCCCGGTGATTCGATTGCGAACTGCTCCGATCCAGGTGCATCAACGATGAGAACATATATATCTTCACTCCGCCAGTAGGGGGCGAGGTAATACGTATGCCCCAACTGATTACACCGGAGATCCCCCGTAAGGGCGACGGCGACAACCATGCGTCAAGGGCGTACAACGATGTAGTTGTGAAGAGCCCGCATGAACCGACGGCCCTGAACAACCGGGGCGTGGCACTCGAACGACAGGGGCGCTATGAAGAGGCGCTCGCTGCATTCAGTGCGGCGATCCTCTGTGATAACGAGGATGTCTATGCCTGGAACAACCGGGCTGTGATCCTCACCCGGCTCGACCGACCCCAGGAAGCGGTGCTTGCCTGCAAGCGGGCGCTTGAGATCGACCGGTCGTGCATCTTCGCCTGGGTCACCTACGGCATGGTGCTCGGTCGGCTCGGGAAGTACCTGGACGCTGAACAGGTCCTTGCGGTTGCAGAAGACCTCGACCCGCAGGCGCGAGCACTCTATCCCGGAAATTCAACAATTACCCGGGCCTGAATGCTCTATCTCCGGGCTCTGGTGAAGCAGCCGGCAGGCATCCGTGAACCTCGGTCTCTGCCGGTACACTGCCGGGTGCGATATGGGTGGGGTGTTTTGAGAGCACCCGGGGGTTTCAGCCCGGTCGGTCTTCTCAAGACCCTCACGCTTTTATCCCTTCTCGCAATAGAGTATACATCTTGAGTGCCCTTCCGGGCACGGAGTCGATCCATGAAGACGCTCATACTTGCAGGCGGGAGCGGCACCCGCCTCTTCCCTCTCTCACGGGAACAGTACCCAAAACAGTTCATTCCGCTGGTCGACGAAGAGTCTCTCTTCCAGAAGACCGTGAAGCGGTCGCTTCTTTTCTCCTCACCGCAGGAGATTGCCATTGTCACTAACGAGGACCACAAATTTCTGGTCCGGGACCAACTCGCCGCCATCGGGTGCGACTGCCGGATTCTCGTGGAGCCGGTGGGCAAGAACACCCTGCCGGCGATCTATTACGGTGTTCGGGAGATCGCCGGGGGGGACGGATCCCGGACGGTCGCGGTGCTGCCCTCGGATCACCTGATCGCCGCGACCGGTGCGTTCCATGAGGCCTTCCGCCGGGCGGAACAGTTAGCAAAGGACTACCTGGTGGTCTTCGGAGTGCGGCCGACCTCGCCTCATACCGGCTACGGCTACATCCGTCCGGGCGAGCCCCTGGCTGATGGTTCACTCGTGGACGCCTTCGTGGAGAAGCCTGACGTTGCGACCGCCGGGAAGTATGTCGCCGAAGGCTACCTCTGGAACTCCGGGATGTTCTGTTTTGATGCCGACCTCTTTCTTTCCGAATGTGAGGCGTGCGCACCTGAGGTGACCCGAGCGTTCGAGCACCCCCTCGAGGAGGCCTACGGGGCAGTCCCTGCCCTCTCCATCGACTACGGGATCATGGAGAGGACCCGGCGGGCGGCGGTCGTGCCCCTCGAGGCCGACTGGAACGATGTGGGGAACTTCGACGCTCTCTACGCCGCCCTGTCAAAGAACGAAGACGGCAACGCGGTCAAGGGCGAGCATATCGGGATCGACTCCTCCGGGAACTTGATCATCGCCGATCGATTGGTCGCCACCGTCGGCGTCCATGATCTTGCCATCGTCGAGACGAAGGATGCGATCCTCGTCGCCAATCGGGATGGGGCCCAGCGCGTGGGCGAGATTGCAAAAGCCCTCCGCGAGAAGGGGGACTCCCGTGCGCTCTTCCACACCCAGGTCCACCGGCCCTGGGGCTCCTACACGAACCTGGAGGAGGGGCAGTCGTACAAGATCAAGCGGGTCACTGTCCCCCCAAAGCGTCGCCTCTCGTTGCAGATGCACCACCACCGCTCTGAGCACTGGGTGGTCGTCACCGGGTGCGCCGAGGTGACGATCGGGGACGCAACCTCCCTCCTCCGGAACGGCGAGTCCACGTTTGTGCCGGCAGGAACAATCCATCGGCTTACAAACCCCGGCCTCCTCCCCCTCGAACTGATCGAGGTGCAGATCGGGGAGTATACCGGTGAGGACGACATCGTCCGGTTCGAGGACGACTTCGAGCGGGCGTAATCTGGCCGGGGTGCCGGGCCCACCCCTTCAGTTCTCCCGTCTGCCCGCGACCAAATCGATATAATCCCGGGGTGCATACTACATAAAGGCCGGTACTGCAGGTGTAACGGTCACATTCTTGGCGCACCCCCGTAGTGTAGTGGTCAATCATGCAGGACTTTGGATCCGGCGACGGCGGTTCGAATCCGCCCGGGGGTATTACGTCCAGTCTTTAAATTCGCCGCATTCTGCTTCCTAACTTCCGACAGAACGGCTGCCGCAGTGATGGATGCTGAACCCGCCCCGGCATTTTGCGAGATCCGGCAGTCGGGCTTATCACCAGAGAACAATGTGAAGAAAGTGCATGCTGCCGTCACCGCCCGGGCTGGCCCCGAGGTGTCGATACCTTTTTTGCGCTCGATATCACCTGCCAACCGGTGCCACTGAACATGACCGAGGTTGATACGAGGATACAATCCATCCATGCCCGCGAGATACTGGACTCAAGGGGGAACCCGACCATCGAAGCGGATGTCACGCTCGCCTGCGGGGCGTCCGGTCGTGCCGCGACTCCGTCCGGCGCATCGACCGGTAAACACGAAGCCGTCGAGCTCCGCGACGGCGTAAAGGAACGATACGGGGGCAAAGGGGTGCAACGACCCGTCGCCCGGATCAATGGTGAGATCGCCGTTACCCTGCAGGGCATGGACGCCCACGATCAGACAGCGGTGGACGAGTCCCTCTCTCTACTGGACGGAACCCCGAACAAGCGGAACCTGGGTGCCAACGCCACGCTTGCGGTCTCTATGGCCGTCGCTCGTGCGGCCGCCACCGCGGAGGGTCTCTGGCTCTGGGAGTACCTGGGGGACCCGCTAAAGCCGCTCCTTCCGGTCCCGATGATGAACATCCTCAACGGCGGAGTCCATGCCAACTGGCAGGGGCCGGATTTCCAGGAGTACATGATCGCCCCGTACGGTGCGGCGAGCATTACGGAAGCGGTCCGGTGGGGGAGCGAGACCTACCATGCGCTCAGAGGGATCCTCAAGGCGCAGGGCTACACGACCGGTGTCGGTGACGAAGGCGGGTTTGCCCCTGCGGTCTCCACGAATACCGAGCCGCTTGACCTGATCGTGGAAGCAATCGAGCAGGCCGGGTATGCGCCCGGTCAGGAGATCGGGATTGCTCTCGACCCGGCGTCGAGCGCATTCTACTCGAACGACGTCTATACCCTCCGGACCGAAGGGCTGACCCTGACCGCTGCCGAGATGGTGGATCGCTACCGCGATCTTGCTATGGCATACCCGATCATCGTCATCGAGGACGGTCTTGCCGAGGACGACTGGGACGGCTGGCGCCTGCTCACCAGGACGCTCGGTGATAAGGTGGAACTCGTCGGCGACGACCTCTTCGTCACGAACGTCGATCGGATCGATATAGGTATCCGGAAGGGGGCCGCCAACGCCGTCCTGATCAAGCCCAACCAGATCGGAACGGTGACCGAGACGATCGCCGCAGTCCGCCTCGCCCAACAGCAAAACTGGGGTGCAATGGTCTCCCACCGGAGCGGCGAGACGGTCGACACGTTCATCGCCGACTTCACGGTCGCCATGCAGACGGGACACCTCAAGACCGGGGCCCCGGCCCGGGGCGAGCGGGTGGAGAAATACAATCAACTCATGCGGATCGAAGAGGCGGCCGGGGATACGGCCCGGTATGCCGGGCGGAGGGGTTTTGTCCGGTAGGGTCTGTGACGGCGTTGATGAATTGCCGGTGACAGGGATCTGGCAGGAGGACTTTCGGGCCGTCCTCCACGGGTTATGAGCGGGAGGCTGTTTCGAGAGCCCGGGAGCCGTGCGCCGCCGAGGGGGGCTGGGATAAGGATCCGCTTTGCCAGTCCTGCATTGGACGAGGCGTTGCCGTTCTTCTTCGGAACCCGAACGGCCTGCAACCTCCCGGGGTTTCACGTAATTACTTAAGTTCTCCTTCCCAGATCATGGGTAATCATGGAAAGCGCTGCCCTAGCAATCGAAATTCAGATGAGTCTCCTCCTCTTCCTCGCGCTCGCCGGCTACCTCGTGGCATCCCGGATCAACCAGTCGGCGACGATCGGGGCCATTCTCGTGGGGGTCCTGGTCGGACCGAGCGTGCTCGGCCTGATCACCTACACAGACTTTGTCGCGACCCTGGCACATCTCGGGGCGATCATCCTCCTCTTCGTCATCGGTTTCGAGTTTGATATCAGGGATATCCTCGATGTGCGTTACGGTGTCATCGGCCTTGTCGGCGTAGTCATCCCCTGGATAGGCGGCTACGCAACCGCTGTCCTCTTCGGGTTCGATTTCGCCAGCGCAGTCTTCGTCGGCACAGCGCTGACCGCGACGAGTATCGCCATCACGGCAAACGTCCTCAAAGAGATCGGCGTGCTCCAGACCCCGGCAGCGAAGGCAATCATCGGCGCCGCAGTCATCGACGATGTCCTCTCCCTCCTGGTGCTTGCCGTCGCCACCGACCTGGTGGTGAGCGGGGACATCTCGGCGGTATCGGTCGGCGTGATGCTCGCCAAGGCTGTTGGATTCATCGTCGTCGCTGGTGCCGTCGGGTACTTCGGCATACGGAAGTTCATCGAGCGAATGGACGCAACTCCTCTGGCGCGGAAGTATCCCGAGTTCGTCTTCATCTTCGCCATGATGGTGGCGTTCCTGTATGCGATGCTCGCCGACCTGGTGGGCTTATCGGGCATCATCGGTGCGTTCCTTGCCGGAGTCGCCTTCGCTGGCGTCAGGCTCCAGCAGAGTAAGGGCGTCCACGAGGGCGCCGAGTACTTCCAGATCGTCTTCGCCTCGATCTTCTTCGTGTCGCTTGGAATCCTCGCAGACGTCCGTGCACTCACCTCCGACATGGTCCTCTTCCTCCTGGTGCTGACCCTGGTCGCCATCGCCACCAAGGTCATCGGGTGCGCTCTCCCTGCCCGGGCGATGGGGATGTGCCGGGAGGATTCCCTCATCATCGGGTTCGGGATGGCGCCGCGGGGCGAGGTGGCGATGATCGTCGCCCTGATCGGGCTGGAATCGGGGCTGATCGGCCAGAGTATCTTCGTGGTGATCGTCCTGATGAGCCTGCTGACCACGCTCATCACTCCGATCGTCTACCGAAACTGGTTCTACAGAGGTGCATACTGCCCTGTCGACTGATGCAGGGGGAGAGCCTGCACCCTTTTCTTCAAATATCCTCTTCCCTCTCCGTGCGATAAAAAAGAGCGGCGGAACTGCGAGGCTCCGCGTTCACCAGGCTTCCGGAAACGCCATGTTGGTATAGATGTCCTCGAGGCGTGCCTTGTGGCCCCGCTCCATCGCCGCGAGGCTCTCGAATAGCGCCATCTGCTCGGGGTCCACGCTCAGGCTCGCGAGCTGGGTGTACATCTGCATCGCGTCGAGTTCCTTCCGGATCGCGATAACGAGGCCGTCGAGCGGTTTTAAGTCAGCGGAGAGCGGCGGTGTCTTCAGGGCGTCGGCGACCTTGTAATCCCGTTTCGTGTCGAACCCGAGCTTTCCAGGCTCTTTTGTGAGAAAACCCTCGAGGGTCTTCCTGTGCTGGCTCTCCTCTCCGGCAAGTTCGTTGAAGAGGCTTTTTAAATTCTCATCCTTGACCTTCTCCCTGACCATGCGGTAGAAGGTGTAGGATTCGATCTCCCTCTCGATGGCGTTTGATATGATAGAGCGGTACTCTTCGATCTCCATGGCTTCATGCACCGGTGGGGAGTAGCATCCGGTGCCCTTAAACCTTGTCTGAGACGGGGTTTGGTGTGGTGTTTGGATCAAGGTGTGTGAGAGGCCTGCAGGTCTTCATGTGTAACTATCAAGGCAAGCGACGATTGAGGAGGAACCCGTACATGATGGCCTTTAAGTTACACCCGGCCAGGATTCCGGGGGGGAAATCGCGGCAGACTGCCCCCGCCCCTGTGGGCGGGGGAGGAGGCCAGAAGCCGGGTGGGGAGACAATCCAGTGATATTGGCTGTGAGGCGAGAAGATTGGCAGATATGAGGACACCGTTAGCCCCCACCGCCCGCGCTTCGCGCTCCTCCCGCCCCCAAGGGGGGCGGGCAGTGCATGGTGATTTCCCCTTGAAATCCATGTCAGGGTGATGAGGTCACCTCAAAAAGTTCTATGCACGTTCTGACGTTTCTCCCCTCTGTTCTATACCCTGGACTAGGTGGGTGAAACAGCCTTCCACCGGATATCGCCACACACTGCCCCGCCCCCTGGGGCGGGGGAGGAGGCCGAAGGCCGGGTGGGGTGGGGGTTAGAGGTTTAGCCTTACGGGGGTAGAGACAGGAGAGGAGGTGTGCCCCTCCCCGCGAGCCGCCACCCCTAGGGGTGATATCCCCACGAAATTCGTGCCAGGTGTCGCTCGCCTGCTGCCATCCTCGGCTGCTTAAATTTCGGTCCCGAGCGTGACAGTCTGAAAGGCACGACGGACGGCACGTCCATCGCAAGTCATATCTGATGGTGACTAAGCTCCGGTTTTAACGAACCGTCGCAAGTCGCACCTCCGGTGCTCCCACTCCTACCCATCGGGTCGTCGCGCCCCGAAAATTCGCAAAAAAAAGAGATTAAATAAACCGGGGCTTCTTAGAGAGGAGCCTCGGGGTGTAGAGCGGGCGGAAGGGTTTTCCGGCGGTCTCGATCTTCACTGCCTGGATGAGCTCGTCCTCGCTCATCGTCTCCTTGTACGGCTTCTTCTTCTCCGAGAGTCTTCGGATGGTGACCGTGAGCCGGCCGGTCTCAGCCTCCTGATCACCGATCACCGCGACGTAGGGCACCCAGTCCATCCCGGCCTCGCGGACCTTCTTGTTCACGCTCTCGTCCCGGTCATCGAGATCCACACGGATCCCGGCTGCCTTCAGGCGGGCGCCGATCTCCTCACCGAAGCAGACGTGCCGCTCTGCCACCGGCACAAGCCTGACCTGGGTCGGGGCGAGCCAGGTCGGGAACGAGGGAACCTCCATTGCCGCAGTCCCCTCGAGTATCGCGCAGATCACCCGCTCGATCGAGCCCGTCGGGGAGCAATGGAGGATCGGGGGGTGGACCTCCGTCCCCTCAGGGGTGTAGTACTTGATGTCGAACCGGTCCGCGCTCTCGACATCGATCTGGATCGTCGGGTTCTCGATCGGCCTGCCCTGTGCATCGATTGCTGCGAGGTCGGCCTTTGCTATCCAGTAGTGCGTCCGCTCCGAGAGGAGTTCGATCAGCATCGGGACGCCCGACTTCGCGACGATCTGCTTCACCCAGGGTTCGTACTGATCGAAGAAGTCCCGGGTGCATCGGAAGACCCCTACGAGCGGGGTCTCAAGGTCCTCACCGCTCTTCCAGCCCATGACGAGCTGCTCCTCGAACGACGCGAGTGCATCGTCAACATCCCGGCAGAGGGTGTGCATATCGGGCATCGTGAAGGCGCGGAGACGCTTCAACCCGATCACCTCGCCCTTCTGCTCGTGCCGGAAGGAGTAGGTCGAGAGCTCGTAGAGTTTCAGCGGGAGGGTGTTCGGCGAGATGTGCATGTCGTGCATGATACTGAACATACCGAAACACGCCGCGAACCGGAGCATCATATCGCGGTTGCCGCTCTTGAACCGGTACTGCCGCTCCCCGAACTTGGCGGCGTGCTCTGAGATCGACGCATCGGCGAGGTCGTACATCACCGGGGTCTCCACCGGCATCCCGCCGTAGTCAAGCACCCGTGCAAGGACGTAATCACCGAGGAGGTCCCTGAGGAGTTTGCCCCGGGGCATCCAGCGGAGGTTCCCGACGTCCGAGCGCGGCTCGTACTCCACGAGTTCCTTTGCGCGCATCAGGTCCACATGGACCGGCTCGGCTCCTTCCTGCCCCGGGTACCCGAGCTCTTTCTTGATCAGGGAGGCGAAGGGCGTATTCTCCTTCACGTAATCGGCCACATCTTTACGTTCCCCTTCAGGGGTGAAGACGAAGAATTCGTGCTGGATCTCCTTCTTCGGCGCGGCTGCTGCTTCTTCGCCGGGCGTGATCGTCCGGGAGAGTTCCGAGAGGGGGTGGCCCTTGCAGGAGAGAGAGAAGGCCTTATACCAGCCGAACGGCGCCCGTTTCACCACGAAGCCGCCCTTTCCGATGAGGATCTCCTCGATGCCCTTCAGAGCGCTCACTGCCGACTTCGGCGATGCAAGGTCGGAGGAGAGGTGGGCATAGGGGTAGATCATGATATTGGTAGTGCCGAGCTGTTGCGCCGTGGTGACGATCTCGTCTGCTGCCTTCCTGACAGCGTCCTCGATGTTCTCCTCGTCGATAGACTCGACCGCGCAGAAGACAGCGAGCGCCTCATCGAGGGCGTCTTTCTGGACGACGTCCTCTTCGGCGACCTTTGTCTTCTTCCGGGCTTCGTATTCGATATGATCAGAGTGGATTAGAAGAAGTCGCATTGGTATCCCCAGTTGAATCGTTCAATATCTGTTTTCCTGCTATATAGTGCATAATGCTCTTCTGGAGAGGCGGCGGGGCGTGTGTTTTTGCCCGGCCGCCGGCGGCAGAGATCACGCGCGGCGCGCGTTCTCATGGTAGCGGGAGAGGGTCGCCTGCTGCTGGTCCATGTACTTCGCGTCCTGCTTCATGTTGTAGGGGCGCGCGGCACGATCCGTCCGGTAGAAGACCAACTGTCCGATCGGCATCCCCGCATAGACCCGGACCGGCCGGGAGTTCACGTTGCACATCTCAAGCGTTATCGTCCCGCGGAACCCCGCGTCGATCCAGCCGCCCGTCTGGTGGAGTTCGACCCCCAGGCGTGCGATGCTGCTCTTCCCCTCGATGCTCGCCACGACGTCGTCGGGGAGTGCGATCGACTCCAGGGTCTCGGCGAGGATGAACTGTCCCGGAGCAAGAACGATCGAGTCGGCCACTGTCTCCTCAACTTCCGAACAGACGCTCTCCCTCTCGTAGGGGTCGATCACGGTATCTCCCGGAACGTACCAGACAAAGTGGGAACCGAGCCTGATATCCAGGGAGTTAGGCTGGATCAGGTCGGGATCAAAGGGGTCTACCTCGATATACCCGTGCCTGATGCGATCTTCTATCTGCCAGTCGACAAGAATCATTCCTCTATACTTCTCCCGCAAACTATTCTTTATTTTCGAGGTGCCACTCCGTCCGGCGCATCAGCCCGTGAAGTGTGCTTGCCTCGCGAATGGTCAGTTTTGTCCTCCCGAGCACCCGGTGGATGAGAGTCATCGTGTTCTCCCGCTTGAAGTCCGGGTGGTCGATCCGGTCGAGGAAGGCACTGATGTGCCGGTAGAGCGACTCCATCTCGACGGGACCCGCAAGGGGATAGGTCCCGCGTGGCAGGTTCGCAAGCTCGTAGCAGAGGATGCCGACCGCGTGGGAGAGGTTGAGAATGGGATAGACCTCCGAGGTCGGGATGGTGCAGATGAGGTTTGCCCGCGCAAGTTCGGTGTTTGCAAGCCCCCAGTTCTCCCGCCCGAAGAGGACCGCGACCGTCCCATCGATATCGGCGACGATCTCGCGGACCTCCGCCGGCGCGTAGTAGGGCATCCGCATCGGGGTGCAGACCGACTTGCTCACCTCGCCGGTCGTCGCGACGATAAAATCGAACTCCTGGTAGACCTCCTCGATCGTCATCCGACGGGCGCCCTCAAGGACGTCCCGGGCGTGAGAAGCGCGCATGGTAGCGTCGTCGCCAAGCGCGCAAGGGTTGACCAGCACCAACCGGGTGAACCCGAAGTTCTTCATCACCCGGGCGGTAAACCCGATATTTCCATCGTAGAGGGGTTCTACCAGGACGATCGAGACATCAGGCATGCCTCACTGTACCGCCCGGACCGTCGCCCGGAGCACGTCGATCCCTTCCTCGTAAACTGCATTGCCCACGACGATCGTGTCGGCGATGCGGCCCATCTCCGTCGCCTGTTCCGCCGAACGGATCCCGCCGCCGTAGTAGAGGGTGGCGTTCTCGACCGCATCAGACGCTGCCTGCACGATCGCGGGGTCCCCATAGGTTCCGCTGTACTCGATGTAAACGATCGGGAACCGGAAGTAGCGGTCCGCCACTTCCACGAACGCAGCCACATCCTCGCCGGAGAGTGCGCAGTTCGCCCCCGTCACCCGCCCGACGGCGGAGTTCGGGTTGAGGACGATGTAGGCCTCAGGCACCACCATCTCCCAGTCGATGCTTCTCGTGTGGCGGAGCCACGCGTAGTGCTTCCCGACGATCCAGCGGACGTCATCCGCGTTCATCACGCTCGGCACGAAGAGGTGGTCGACCACCTCGTCGAATATGGCGCAGTCAGGGCTTGCCGGCTCCACGACCAGCGGTAACCCGTAGGAGGAGACCAGATCCAGGAGTTCACGGAGGTTCTCCTGCGTTACGTTCAGTGTGCCCGAGAGCATCAGAGCATCGGTTCCGCTCGTCACGATATCTTCGACGAGTTCCGGCGGGAGACACTTGTCGGGGTCCAGTTTCGTCACGTGTGCCCAGGTCTTCCAGTTCGCGTGCATGGTGTCACTTCAGGTGGGTAATGTAGTCGTGGAGCCTGGCCTTCGGGATCCCGGTGATTGAGGCAATCTCTTCCGGGTCGGCCTTACGAAGCGTCTCAGCGTCATAGATGCCCGCGAGGTAGAGCCTATCCACGGTCGCCTCCCCGATGCCGGGGACTTCCAGGAGTTCTTTTCGTCCGCGCTCAAACATCGGTTTGGAGATCTTTTGCGGGGTAGGGCGTCTGAGGTGCCCGCAGACCATATCCACATGTTTATGTACGGTCTCCGGATTAATGCCGGTTTTGCTTGCGAGGTAAGGGATTGGGAGGTAACATAAGTCGTCGGGGCTTGAGACGCCCCCGGCCTGGTACTTCTTCAGGCTGACCGCGGGAACCCCGGCCTCCCGGAGGGTGCGCTCGTTGCAGAGCCCGCGGGCTGCCGAGAGGAGATCCTCTGCCCCGGTCTCGCCGATGCCGGTTTTCTTCAGGGCCGCAGGATCGGCACGGGAGAGCGCGTGGATATCCCCGATCCCCTGCTCGAGGAGGCTCCTGACGATCTTCGCATGGCTTCGGCCTTTCCTCGGGGGGACGATCTTTCTGACGAACTTCCTGAGTTCCGAGCGGCGCCGGAGGACCTCGAGCGCGCTTTCTGCCTCTTTTATGAGTTTCCCGGCCTCCTGTGCGTCGACGCCAACGGCTTCCATGAACTCCTCGGGTTGTTTCCCTGCGATCTCGGAGACCGTGTAGATGTGGCGCGCATGCAGGCGCTGTATGAGGTCATCGGTCATCGAGGGCATCATCTTGAGCGCCTCGACGTTCGAGGCGATATGACTGCAGAGCGGACAGCCTATATCCCACGGGCGGGCACCTTTTCGGATCAGGCGAACATGAGCGAGTCCATGCTGCTCGCAGACCGTATCGATCCGGATCGCTTTGCCCCAGGTGCTGCCCGGCAGGCTGATATTGAACCGGCACTCCGGGTAGCCGGTGCACCCGATGAACTGGGAGACGCCGATATGCCGGATCCGGAGGTCATGGCCGCAGGCGGGGCAGGACCCGACGGTGTGCTCCTCCGCGGTCTGTTCCATGATCTCCTCGCCGATCTTCTTCTCGTTCTCCTCAAGTTTGTCAAAGACCCGATGGAGCATCGCCCGCGACTCGGTGACGACATCGTCGCGGGAGCGCTGGCTCTCCTTGATGAGCTGCATATGCTCCTCAAGCGTCCGGGTCATCTCCGGCTCGGTGATCGTCTCCGCGTGGTTGTCGAGCGCATCTATGACGGCCCTCCCGACGAGCGTCGGACGGAGCGGGTTCCCCTCTACGTAGCGGCGGGAGACCAGTTTACCGATCACCTCGTGCCGGGTGCTCTTCGTGCCGAGACCGAGTTCCTCCATCACCTGGATGAGGCGGCTCTGGGAGAAGCGTGCTGGCGGCTGCGTCTGTTTCTCTTCGAGGTTCACTGTCTTGATCGGCAGCCGTTCACCCGGGGTAAAGACCGGGAGGATGTTCTCCTTCGCCTCCGAGTAGGGGTAGACCCGGCGCCATCCCGCGTTGAGGAGCCGGCCGCCCGTGGCCGTATAGGGCTCGCCCGACGCGTCGAAGAGGCACTTGGTGGTCGCCCACGTCGCGTCGGGGGAGAGGGTCGCGAGGAACCGCCGGACGACGAGTTCGTAGACCTTCCACCGGTCCTGACCGAGGGCCTCGCGGGTCGCTGCCCCGGCGGGGTGGATCGGCGGGTGATCGGTGCTCTCCTTCTTGCCCCGGGTCGGGACCGGTCGCCGGTTTTGCCGCACCCAGGCGACGTCCGCGTCAAACGCCCCTCCCTTGAGCGTATCGAGGATCCCGTCCAGGTTCAGGGACTTCGGGTAGACTGTGTTGTCGGTCCTCGGGTAGGAGATGTACCCGTTCATGTAGAGGTCTTCGGCGATCCGCATCGCGTTCGCCGCCGAGAGACCAAGACGGCTTGCTGCAACGATGAAGGTCGTTGTGTCGAACGGGGTCGGCGCCCGGTCGTTCTTCTGCCCCTCTTTCACGTCCGTGACGACGAGCGGTTCCTTCGTCCCCGCCTCGGCGGCGAGGGCTTCCTCATGATCGGTGAACCGCCCTGCGGTGTGCCGTGCCTCGATCGCTACACCGTCCTTCTCGGTGTCGAGCGAGAGCATCCAGTAAGTCTGGGGGACGAACTTCTCGATCTCGCGCTCCCGCTCAACGATCATGGCGAGTGTCGGGCTCTGGACCCGGCCGACGGAGAGGATGTTCGTGCCGCCCCGGCGAGCGGCGAGGCTGATGAACCGGGTCAGCGA
>Ga0265294_10004228_pt1 | contig 18009 bp, 13 predicted proteins | sample MunlanPumphouse3_FD_192504 | JGI IMG/M metagenome (GOLD analysis project Ga0265294, IMG submission 192504) | Groundwater microbial communities from a municipal landfill in Southern Ontario, Canada - Pumphouse #3 | ecosystem: Environmental > Aquatic > Deep subsurface > Groundwater | place...
GGTTCTACTCAGGAGATTTTCGGTGATGATTCTACCGGTGTCATCCGGTTCCAGAAGAAGGACTTTGATCCCTTCAAGATTAGGCACCTGAAGTTCTGCTGCTTCCTTTGAAGAAGGTTTCTGCTTTTTGACCTCCTCATAAGGTATATCAAGGTAAAAAATGCTACCTTTGCCCAAAGTCGATTCCACACTGAGCTTGCCATTGAGAACCTCAGTAAAGCGTTTGGCAATTGCCAGTCCGATTCCTACACCAGTGAAACTGCGCGAAGTACTCTCATCGGATTGACGGAAGAGGTTAAAAATGAAATGCTGCTTTTCTTCGGCTATGCCAATTCCGCTATCTTTGACCATGTAACGTAAAAGTCCGTTTTCAGTAAGATTGAGGCTGAACTCTATGCTACCGCGCTCAGTGAACTTTACGGCATTGATAAACAACTTGTGCAAGATCTGGTTTACCTTTCCGGCATCAAGGTAGAGCTCTTTCATCAAAAGGGTAGGATCGGGATTGAAGATCAGGCTGATATCTTTCTCTTTGCCAGCAGTGCGGAGAATATCTTCCAGAGTGCTTTTGTTACGGAAAAAGTGGTCAAAGGCCTGAATAGCCTTGGGCGAAGCCTTGATCATGGCGTGCTCTGTGAACGCAAGATTAATGATATCCTGGATAGTCTTGAGCAGGGATTCTCCACTGTTATAAATCTGGCGGGCAAAGTCTTTGAGTTCAGAATCCTTGATCTGATTGCTAAGCAACTGGCTGAAACCCATAATGTGGTTCAGAGGGGTGCGGAGTTCGTGGGAGATTGTGCTTAGGAATGCAGATTTCAGCTTGTCACTTTCTTCAGCCTTTATTTTGGCAGATTCCAATTCATGCTGAGCGTTCCAAAGGGCTGTTAGCATGCTGTTTACGTCCTGAGTAAGAGCTGTAAGCTCGTCGTTTCCGCTAATCTGAAGCAGTTCTTCTCCACTGGGATTGGAACTAACTCTCTTAACGCCCTTTTGCAGATCCAGCAGACGGTCGAGGACTCGTCTATGAATGCTCAATCTTAGTGAAATGACCAGTATGGTTCCCATCAGGATATAGGCGATCAGCATAAGATCACGCATTTTCCTTCCGATACTAGTAGCTTCCATCTGGGACTGAGCCTTTACCAAAAACAAATTCCTGCCGTTTATATCCTTGATCAGATCGGTAGCTGTGATCAGATTATTGCCGGGAAACTTCACCCTGCGCCCATTTATAGTGTCTGCGATCAATTCATTTGTTGTGGAGTCTCTGATATCAGTAAGGTCTGTGACTTGAACATCGAAACCCTTGAATGTGCTTAGCTGCTCAATATAATCTTCATCCAGATATCTGCCCATCATAAAGTATCCCATGATCGGACCTTCTCCGTTGCTATCAAGGATGGGAACAAAAGCCAGCATGATTGGTCCATATACACCATGAAGCAGAACTCTTTCTGCACCATTAGCATCCAGCAATTTTAGATTTGGTGCCAAAGTCTTTAGATGGGAATCAATGATGCTCTGGATGTTGAGTAATGCCGGGGGATCGGACTCATACGTTACTCCATAGATTGTCTTGAAGTTGGTATCAATGATGGCAGCAATGTGGATATGGTAGTTCTCGAAGATTGATTCGGCAAAATTGCTCTGGATAAAGCGAGGGTTATGATCCAGCATGTAGTCTCGCATATCATCCCAATACGCCCAATCCCGAACAGTCACCTCAAGCGAAATGTGCTGTTGATCAAGGGTATTGCGCATAACGGCAAGCTTGTTCAGAATGGTCTGAGTTTCCATATCTTTGAAAGAATTGCTTATCACTAAATCAGTAAAGATGGCAATTACAACCAAGAATAGCAAGAATAGTGCGCTAATGGTGATGATGGTACTGTTTTTGATACTCATGTCAGATAAACCATTCTCTTTCCCCGATACTCGCTTCTATATCAAAGACAGCATCGCTAAGAAGTGAAAGAAGCTTCCCGCAAGTACGAATAGGTGCCAAACTGCATGGTGAAATGGAATCTTGCGGGCAACGTAGAAGACGATTCCCAGGCTATAGGCAAGACCCCCTGCCAGAATCCAGATCAAAAAATCCCTGCTTACTACGGCTATCAGGGGCTTAATGGCAATCAGGATGATCCAGCCCATCGTTAGATACACTACAATAGAAAGCCATTTGAGCTTGCTCATGGCAAAGATTTTCAGGACGATGCCGATCAGAGTGAGCCCCCAAATCACTCCAAAGAGACTCCAGCCCCAACCGCCACGCATTGATCCGATGGTGACCGGAGTATAGGTGCCGGCAATCAGCAGAAAGATAGAGGAGTGATCCAATATCCTGAAAAAGCGCTTTAGATATGGTTGAGGAAAGGAATGATACAAGGTTGATGAAAGGAAGAGGATGATCATGGTTGCGCCATAAATGCTGAAAGAGACAATCTTCCAAGTGTCGCTAATCCTGGCGGCATGCACCACCAGCACAACCAGAGCTGCTATTGCGAGGCCTACTCCGACGCCATGGGTGATGGCGTTAGCGATCTCTTCGGGAAGGCTTTGCTTTGGGCTCAGGGGAATCCGATCTAGAAATCTATCCTTACTCATTGATTGTATAACTCCCTAATACGAGCTTCCAGTGCCTTTGGAACCATCTCTTGGATACTTTCAGAATTAGCAATTCTCCTGCGGATTTCAGTCGAAGATATTGCACAAAGCGGCATTTCCAGAATGCTATGCTTGATCTGATTCAGGACATCGCAGGGCATGGAAGATTCAGGTCTGGGCAGGATGATGAAGTGCAGATTATCCTTTAACCAGGCAAAATCGTGCCATAAAGGAAGCTGTTCCAGATTGTCCGCTCCAATGATGAAGGCAAAGTTCTGTTCTGGCCTCTGGCTTTTCAGCTTGCGAATCAGATCGCTGGTATATCCGCTTTCACCGCGTTCGGCATCCCATACTTCAATGGGAGAGCGGAAATCTTCGGCAGGTTGCACGATGAAGTGCAGGGGACTGAAATGATCAATGGCTTCTTTTGCCAGCTTCAGACGAAGCTCATAATCCAGGATAATCCGGTCGCCTTTGAAATTGTGGTTGAAACTGGGTACCAGGATTACCTTCTCCACTGGACTGAGGCTGAGCACTTCTTTGGCCAGATATAGATGTCCATTGTGGATGGGATCAAAGCTCCCTCCCAAAATTGCCCATGCTCCTTTCAGACTCTCAGTATGTGGCATTTCAGAACTTTTTGGCCAGCTTTCTGGCTTCTTGAGATCCCGGATAGCGTGAATTCAGACGGTCAAATGAAGCCCGTGCAGCTTCCTGATTATCTTGATGCAGATGCAGCAGACTTGAGTAATACAGCGACATCTTGTCCAGATTGTCAGTGTTGCCAAGCGCGATGACTTCGTCAAAATACATCAATGCAGCGCTATAATCCTTCATCCGGTAATAGATATAGCCATTGAAGTATTTCTTCTCAATAAGTTTGTACTGGGCTCTGCGGATATATTCCACGGCCTGAGCATAACGGCTGTCCTGCGGGAAACGATCGATAAAACTACGAAAAGCCTCAATGGAAGCAGCGGTTTCATCCTGATCATAGTCCGGCTTCAGGGATTCTTCAAACAGGCATTGTCCAATCCGGAAATAGGCATCGGGAACGTTCTGATGATCCGGGAATCCATCGATGAACTGCTGATACTTCAGTTGAGCTTCGGCAAACTTGTTTACTGCATAATAGCTATCTGCCAAACGTAAAGTTGCATAAGCTGTGGAGGCAGATTTGCGTTCAAAAGAGATCTCATCATAAAGCAGGGCTGCTTTTGTGTATTTCTTGCTGGCATACAATTCATCCGCTCGGGCAAGCTTCTCAGCTGTGCTCAGTTCCGTTTTATTCTTGCTGCAGGCGCTGAAGGCCAATAAGATCAGCAGTATATATCCAAGATATCGTCTCATCAATGATCCTTATTCGATAGTCCATAACAAAAAGATGATCGAGGCCAGTGCAGTACTGGCGATCAAGGGTTCAAACCAGCGCAAACGGGGTGCAGAAATTGAGCTATCTCTGGACCCCGCCGGGCTGAAATCATAAGTATCTACTTTTAGCAATTGATGCTGTGGGAGCTTCAACTGCTTGACAACAAAGCTATACACTGGACGTCGCTCACTGCGGTAGGAAAAGAATGACTTATGTTCTACTATCTGCCATTTCAGATTCAAATCCACCTGAACCAAATTGGCTTCTGAGAGTCCATAATTACTCAAGAGATACGCTTCCGGCATCTCACTGCCCAGATCAAACATGGCATAACTACGAGTATCCCGAAGGTCTGCTTCTTTTGTCAACAGCTCATGAGCAAGGCTTTGGGAAAGCGCAGGAGTCCATTCTCCACAACGTAAATCCAGTAGTACCGGCATATCGGTGGAGATGAACATCGCAATGTGCTTTGCGATCTCATCTGCTTCTCTTTGTTGCTGCTCTGCTGTCAGGTTCAGGGTAAACAAAAACAGCAGGATTACCAGAATCCATGTTTTCATCTGCTGTGTAACTGCTTTGCCGAATTAGGTTTAGTTCAACTGGTTCAGGTAGCTGTTCACCAAGTCCATGCGCCCATAATAGGGATATTGGCGTTTCAGGTTGTTCAAGGCAGCACGGGCTTCGGAGTTGTTCCCCATATTCAAGTGGCACATGCCAATCTTCAACTGAGAATCAGCCTCTTTCCATGAACCAGGATAGCGCGTTACCACTGCCTGAAACTCTTTGAGAGCTGCAGCCCATTCGCTTTTGGCATACCTGCTTTCGCCTTTCCAGTAATTAGCATTCCCGGCATAATCGCTATTGGGATATTGAGCGATGAAAGCGTCCAGCATCTCAATGGCTTTGTCATAATTACCATTGTTATACTCCATGCGGGCAGCTTCATAGACCTCACGTTCTGCATCCACGCCAAGATCAGCAGCGGTGTGAGTAGTTTGCATTGCCGTGGGTTTGGTGGCAGGGGTAGCGGATTGGTTCATTGCCTGGCGCAGGGCAGCAATCTCAGCTTCCATTTCCTTACGCTGAGCTTCCATCTGGGCTTGCACTGCGGCAAGATCCTGATCGCTGTAAGTGGCGCTCCCCATCGTACCGTCTTTCAAACCGGCAATATGCTGCTCGATTGCGGCAATCTTACCATCCACTTCCGCTTTATTCCGTTCCAGCAAAGAGGCAAGGTCATTGACTTTTTTTGCTAGTTGCGGATCGGCTGCAGGCGCAGAACCGTCAGCAGATGGAGTTGTGCTCAAATGATCCATCAGATAGGCGATATCTTCCTGCATCAAAGCGTTTTGCTTCATCTGCTCATCGCTGATATCACGAACAACCATGGTCAGGGCTTCAAGCTCTTCGGCGTTTCCAGCACTTCCCATTTTGCGATCCTGCATGATCTCCTTGCGCAATACACCCAGCTCGGTGTTATTCTGAGCCAGGGCACTTTCCATCTTGTTCACCCGTTCCTGTTCGCTGCGGAAAGCCTGGTTGCTTACACAGCCAGCGAGTAGAATCGGCACCAACGCTACTAATAACAACTTTTTCATAGCCAATCTCCTTTGTAACTATTGTGTTGCTAAAAATGCTTTATATGCTTTGTAGGTGGAATACAAATCAGCTTTGGAACAGAGTTCGTAAAGCGAGTGCATTCCCATTATTCCCACTCCGCAATCTATTACTTCGGCTCCCAGATTTGCCAGAATGTAGGCTATGGTTCCTCCACCGCCTTCATCGACCTTACCCAGTTCGCCCATTTGCCAGAATACTCCGGCTTCATTGAATATCTTCAAAACTTTTGCAGTAAACTCTGCGCTGGCATCATTGCAGGAGTATTTGCCACCACTACCGGTGAACTTTGAGATGCCGATGCCATGGTTGAAGATCACTGCATTCTGCTTTTCGTGAACGTTCGGATAGTTTGGATCCAACACCGCAGTTACGTCTCCACTTAGGATTTGGGAGTTCATAAAGACCTTCCGCAGGTTTGCGCTGGACTTGTCTTCACCCTTGTAGGCCAGGAGTTCACCCACAAAGTCCTGAATAAAGATGGAATGAGCACCGGTTGCTCCCTGGCTGCCCACTTCTTCCTTGTCCGAGAAATACACAATCATGCTGCGTTTTGGTTTCTGATCCAGATTATCCAGCAGAGCTGTCAATGCGGTGTATGCGCAGATGCGGTCGTCATGTCCGTAACCCACAAGCATTGATGAATCAATGCCCGCATCCCTGGCTTTGGTAGCGGGAACCAATTGCAATTCAGCAGAAAGGAAATCAGCTTCATTGATGCCATAAGCCTTGTTCAAAGCTTTGAGGGCAAAGGCTTTGGCAGCTTCTTTTTCTTCGCAGGAAGGTTCAATCATACCGGAAAACACCAGATTCAACTTGGAAGCATCAATGGCATCATTGATGTTTTTGGAATACTGCTCTTTGCGAGCCAAATGTGGCAGCAAATCCGGTATGATGAATACCGGCTCATTATCCTTTTCTCCCAAACTGATGTTGAGCAAGGAGCCATCGTTTTTTATCACAACGCCGTGCAGGGACAGCGGGGTAGATACCCATTGATACTTTTTGATGCCGCCATAATAGTGAGTGCGCATGCATACCATCTGGCTGGGACCATCTTCATACAACGGATTTTGTTTCAGATCAATGCGTGGAGCATCAATGTGCGATGCCACCATGTTGAATCCTTTGCTTAGCGGATCAGTTCCCAATACTGCAACGGCAAGAGTCTTGCCCCGGAATACACGATACACTCTGCTGCTGCCCTTTTTGCCATCAATGGCTACAAACTTGTGTTTCTTGAGCAGGTTTTCCATCCAGACTGTGGTTTCACGTTCAGTTTTGCACTGGTTCAGAAACTCCTTATAAGGTGACGCATAATCCATGGCAGCTTTTTGTTCTGCGGCCGGAGCATGCTTCCAGAAGTTCTTCCGTTCATAGGTGAGAGGTGATTGTTTTTGGTTTTTTTTCATCGGGTCTCCGTTTTCTATCTGATTTTTAATTACATAATTTCCAGGATACGCAAGTGCCGTTCTCCCATGGGAGCTTGAATCAGGGCAACTTCGTTGATCTTTTTCCCAAGCAGTCCCTTCCCAATTGGGGATACAACCGAGACCACCTGCAAAACCTGCTCGTCTTCATAAAAGTTCAATTCATGAGCGCCAACAATCTTGAAGCTCAATTCTTCAGAAGTGTTTTGATCCACCGTTCTGCAGGCGCTACCAAAACGAACCGCATCCTTCGGCAATACTGAGGGGTCAATCACTTTCAAGGTAGCTGCTTTTCTGCGCAGAAAATCTATTTCACTATCGATAGCTCGTTGCCGTTCTTTGGCGGCTTTATATTCAGCATTTTCACTCAGGTCACCAAATTCACGGGCAATTGCCACGGCTTTGATCACTTCCGGGCGTTCACCCAGTAAGTCATTTATGCGCCGCTGCAAGCGATCCATTCCCTGAGTGGTGATATAAATACTCAGATCCACTATGGTTCAGACTCCTTTTTTACGCTTAATCAATCTCATGGCGGTGTTGCTGGCTTTCTTTACTCTGGCATTACCGCTACGGGTCCACAATTCTACTATTGGTTCAATTTCGGGATGATAATCCACAATTGAGGCACATAACAACTCCACAATCTGCGGATCGCGAGAAATGCCAAACTCCTGCCATACTTCCAGATAGGAAGTGGAATCCAGCTTGGCAATGGTTTTTAACATATTGACCTGTAAAGACTGCTGTTCCCCCAGAGGGTAGAGCCATTGGTTTTGAAAGTGCTTCAACACTTCCGGGATCAAATCCTCTCTGCGCTTGATCAACTTGATGCAGAGGTTCAGTGCTTGCTGTGAAAGCTCAGATGAACCGCGTTTGCTCCAGGTGAACACAATCTGCAGATATTTCTCGGGATGCTTACGGCAAAGCGGCAGCATCACCTTATCCAGCAAAGCGTTGATCTCCGAGCCATCGGCCTTGGCCATGATCTCTTCCATGAGGGGGATATAGATATCGGGTTTTTTATGGGCAAGCTTGCTCATGATCGCGGCAAATGCCTGCTTGCCATAATCTCCTTTCTTAAACCATAGATAACGGAAAAAGGGGATTTGTTCCGGGTGCTTCTTACCGAGGCGCTGCACAATGATCCCAGAAACAAAACTGATCACTTCCGAGGGAATTTTACCATGACTACGTTCGGGATAAGCATTGAAGATGATTTCAAAATCGTAATCCTGCTTTATGAGCTTGTTCTGCAAGTAGTACTCGGTATCCTGAGTCAGCCGTTCTTTCCAATCTATGGTAAGCATCTATATCTCCTATTATTTCCATATTTTTCCACTTACGTCATAAGCATGGGAAAGACTAATACTGTCAAGCAAAAAGTGTGCTGGACGGTTACAGCCCGTTAATTGTCCTCACGATGCCGTCACCTTGTGGTCACAAAAGTAACGGCAAGGTGACCGCATCGTGACAGCAAACACTGGGGATGAAGTTCTCTCCAGCAATGGGACTAGCCTGACCTTTATACCCCGTGAAGCTAATCCAGCCTAACCCGGATCAAATCAGCTATTCTGCGATCCAACACATAACGAGCATCGCCAACAGCGACGATTATATTGGGTTCCTGCAGTTCATTACGGAAGATAGAGATTCGAGAGCCCACATAGATTCCCCGCTCTATGGTGCGTAAATCATTGTTGCAATATACAGTTCCAGATTTACCTTCGCTGAGATCAGAAAGCGCCAGACAATCTCCTCTCTGGCAGTGACACTGGTGCCTGCTTTGGAAGAAACGGCTTCCCCATTGTCTCATTCTACGTCGTGCGTTCATGTTTCTTTCCTATATTCTTTAAATTCCAATAAATCAATACCAATATGCCCACCCCTATACTAATCCAATATACTGAAGCAGCTTCAAATGCGGCAATCTGATAGAAGAGCATTGCCACGATCCAGGCCAGCAGATTGAGATAGAGAAATGTGAACAGGGTCCAGCGGCTGCCATGTTCTTTGAAGAGCATGGCCAAGGCTGCGGCACAGGGAGAATACAATACTACAAAGAGCAGATAGGCCAGGGCTGCCTTCCACCCTCCAAAGCGCTCTTTTAGGTTATCAGATAAAGCAGAGGGGACATCTTCCTGCTCATTAAGCTCCATGCTGAGATCTTCCCCTGAATACAGGCTTTGCATGGTTCCCACGATTGCTTCTTTGGCAAACAAGCCTGTGATCAGCGCTACTGATGCTGCCCAGTTATCTCTTTCGATGCCAAGAGGTTGCAGCACTGGAGTGATTGCATGACCACCAATTTCTAACACGCTCACCTCTTCGCGCTGAGGGCTGAATATGTTTGGCACCATAATTGCCTGCAGGATGGTGATTACCGCAATCACGGTGAGAATAGTCTTACCAGCTCTGAGGATGAAATCTTTGAGCCTGAACCAGGTGTGCAACATGATGCCATTCAGAGTGGGAACATGGTATGGGGGCAATTCCATCACAAAGTTTCCAGGATCACTCTTGAATACGGTCTTTTTGAGCAGTAACCCGGTTAGCATTGCCATGATCACGCCAAAGAAATACAAACCGAAAATCACGATATCAGCGCGAGCGGGGAAGAAAATCATGGCCAGGAAGGTATAAACCGGAAGCTTGGCGCCGCAACTCATGAAGGGCGTAAGCAAAGAAGCAAATAACCGGTCCCGGGGAGTTTCCAGGGTACGGGTTGCCATGATAGCGGGAACGGTGCAGCCAAAGCCAACCAAAAGCGGGATAAAGGCTTTGCCGGGTAACCCGATCCTGCGCATGAACTTATCGGCAATGAAGGCAGCCCGGGCCATGTATCCACTATCTTCCAGAATAGATAAACTTATGTATATGAAGAATATAGGAGGAATGAAAGTGCCGATCGTAACAATACCTCCACCAATGGCATCACTGAGAAAATAGCTAAGCCAGGCGGGAGCACTGAGTAAGCTCAGCATAGCAGGCAATTGCTCCAGAAAGAGCCAGGAAAGTCCGCTTTCAATCAGTCCAATCACGGGTTCGCTGGCTTTGACGGCAATCAGAAACACCAGATACATCACCACAAAAAAGATCGGTAAGCCCAAAAATCCGGAGAGTAAGACCTTGTCCACCGCATCCGAGAAAGTCCAGTTGCCCGGTCTGCGACGCTTCACAACGTCTTTCACCAGGCCGCGGATGTAACCATAGCGATCATCGGCAATAACATTGATGGCAACCTGCCCGCGATGCTTTTCGATGGCCCGGATTTGCTTTTGCACAGCTTCCAGCTCATCATTGGATAGCTGCATCAGATACTCCTGGTCGCCTTCGATGATCTTCAGGGCTTGCCAGCGAGTCTTTTGCACCTGCCAGTAAATATCAGTCGCCTGGGGCTGGGCTTTATCCATACTATCCAGATTGCTTTTGCTGATCACACCTTTCCATATCTGTTCAAGATGCTCTTCCACCACCTCGTCATAACGGATCTGTGCGGGGATCGGAGGATTGCTAAGATTGTATTCTATGCGCTGCATCAGGGATTCTGGGTTGAAACGCTTGTTCAAAACCACAGGCTTAACCTCAAAACCCAGGTGACTGCTCAGATGCGCCAACTCAATCTTGAGCCCATTGCGTTCTGCAATATCGGTCATGCTCAAACACATCAGAAGGGGTGCGCCCAGTTCCATAAGCTGAACAGTGAGATACAGATTGCGCTCCAGATTGGAGGCATCGACGATGTTTACGATCAAATCCGGCTTTTCGTTCAGGATATAGTTCCTGGTAACAAGCTCATCAGGAGTACCGCCATTGAGGCTGTAAATCCCCGGAAGATCGATCACTTCGTATTTGGTGCCCTTATAGCTGAAAGTGCCGCTTTTGTGCTCAACGGTGACGCCTGGCCAATTGCCCACGGTTTGTCTGGAGCCAGTTAAAGCATTGAATAAGGTGGTTTTACCTACATTCGGATTGCCTGCAAGAGCTATCACAAGTTTCTTATTGAGATTCATTCGCATTTATCCTGCATTTCCAGCATAAACCACTGATGCTGATGTTTATATGGTTGATCTCAAACTTCTGTGCTTTTGCAGCAACTTCGATCCGGGGTACAAGCTCGTCCAGATTAGTTTCAAACACCTGCTTGCAATTCTCACAAATCCAATGTACATGCCTTGGGTGCCCCAGAATATGCTCAAAGCGGTCCCTTCCCTCGCTGCGCATGGCAAGCTGAATCAACCCGGCATCAAGTAACAGGGGGAGAGTGCGGTATACCGTTGCCAGCGAGACATTCAAGCCCTTGAGGCTGTCATGTAGTTTCTCGGCATCAAAATGCTCGTGCAGCTCAAAAGCGGCATCCAGAATCAGCTTACGGCTGCGTGTGAGCTTAAACCCACGGAGTTCCAGGAAGTCTTTGAATCGTGTATTGTGGTCTGGCATATTCAATCCTTAATGAGAATCATTTGCAACCAGCTTTTGAAATACCGGATTCCTGTCAAGCTCAATCTGTCGCTAATACTCAGATTTCCTTTTTCTCTCGCTTGCAAACTTCTGCCTGTGGATCTATATACCCTCACTGAAAACTTCAAATCCAATCACCAAAACTTCAAATGTCCAAGTCCAAAAGACGAAGAGCATGACAAGTAGAATGTTCAAAATTGCTAACTTCTATCAGGTCATTTTATTGTGTATATGACGCAAGTTTCCTGATAATCAAGGTGAATGTCCAAGTCCCTCAATAAACGGTGGGTGATTTGAAGTTTTGGTGATAAAAAGAGTTAGATTATTAAGGAATGTCCAAGCCCAACAAAGCAGATAAAACTAACCATATCGTATTTGTTAACAATGTAATAACTTCATTTGTCCAAGTGAGAGCAATTTGAAGTTTTAAGTGACGGTTTGCAGGCGCTATCAATTGCTGATCCTCACCCTTCCTCTGGCAACCTGCTGGGCGGTACGGCGACCGCCTGTACATTTTAAGATCCCTATCATAATCAGCATAGTATATGTCCTGCTCCGGTTTTTTGGATAATATAAGATTGTACGGGCGCTCGCCACATCTAATTTTTTGGAGAATGCCTGGATGAAATCGCTTGACAATGAACCGAGACAAAAAATGTTGAATACAGATTATAAATGTACCACCAATAGTAACTAACCCAACGAAAACCGGACAATCTGAAACTTCTTGAAGGAGGAGACTACAAATGAAGATAACAATCTGGGTAGTTGTTTTTTTATTAATAACCACCATGTTATGCGCTGTGAATGTCGTGATTGGAGGCTCTGGGATCTGTAATGGCCCAGACGAGTCTCCCTGCCCTTATGGCAACTTCTACCGCAATGAAAGAGTGCAGTGCATCATTGAAGCCGCTGAGATTCACGCAGCAGGCGGAGGCGCAGGACCGATAAACTCGGTAAGCTTGAATGTATTTCAATTGAATGATGTGGGGCCTTTATCGAATTATAGAGTAAAAATTGGCACCACAGATCAAGCTGTATACAGTAATAATGATTTTATCCAGGATCTTACAGAGGTTTGGTGGGCGGCAAGCTTTCAGCCTTCATTAGGTGAAAACGTTCATTACTTCAATCAACCATTTGTCTGGGATGGTGTTTCTAATATAGTTCTGGATATGGGGTATTCGCTCACCTCATACTATGCTCCCGAGACTGCCAATCCCGGGGTGGAATGGGGTTCTACCGGAGCATTGCGCACTGCCTACATTATGTCCGACGCTACCGATGCTGGTGAGACGTTGATAGCTTACCAAAGGTCTGTCTATCGCAGTAAGATAACCTTCAATATGGGCGCACAGAATCCCACTGTTCCTAACTCCGTGATTCCTTCCTTCCCTGGTAACGGAGCTACCCATATCCCGGTTCCCTCCACGATCAGTTGGATTTCAGGGGGTGGCAATCCGGAGGGCTATAAGCTGTATCTGGGAACGGTCGATCCTCCTCCTTTTATAGCTGATGTAGAGCAGGATTCCACTTATACTGATACCTTGGCTTATGATACTACATATTACTGGCAAATTGTGCCCTATAACTCTTTTGGGGATGCGGTAGACTGCCCAGTATGGTCTTTCTCTACCCGTACTGATCCTGTAATATCAAGCTTCCCCTGGCAGAATGATTTTGGCAGTGGAACCAGTATCTCCTTTCCATTACCGGATTGGTCATTTTATTACGGGGTGCTGTCAGACAGCACCAGTCTGGGCAATCCCGGCACTGGATACTGGTATCTTGGCAATTGGTTAAATCAGGGGCCAACTAATCGTGCTCCCACCCTTCCCATCCAAACCACTAATACTGGCTGGATGATTACCCCCTGGCTTAATCTTCCCACAGCTAATTATGATCTGAGTTTTGACCTTGCCATGGTGGCACGATTTACCTCCCAACCACCCCAAACCACCGGGTGGGACGATGTTTTCGCCGTTTTGGTAAGCAACGATGAAACTTGGAATACATCAAGGATTTTACGCAAGTGGGATAATACGGGTTCTGAATATGTGCTAAACAGCCTTGGGAATCAAGGGATTAATATAACGATCCCGATAGATTCACAAGGGATGACACGCATTGCTTTCTACGGGGGGTCGCAGTTTTCTAATGCCAGCAATCAAATCTTTGTAGATAACATCGAGGTTCGTTTAAATCCTGGTCTGCCTATATTAACAGTGAATCCGGGAAGCATGGATTTTGATATCGGGATGCAACACAACTTTAGCCAGATAATTGAGCTTAGCGTGAGTAATAGTGGGCAGGATACACTAAGAGTGGATCTAGATGATATCACAATTATTGGTGAGAATCCTGAGTGTTTTTCGATTATCTCATCGGGTCTTCCTTTTGTTTTAACCTCAGGACAAACCGCAGTATTGCCAGTGCAGTTCAATCCCAGCTCCGAGGGTGCCAAATCAGCTATCCTGAGAATCGTTAATAACCAATGCCGCCAGAACTATGACATTCCCCTTAATGGGTATGCCTTGTCAAATCCCAGCGTGGCAGTTGGTATTGGCTCAGAAACATCAAATTATCTCCCAATAGAAGCCAATAGAGGGTTTTCTTACAGTCAATCAATAATTCTGCAAAGTGAGATTAATGTGCCCTTCCGACAGATAAAACAACTATGGTTCTATTGGAATAGTATGTATGAGGGTTTCAGTTCAAATGAATGGTGTATCTATATGGGACATACAGCCAAAACCGTCTTCGAGAACGGAGATGACTGGGTTCAATCTGATGGCCTTATCAAAGTGTTTGATGGTAGGGTTGATCTACCTGCAGAACCAGGTTGGATTTGTGTTCCATTGGATACACCCTTTATTTATGATAATATTTCCAATCTGGTGATTGCCACGGAAGAAAACGAATCTCTTTATTCGGGTTTTACTTCTGGATTTAGAGGTACTTCTGTAGGTAGCTCCAGGAGTATGGCCTATGGGGCTAGTGATTTTAATCCTGGTCCTGATGATCTATATACGGGCGTTCTCTATAATTTCATTCCCAACACTATACTTTGCTTCGAAGATGCTTCGACCACTCCGATCCTACAAGTATCAGAAACGGAGATCGATTTTTACTCTCAGGAAAGTGGGATTGCAGATGGTCCATTGAAGATAGTCCATATTCGTAATGTAGGTGGTGGGACACTCATCTTTGACAGTAATCAGATGACGATTCAAGGGCCTGAGGCTGATCATTTCGTTTTATATGGTGATGGATCCTGCCAATTGCAAACCGGACAACGGGCATCGTTTCTACTGCGTTTTAGTCCTCTATCTCCTGGGGAGAAGAATGCATATCTCCTGATACCGGGAAACGCTATTCCGGACACTCTTCGTTTAACAGGTATGAGTTACCCTGCGGGTAGCTTCTATGAAAATTTCGAAGGAACTCTATTCCCTCCAGAAGGCTGGGAACGCAGCGATCTTCAATGGACTCAATTCGAAAGTTGCCAATATCCTGAGTTAATCCCGGCAGGGACATATTGTGCCTTATCCAGCATGAATCGAGACCATCCGGTATCACATTTGATTACTCCAGCCATAAATCTTGAGACTGGGGCTAAGACATTAAGCTATTTAGCGAGAGGTTTTAATAATAACCACTGTTATGGAGCATCTACATTGAAACTCTCCTACATGTCCATAAATGATTCGGAATGGGTCGACCTGCCAGATTCTGTGTGGTTCTTTTATGACGAAACTGAACGCATTGTAGTTCATGATATCAGTTTTTTAGGTGCCAGCAGTTACCGATTCCGGTTCTCGGTGATTTCCAATTTCTGGTGGAGTACGGAGGCCCTTTCTTCAGTAATGCTGGATGATATTAGATGTACAGGTTGCTTGGGGTCTGTTTTCCTTGAGACTGACCGAACCGATGCATATCTCAGCAGCGATTCAAGCAGCAGTGTTCAGATTCAGTTAACTACCTGGAACGATTGGACTGCCATTTGCTCTGAGCCATGGTTACATATATCATCAACATCAGGCAATTCAAGTACTTCTCTAAGCATCTTCGCAGATCAGAATCCTGGCTTATCATCCCGAAGTGCTACTATCACTTTCAGCAATGGCATTACTCCAGATCGTATCTGTAATGTTGTGCAAAGTGGTTTAAGGGGGAATGCACTATCTTTTGACGGAGTTGATGATTACGTTGTAACCCAACAATCCGTGGTTAGCATAAACGATGCTTTCTCGATTAGCACTTGGGTGAAATGGCAGCCATCTTCACCCAATGAGATTGACTTTATCTGTGCCAATTTGTATGAACAGATGGAAATCCATACCGGAGCAACAAACAACAACCTACGATTCATACCGACTACCGGAGTTTACCTGGATGCGGGACCGGTTCTTGCCACAGATACTTGGACTCATATTGCGTGTTCCTATAGTATAAATCCGGCTGAGGCACATATCTGGGTAAACGGAGTTGAGCAGACTATCGTCAACAATGGCCCAAATCCGATTGGAACCGCTTTTTCACAAACCCCTGGTTCATTGTATCTAGGTCGCAGGGCAAGCAATATGTTCTATTTCAATGGCAACATGGATGACTTCTCTCTATGGAATATAGCACTTACTTCATCCCAGGTTAATTCGTTATTACATGCTCCCCCTGATTTGGTTAATAGTGGATTGCTTCTGTACTATAATTTTAATCATGGAGTACCGAACGCTGATAACCCAAGTGTTTCACAGTTGGTGGATTACAAGAGTGGAATGGACGGCACCTTGCACAATTTCACACTCTCCGGGGAAACGTCAAACTGGGTGAATAGCGGGGCCATGGTGCCTGCGTTGCTGTCAGCTCCTGTACTAAGCTTTTCTCCAAACGCGATTCTGAATTGGGACACAGTTCCGGGAGCTGATTGCTACAAAATCTACCGGGCCAGCACGAGTGACGGCACTTATGAGCATATTGCCACCACCTACGAAAACTCCTGGCAGGTTGACTCCTCGCTTTTGGATAGAGCTTTCTTCAAGATTATCGCAGTATCGGAGCCAGCGCGCAAGTGATCTTGGGATGTCCTGCCCTTTGCCCTCTTGAAAGCCACTCGCCTAATACTTGAACACCACCTGAGCTCGGTTCAGGTGGTGTTCAAGTGGATTTCAAGATGTGCTCAGGCTACAAGGGGGGGTAGCATGCGAAAAGAGTATCGATTTATCGGATTGAGCTATGGTTGGGGATGATCCTTCATCATGGCTTCGAGGGCAAGGTTAATCTCATATAATGCAGTAGGATTTTCTCGGTCTCCATTTTGGGACTGATTTCTAGCTTCTCTAGCGGGGATATTTGTTACCCCCAAACACATTGATTCAGTTCATGCAACCTCCTCATTCTCAACTGCATTGCAGTAGAAAGTTAGCCTCAGATCTTTCAGTCTATCAAGGGCTTCTGCGAACTTCGTTTGCCTCTTAGGGTTGGACAACCCCAACCTCAGGACGTCATCCCTTCCATCCTTTCCCATCAGGGCAGGAATAACCAGGTATTCCATCCTTATGGTGCGTAGTTTCCTATCTTTATCACTGGTGTGGAGCACCTGTTTTATGAGTACTGTCACAAGGTTGTGTAGGATCAAACAGATCGTCATTAAAACCGCTTCCGTAGCCCAGAAACTCTTCATGTTATAGGCCGAGAGTCCAAAGCCATCCTTCAGGTTTTCAATGATGTTCTCTACGTTGGCGCGGGGACGATAATGGCACCATATTTCGTAAGGGCTGGCCGCATTGTTGTTTGTGATATACAGCGAGTGGTGATACTCTTTGCCATAGTCCTCGTCCTGGAAGAGGCTCAGTTGCTTGCCGGTAGCTTTCGGACGCCTTTGGATCTCCTGACGGACAACGATATAGCGTCGCTCTCCTCCCCAGCTTTCGTTCAGGTGTGCGTATTTGAATTCGCCGACTTCGATACCATTGTCAATCCGCGTCCATTCAGTCTGATGGTATATAAGCTTCTGGAAAAATTGATGTATGGGAGCAGATATCACATACTCCATATTGTCTTCTTCGAGCTTCAGGATGAAATTGCGGTCATAGTATCCGCTATCTGCTAATACCCGTTCTATCTTGATGTTTCCAATGAATCCCTTTGTCTGGCTGTAGAAATCAACAATCCCATTGGCAGAACGTGTATTGCCTGATCTATTCCAAAAGTTGACTGTGTAACCGCTTCCCAGAAAAGCCAGCTGTGGGTGGTTTGATGGCCTGCCCCGCTTGGCGGGATTGTAGCCTTTCTTTGCTCCTTCCTGAGTGCCATAGCGGGTGATGACCGTGGAATCAAAACGCAGAGTGTCCTTCTCAATGCCCGCGTCATCCAGCAGTGGACGCAAGAAATGCTGGCTGATGTTTTGCAGCACGATTGGCAGTCATTACACCTGATTCAATCTCAGATACGACCATCCTCTTAAACTCTTCACTGTATCTAACTTGTGAGTCTTTTGCCTTCATTTCTATTCTCCTTACT
>Ga0265294_10004229_pt1 | contig 18008 bp, 9 predicted proteins | sample MunlanPumphouse3_FD_192504 | JGI IMG/M metagenome (GOLD analysis project Ga0265294, IMG submission 192504) | Groundwater microbial communities from a municipal landfill in Southern Ontario, Canada - Pumphouse #3 | ecosystem: Environmental > Aquatic > Deep subsurface > Groundwater | place...
GCACGCGGCCGACGGCTACGCCCGTGCGAGCGGGAAGACCGGGGTCTGCCTCGCGACGTCCGGTCCGGGGGCCTGCAACCTCGTCACGGGCATCGCGACCGCGTACATGGACTCGGTGCCCATGGTTGCGCTGACCGGTCAGGTTCCGACGACGTCGCTCGGCAACGACGCCTTCCAGGAGGCGGACATCACCGGGATCACGGCTCCCGTCACCAGGCAGAACTACCTCGTCAAACGGACGGAGGACCTCGCCGGGATCGTTCGCGAAGCATTCTCCATCAGCCGGACGGGGAGGTGCGGGCCGGTCCTCGTCGACCTGCCGCGGGACGTTCTCGAAACCCGGATAGAGCATGACGGCCGGCACCCGGAACCGGCCGTACGAAAGGGTTGCCGCCCGATCCTCCGCGGACACCGGCGCCAGATCGAGAAAGCCGTCGCGGCACTGAGGGCGGCCGAACGGCTGGTCATCTACGCAGGCGGCGGGGTCGTGGCCTCGGAGGCCGCCGCGGAGGCCGTCGCGCTCGCGGAGACCCTGCTGATCCCGGTCACGACGACCCTGATGAGGCTCGGTCTCATCCCCGGCGACCACCCGCTCAACCTCGGTATACCCGGGATGCACGGGACCCGGTGCGCAAATACCGCGCTCACCGAGTGCGACCTCCTCTTCGCGGTCGGCGTGCGGTTCGATGACCGGGTGACGGGCCGGATCGAGACCTTCGCACCCGGTGCCGCCGTCGTGCATCTCGACATCGATCCGGCCGAGATCGGGAAGAACAAGCCGGTCGATATCCCCATCGTCGGCGACGCGAAGGCCGTGCTGGCGGAGATGCTCGGACTTCTGCAGAAGGGGAGGGAACGCGACGCCTGGCTTTCGAGGATCACGCGGGTGAAGGCGGGGCATCCCCTCCGCTGCCCGGAGGACAGCGGCCTCCGCCCGCAACGGATCGTCAGGGACCTCTGCTCGCTCCTGGACGGCGCCGGCATCATCGCAAGCGAGGTCGGCCAGAACCAGATGTGGACGGCGCAGCACTACTGTTTCCGGCGGCCCCGGTCGTGGATATCGTCGGGCGGGCTCGGGACGATGGGCTACGGCCTTCCGGCGGCGATGGGGGCGCACTTCGCCCGCCCGGACGAGCCGGTCTGTCTCGTCGCGGGGGACGGCAGTCTCCAGATGAACATCCAGGAACTCGGGACGATCGCCCAGTACGCCATCCCTATAAAGATCCTGGTCCTGAACAACCGGTACCTCGGGATGGTGCGCCAGTGGCAGGAGCTCTTCTACGACCGCCGGTATGCCTTCACCGACCTGCCTCCCATGGATTTCGTCGGGATTGCCCGGGCCTACGGCATCGAGGCCGAGACGGTCGAGGCCGGCGAGGATGTGAGGGGCGCGCTCTCGAACGCACTCGAGCACTCCGGCCCCTATCTCGTCGATTTCAGGATCGAGCGGGAGGAGAACGTCTTTCCCATGGTTCCCCCGGGGGCAGCGATCGACGCGATGATCGATCCTGGTGCGGGGTGAGGCCATCGCTCTTTTTTTCAGCGGCGGGTCCTGATGTGCCCATAGTCCTGCCGGAGTCACCGTGCAGACACTACGGTCCTGCAATTGCGGCGTGGCCTGAATTCTGCCGATAGACGGCTCCTTGCGTTGCGCCGGCCGGTTCGGGAGCCTCAAAGATGGTGGAGTCCGGCGTTCCTACCGGGCAAGGATCTTCTGCTTCTCCTGCTGGAACTCCTCCTCCGTCAGGCCCCCCATCTGCTTCAACTCCGCGAGTTCCCTGAGCTGGGCCATCTTCTCCTCCCGGGTTATGCCTGGCAGGGCCGGTGCGGGGGGTGCTGCCTGCTGCCCCTGCGCCACCTTCTTCATCTCTCTCTCCTGCATCTTCTTATCGACAGCGCGGGTAGTCACGGTGGCTGTTCCCGCGACCACCGCGGTACGGGCCACGGTGCCGATAAGGCCGGGTCTTCCGCCTCTCATGGTGCTACCTCCAGTGCTTCCTGCTCTTCGGGCCTCCATGCCAGCGCGGCATCCACCAACTCTTTCGGGATGGGTTCTCAGTATCGTCTTCGGGTTCCCCCTCCTCGCCCCCCCGCTGATGATCGTGACAACCTTCGCAGTCGTAGGAGGTATCGCGGCGATCATCCCGGCATTCCGGCTACGGTGACGGTAAGGGGCGATTGTCCGGGACCTCGTCTATTATCCCTATGTTCATCTGTGAACAGCAGGAGCGCTGCAGGGCAAGCGCTTCCACGAAAATGCGCTAAATTCATACCCGCCAGACGCGTTATTATTCATATCCATCTCCGATCGGGTTCTCCCGGCGGCAGATGCAGGAATTCGTTATAAATTGCCTGGCTGCCAATCCTGCACGGAGACAACCTGAGCCGTGTCGGAGAATTCTGAGGATGAAACAATCGTGAGGAGGAGAATAGTTGAGCACACTTGAGTCGTATCTCGATGCGCTGCACCAGGGGGTCTTTCAGGTCGTCGTCCCGAAGGCCCTGGTAACCGAGCCGCTCGAGCCGGACTGGAAACGCTCGCCCATCAACGTGCCGAGCGCTGGCACCATCGCGAGTTACCGGCGGGGACAGTACCATGCTCACGAGACGGTATCTGAGTACTGTGTCCACATGGACCGGTACGATCCCGAGAAGAACCCTCTCATGCACCTGATCGACGATGCCTCCCTGGTGCTCATGATCCACGAGACGATGGAGACCATCCTCGTAACGGCGAAAGATGCAACCCGGAAAGACCCTCTGCAGCGCCTTCTCGATCAGCATACGAGCTGGAGGCTCCGGATGGGTTTTGGAGCGGTCCTGTGGGCGATAGCCACGATCCTTCTCTTTCTGGCGATCTCTGATGTTACGCCCTTTTTCACCGTAATCCTGCCCTCCCTTGTTCTTTTTCTTGGCCTCCTCACGATTGTCAGGGGCATCCGGCAGAGGAAGAGGCAGGAGCATGCGAACAAGGACATAATCCGGGGAAGCCTCGTGGCAGGTGCAGGGATCGCTCTGTTTGTCTTCTGGAAGCTGTACCTCGTCCTCATCCTGCTGGTTCTCGTGATCTGGTTCTTTTCCAGCGCCGTTGTCACGCTGCTCCGGGCGTTTCGGGAGCGAGGGAATTTGCCGAACGGCTTCTGGTATACTTCCGGGCTGGGCGTAAGTTCGCTGGTTCTCGGGGTTCTCGCCGTTACCCTGCCAGAGGGGCTGGTCGATCTCCTCGTCTTCCTGCTCGCCGGGATCGTGTTCACGGCAGGTGCGTTTCTGGTTCTGGATGCGTATGGATTGAGGAATGCCGCCCGTCTAATGGAAGAGGGCGGCTTTGGCTCGTGACCCTCTCCTCCGGCAGGCGAGTCCCGGGGTGCTCCGCCGGAGTCCCGGTAAGGAGTGGCGGCATGTACATTCATACCTCCCTATGGTCGGGGATGCCGGAACAAGAACAGTTCTCTGCGGTTCGAATAGATCCACTTCAGTACCGGAGCGGAAGCCGCTCTCGATCGTCCTTCAGGCACAGCGCTCAAAATTCCATGAAATTTTGTCTGATACTCTAAATAAACTCGTGTAACTGTAATGAAATTATTATATAAGTGAATGCAGAAATACCTGCATTCGGCTTCTGGGCGGAATGCGGGGACTGGTACCGGGAGTTCTCCTGGTATATGCCATCCCGCGGGTCGACCAGAGGGTTGAGGGGAGAAACATTCTTGATATCGGTTCTGTACGTTGATGACGAGCCCGGTCTCCTTGAGCTGGCCCGCCTCTTTCTGGAAAGGGCAGGAGGATTCCAGATCGCAACCTCGACATCGGCACAGGATGCGCTGGCCAGCCCTGCAATCCGGTCGTATGATGCTATCATCTCTGACTATCAGATGCCGGGCATGGACGGGATCGCGTTTTTAAAGGTCGTCAGGGAGCAGTTCGGCGATCTCCCCTTTATCCTGTTCACCGGCAAAGGGCGCGAGGAGGTCGTGATCGAGGCCATCAACAACGGTGCTGACTTCTACGTGCAGAAAGGCGGGGACCCGAAGGCCCAGTTCGCCGAGCTCGCGCACAAGGTCCGGCAGGCGGTGAGGAGGAAGCGGGCGGAGATAACCCTCGCGGAGCAGGAACAGCGCTACTATGATCTCCAGAACGCGAGTGACCTGATTATGAGTGTGGCTCCCGACGGGCATTTTCTGTTTGTCAACAAAAAATGGCTGGACACGCTCGGGTACCAAAAGGACGACCTCGATAATCTCAGGATATTTGATATCATCCATGACGAGAGCCTGGAGCGCTTTAAGGAATACGTTTCCCGCGCACTCTCCGGTGAAAACGCAGGTATCATAGACGTGGTGTTCCGGACCCGTGGCGGGAGCAAGGTGTATGCCGAAGGCCTTGCCACAGGCAATACCTTGAACGGGAAACCGCAGTATATCCGTGCGATCTTCAAGGACATCACCGAACGCAAAGAACTGGAAGCGGCACTCGCTGAGAGCCACGATTTCCTCCAGCGGATTTATGCCTCTGCCCAGGGAGGGATCGTCATCATCGATGCTGAAACGCACGAGATCATCGATCTCAACCCCGCTGCAGCGAGGATGATAGGGGCTCCCGGAGAGCAGATCGCAGGCAAAATCTGCCACCAGTATATCTGCACGGCAGAATCGGGCAGGTGTCCGATAACGGATCTGCACCAGAATGTTGACAATGCCGAACACATGCTGCTGACCGCGGACGGAAGAATGGTCGATATCATTAAGCACGTCGTCCCGTTCAACTTCCACGGAAGGGAGTGCCTGCTGGAGACCTTTATCGACAACACAGAGCGGAAGAAGGCAGCGGACGAACTGCACGCGGCCTACGCGAAGGTCACTGCTGCCGAAGAAGAACTCCGCGAAAATTACGACCTCCTCTGCCGGCAGGAGCAGGCGTTGCGCGAGAGTACCGAGACGCTCCGGGCGGTCGTGGAGCAGTCAAACGAGGGTATCGTCATCACCGATCCGGCCGGGAAGATCCTGTATGCCAACCGCAGGGCGGCCGATATCGTTGAGAGCGCAACCGACCTGGATGCGGCAGGCAGGAGCAACGTGCTGGATTTTGTTGCACCTGACTTGCGGGAGCGTGCGATCGGCCTGTTCAGGGGGGATGTCCAGGAGTATGACCGGCGTCCGGCTGATTGCAGGATTGTCACCGCGGAAAATCGAGAGAAGTGGCTTGAGTGCGCCAGGAGGAGGATCTCGTTCAAAGGTTCACCAGCCATGCTCATTTCGTTTCGGGACGTCACCGAACGCAGGCAGGCGGAGAAGAGGCTGCGCGACTCAGAGCATAAGTTTGCCACAGTTTTTCGGAGTAATCTTGTTCCGCTGACCCTTACATTGGCGTCCGAGATGTTTTCATCGATGTCAACGATGCATTTCTCCATAACTCCGGGTATACCCGGGCGGAAGTGATCGGAAAAACAGTAAAGGAACTGGGGCTATTTGCTGGTGGTGACGATCTCTCCCGGTTTGTCTCGACGCTCCAGGAGAAGCATTCCGTGCAGGGCATGGAACTGCGGTGCCGCAGCAAGGCCGGAGAGATCCGGACCTGCCGGTTCTCTTCGAGCACCATTCTGATCGACGACAGGCCGCACATCCTTTCGACGATCGAAGATATAACGGAACACAAACGAGCACAAGAGGCGATACGGGAGACTGGAGAGCGCTACCGCCTGATCCTGGAGAATGCAAGCGATGGCATACTGGTCAACGAACTCACGCCGCGGGGTCCGGGAAAGTTCATCGATGCCAATGAATCGGCCTGCCGGATCCTTGGCATGACCCGTGAGGAACTGCAGGGCGTAAGCCTCATCGATCTCGATACCCCGGAAATGCAAAAACGAGCCCCTGAACTTATTCAGAAACTCCTGCAAACCAAACGCGTAGTTTTCCAGACCGGTTACGTGGCAAAAGACAACCGTGAAAAGATCCTTGATGTGACTACCAGTCTCTTCGACCTCAACGGGCAGCCGACCATGCTGACGGTCGTCCGTGACGTCACTGAGATCAAGGCTGCGGAGTCGGCGCTGAACGCCCTCGTCGCCGGCATGGTGGGAGCGACCGGCAGGGAATCCCTGGATCGAATAACGGAGAGTATCAATACCTGGCTTGGTGCCGACTGCGTCATGATCGGTGAGATCACGCCGGACCATGAACGCGTCCGGGTGCTCTCCATGCTCCTCGACGGGGAGAAGATCCCGGAATACTCCTATCCTCTGAAAGGGACGCCCTGCGAAGATGCCGCCAAAAATGGGTTCTGTAACCATCCTGATAGTGCAGCCTGGCTCTTTCCGGAAAACCGGGACCTTTGTGTCTCCAACATCCGGGGCTATGCCGGAACCGTGCTCCACAATCCGGAAGGGCAGGCCGTAGGGTTCCTTTGCATATTCAGCCGGACCCCGCTCGACCTGCCGCCTTCCGCCCGGGAGATCATCGATATCATCGCCGCCAAAGCGGCCGCCGAGATCGGGCGGCTGCATGCCCTTAGTGCCCTGTCGGAGAGCGAGGAGAAGTATCGGAACCTCGTCGAGAACAGCATCGATGCGGTCCTCTTTGCGGCCCCCGACGGAACGATCTTCTCTGCCAACCCCGAGGCCTGCCGGATCTTCGGGATGACCGAGGAGGAACTGCTCGGTGCGGGATGGGACGGTATCGTTGACTACACGGATCCGCGTCTTGCACCCGCCCTCGAGGAGCGGGCCCGCACCGGGCGGTTCAAAGGAGAACTCAGGTTCCGGCGGCGAGACGGGACTACCTTCCCCGCAGAGATATCGTCTGCGCTCTTTGCGGACAGAAACGGGTGCATCCGGGTGACGACGATCATCCGGGACGTCACCGAACGGGTGGCGGCCGCGGAGGCGTTGCGGCAGAGTGAGGAGCTGCTCGCGCTGGTTATGGACGGCGTCCCGACCCTCCTCTCATACCTGGACACGGAGTTGCGGTTTGTCTATATTAATAAAGCGCATGCGGTATGGTACGGGCGCACGAAAGACGAACTGATCGGGCGGAGTATCCGGGATCTGTTGCCGAAGGATGTGTTCCGGCGGGCTGCCTCAAAGTACGAGGCCGTTTTAGAGGGACAGGAGGTCGCCTTCGAGAGTCTCAACCGGGACCTTGACGGCCGGGAACATATCTTTGCGGTACACCTGGTTCCGCACATCCAGGACGGGAAGGTCATCGGCATCTTCTCGGCACTGCACGACATCACCCGGCGCAAGCGTGCGGAGGAGGCCCTCAAGCAGGCGAACAAGAAACTCAACCTCCTCTCGGGCATCACGCGGCATGACATCAACAACCAGCTCCAGATACTGGAGGGGTATCTCGAATTATTGCGCGAGAGAAACTCCGATCCCGTAAGTGACGACTACCTGTCCCGTATTTCTATAGCAAGCAGCCGGATCTCGTCGATGATCCAGTTCATGAAGGAGTACGAGGAGATCGGGGTGGGTCTTCCTGTCTGGCAGGGTATCCGGTCCCTCGTGGATGATGCGGGCCGGAGCGCCAGCCTCAGCCGGATCACCCTGGAGAACGCTATCCCTGCTGACCTGGAGGTCTTTGCCGATCCGCTCATCAGCAAGGTGTTCTTCAACCTGATTGACAACGCCCTGCGTTACGGGGGGAAGGCCACACGGGTCCGGTTCATGTCTGAGGTTCGAGATGGTAGTTGTATCATTGTCTGCGAGGATGATGGCGACGGTGTTCCGGTGAACGAGAAGGAGAAGATCTTCGCCCGGGGGGTCGGGAAGAACACGGGGTTCGGACTGTCTCTATCGCGTGAGATCCTTGACATCACCGGGATCGCGATCCGGGAGACCGGCGAGGCGGGCAGGGGTGCACGGTTCGAGATCGTAATACCGAAGGGGCAGTTCCGTGTCGATCCGGCATAGAAACTGCAGATAGGGAGCCGGCCTGGGGTCGTCGGCTTCTCTGCACCCGGCAGAGGCCCGGTGACCGTTCCCTCACGTGTAGTGCTTCTTCAGGAACGCCTTCACTTTCCTTGAGATCAGCCATCCCTGGTCGAGCCGGTCGATGATCGCGTTGATGACCCAGGCCTGCTCGATGATCTTTCTGTCGATATCCGTATCCCCTATCTCCGCAAGGCCGATGATGACGGTGAGGGGGTTGCGGATGGAGTCGTTCAGGACGGCAAGCTGCTCGATGTTCTCCTCGATCTGGAGGAAGGCTCCCTTTTTGAGGTTCTCCAGCTGCCGCCGCTCCGAGGTGTCGCGGGCGCTCGCGAGCACCAGTTGCCGGCCGTCGATCGTCACCAGGAATGCCGTTATCTCTACGGCGACCCGGGTGCTGTCCCTGCGGACGGAGAAAAACTCAGTCGGGCCGGCAGCGGTCCCGGCCGCGAGCCGGCCGAGCATCTCTTCCACCTTGAAGAATTCCTCCGGCGGGACGAATCCGGCTTCGACGACGGTTTTGCCGATGAACTCCTCCTTCGGGCCGCCCGCCAGCTGCTCAGCCGCCCGATTTGCGTCGATCAGGATCCCGTTTATGTCAGCAAGGAAGAAAGCGTCCGGGGCGCAATCGAAGAGGATCTTCAGGCGCTCCTCCGAGTTCTTCAACGCTTCGTCGGCCTGTTTCCGGTCGGTCACATCCACCAGGTTGCCGATGACCGCCGGCTGGCCCTCGAAGAGGAGGCGGGTTGCAAAATTCTCGAGGCATATGGTCCGCCCGTCCCGGTGTACTCCGCAGAACTCATAGTGCTCCGATTCGGTATCGCCGGAAAGGAGGGCCTGCAGCCGCCGATACATATCATCCCGATCATCCGGGGCGACCAGAGCGAGGTGTGTGCCGGGGTTGTGGAGCTCGTCGCGTGTGTAGCCGAAGATCTTGGCAAACCGCGGGTTGACGTATTTCAGACGATCGTCCTGAAACAGGTAGACTCCCACCGGCGAGTGCTCCACCGGGTTCCGGAAGACCTCTTCATTCATCGTCCGGAGGATGGCGGCGCCGATGATGCTTGCCGCGGCCTGGAGCGCGTCGATCTCCGCCGGCGACCAGGTGCGCTCCTTTCGGTTCTCGTCGAACCCGATGAAGCCCCACCACTGTTCATTGACGGAGATCGGGACGACCGCGATGGAGTGGACTCCCTGAGGCTCAAGATACGCCCGCTCGTCCGGGGGGAACGCCCGCACCGGCCCGACGATCACTCTCCCGGCTGCGAGTTCCTGGTGCCACCGGGGTATCTCCTTGTAGGGGACGTTCTGGAGATCCGGGTTGCCGATCTCGGCAGTGACGCCCTTCGCCGTCCACTCCCACCGCTGGCTGCAAACGAGTTCGCCGGTCGCAGGATCCGTGCCGTTCTCGAAGATATAGACTCTGCTGACGTCGGTGGCCCTGCCGAACCGTTCGAGAACCTCGCGCATCTGTCTCTTCCAGTCTGTTTCCTTGAGGAACCGGTCCGCCGCGAAGTTCACCGCGCTCATGATGGCATCGTGCCGGCGGAGAGCCTCGGATGCCTTCTTCCGCCCGGTGATATCCTCAAAGAGGTAGAGCCTCGCGAAGTACCGGTCGTCAGCGTCGCGGATCTGGGTGGAGAACCGCCTGGTATGCCGGCCGTCGGTGAACTCGAGCTCGTCCTCGAGCACCGAGCGGTCCTCTTCATCCTGGAGCGTTGCGCTGGACAGGGCAAGCACTCCCGCGTCCTCGATGAGCGGGGTGCAGAGGGGGATGATATCCCTGTTCTTGAGATTCCCTGCCCGCATCTCGTCTTCCAGGTGCGAGAGCCCCCACATCTCGCAGAATCTGCTGTTGAAGTAGAGGATGTCGTCGGTCCGGTTGTCGACGACGAGGTAGGCGATCGGGGAGGCCTGGGCCATCCGGGAGAGGAGGGCTTCGTTCCATCGGAGCCTCTCCTCCACCTGCCGCTCCCCGGTCACGTCGCGGCCGCACCCCACGGTCCCGATCATCCGGCCGTTCTCATCCCGGAACGGGGCCTTGATAACGTCGAGGAAGAGAAACTCTCCCCTGACGTTCCCGAACTCGTCGAACCGCGCCGCTTCGCCGCTCTCCATGACAATCGCGTCGGAGTCCCGGCAGATCTCACCGAAGGTATGCCAGGCCGGGTCGTCGGGACGGCGACGGCGCTCGCGTTCGGCAAAGAAGAGGTCTGTTTTGCCCACCGGCTCGTCGGTGTCTGCCGCGTTCAGAAGTTTCTCGCAGAGGCCCCTGTTCGCGAAGAGATACCGCCGTTCCATATCTTTTGCCCAGATGAGGTCGGGGACGTTGTCGCACATCATCCGGACCAGGCGATAGAGGTCCCGGAACTGCTGGTTGGTCCGGGCGAGTTCGCCCTCCACGCTCTTCCTTTCGGTGATGTCGCGGAGGGTGACGAGGTTTCCTTCCTGTCCGTTGAAGGGCACCCTCGCACCAAGCCCCTCGACCCACTTCTCGTTTCCGTGAAGGTCCCGCATCAGGTAGTGGGCGAGGTAGCCGTCGTGCCCGGACTGCACGTTCGCGAGGTCCCTGGCGATGGCCTGCGCGTAATCGGGGTGGACGAACTCCATCGCGTTCCGGCCGATGAGATCGGCCGGTGAGGAGAGGCCGACGAGCGTTGCGGCTGCGGTGTTGGCATACAGGGCCGTGCCGTTCCAGTCGAGGATGAGGACGGCGTCGGGCATGGAGTTGAAGATCTGCAGGTGCTCTTCCTCTTCGCGGGGGCGAAAAGAGACAATGCAGGTGACGTCCGTGTTGGGGAAGGTGGATGCGGCAATCGTCACCGGGAGGAGTGTGCCGTCATGGCGGGCGAGAATGGCGGGATAGTCCGCGACGGCGTTCTGGCCGTCGAGCAGCCGGCAGAACCGGTCTCGTTCTGCCTCGTCAGGCCATATGCTGGAGAGCGTGAGAGAGGCGAGGTCCTCCGGCAGGTAGCCGAGCATGCCGGCGAAAGTCTCGGTGAGCCAGGAGATGCTGAATGTTTGCAGGTTGAAGGTGAATGTTCCTGCCGCTCTGTCCCGCCGGCATTCGGGCAGATCGGGCGTCCGGGTACCCTTGCTCATCGCATTCAAAAATCTATTTGGCTTCCTTCTTTATACTCATGCCTATTTTCGAATCGATAACTGATCGGGGTTTGGCCCGGACGTTGCGGGTTTCGAGCAGGGTGTTCCCCCTCCGGATTGCACGGCCCCCTCTCCGGGCGTGCTGGAGAGGGCGTATCCGTGGGTGCCTCCCTCTGCGGGGTACCATCGGAGTCAGGCGTTTAGAGGGTTCGTGGCTGATTGCATATGCCTGCCGTCGTTCGTCCATATGCGGGTGCCCCACGGAGACGATACTGCTCCGTTATGTCCCCACGGCGCATCCGGAGATCGCTGAGCCGGAAATCCGCTGCCATTTTGTTTCACGCCTGATTTGGTGAAACGGGTCATTTCAGCATCTCCTGTTGTTCAAAAGAGCATCATTTGATACGACTCAGCTGAAGTTTGGGGAACTGTTGCTTCGGGGCAGTTGGACGAAAGTATGTGGGGTATCAACCGCTCCCAATTGCTCAAAATTGTTTGTCGTTATATGTAATTGAGTCAATCGGGAAGCAATTTCAACCCCACATATATGTGTCCATCTCACCTATTTGAGGTTTGGCACCCCATTACGTGTGACAAATACGCCGAACTCTTTAGCACTTCGTTTTACTGACGGGAGGTATTTTAGTTTAATTATATTTGTGAATACAATATTTGCTCGGCTTTACTATATGAAAACTTTTAAATAGACTTGCCTCAATACGTTCTACCTGTCGTTATATGTAATTGGGTGGCTTGATGGGCCATTATAGATAATCGGATCGTACATTAACCCGCGCTTACAACAGCATCTCCAGATCCTGGACAGCCACATCTGTGATCCCGCTCATGTAGTGCATGGTGCATCAGGAATCACGTAGTTTACACACCACAAGCACGTGCGAAGCACACATCCATCACCAGATGCCATGGCTGGCTGACGCAGTCGAACTCTCCAGGCGACCGGCTCATCCCTGTCCCGATACGTATAGCAGCAGGAATATTCGACGTTTGCGAGGCGGTGAATATGATATGCAATGCTATGTAATTGGTGGGCTTCACGGTAATACCGGCTATGATACGTTCAAGGCACAGGTGAATGGCGAGCACCATGATGCTCAAACACCTCCCGTGCAGGGAGGGCCTTTTAGCAAGAGTGTGCCGAAGGGACGGCCGGCCGAAGATCTGGCGTGCACAACGAGAAAGATCAGGCTGATGCTGAGCATTGTCCGGCACGATATCCTGAACGCGATCTCGGTGATCCACGGCTACAACGATCTCCTTTCAGATCAGATGCCAAAAGATCCTGAGTTCCGGCGAAACTATACTAACATGATGAAGGCGATCAACTGCATCGAAACGCAGGTAAACTTCACCATGGATTATCTCGATGCCTGCGGCCCGCATTCGAACTGGTACAACCTTGAGTCTACTATACGGGATGCGCTATCCGGCTACGCAATCACCAACATTCTGATCTCGATCGATGTCGGCAACGCCGAGATCCTTGCCGATCCCCTGATGACGAAGGTCTTTGCGAACCTCATCGACAATGCAGTCCGGCATGGAGGCAACGTTACCGAGATCCGGATTACGTTCGCTGTGAGTGAGAACCATGGGCTCATCACCATCGAAGACGACGGTATCGGCGTTCCGCTGGAGGAGAAGGGCAGAATATTCTCACCGGGGTACGGCCGTAACACCGGGATGGGCCTTTACCTGACACGGATGATCCTTGCGACACTCGAGTTTTCGGTACAGGAAGCTGGCCGCGAAGGATATGGGGCCCGGTTTGAGATCCGGGTGCCACCCGGCCGCTACCGGATCGCAGGTTGATCGCTACGGCCGGCCCTCCCACCTCTCACACCTTCGATCCGGTTGATCCTGATCCGCAGCTCTCTACCTTTGGAGATCCATACAACCTTTCGTAACAGGGCATTTTGAAATCGGGTGTTTTATATGCAGTCAAAAAAGATACCCTTCCAATCAGGTGGCGATCCGTCGTATGGGGCTCCGAATTTTTCGAGGAAGGCGTGGGGAACACGGGCATGAGCACCGGCAGTTAAAAGAGATCGTTAAACTGCTCAGGGACGAGTACGAAGACGAAACGGTGTTTGTGCTCACCAATGTGCGGGTCCCTCACGGGGAGCTTGATTGTGTGGTGCTTGTTCCAGGCGGTCCGGTCATCCTCGAACTCAAGGCATACCGGGGGGAGATCACCGGTTCCGAGAACGGGTCCTGGGAGGTCAGGACCGCCGAAGGTGCGGTCGTCCCGCTCAAGAAGAACCTGTTTGAACAGCTCGAAAGAGAGCGGTTCAGTTTCCTCGACAAACTACTGCCGATCCGGGCAAAATGCTTTCCGGAGATTGATGAGAAGTACGTCCGAAGGGTGGGCGCCTGGGGCTATTTCGAGGCCGGGAGCAGGTATCCCGACGGCCAGATCAATGCCCCTGCTTACCCCTGGTTTGCTGTCGTTACCGCCGAGACCCTCCTTGAGAGGCTCAGGTTTCTCAACACCGGCTACACCCTTCTGCCGGTCGATATGGAGGCGATTGTCCTGGAACTCAGGCTGGAAGAGTACGACCTGGAGACCGACAGGGCAATTCCGGCCGAACAGCCCGTCAGTCCGGTTATACCGGTAACGACGGCGCCACCGCCCGCGAGACCCGCCCCCTCCCCGGTGCGGCTGCCCCGGCCGGCGCCTCCCCAGCCGTGCGCTGCAGGCCCGCTGCCGGAGGAACTGGTTCTCGACAGCCCGAGACCCCTCTCACCGAGCCAGCGAGCAGCAGTCCGGTCCCGGAATGCCCGCATCCGGGTGATCGCAGGGGCCGGCGCCGGGAAGACCGAGACCCTGACCCGGAAGATCGTCCATCTCCTCCTCGTCGAGCAGGTTGACCCCGCCTCGATCGTCGCGTTCACCTTCACGAAGAAAGCGGCCCAGAGTATGAAGACCCGGATCTATGACCGGGTCGCGCATCTCGGCGGCGAGGAGGCGTGTTCCCGCCTGGGGGAGATGTATGTCGGGACGATCCACGCCTACTGCCTCTCGCTCCTGCGGGACTACTGCGGATACGGCAACTGGGGCGAGCTCGACGAGAACCAGGAGATGGCGTTTCTGCTCCGGGTCGGGTGGGACTGTCGCTTCCCGGATGGGGGCAATTATCCCCGGAAGTGCGAGGCGTTTCTCCGAAATCTCAACGTCTTCTATGCGGAGATGCTCGACCGCTCCGTCCTCCGCGAGCAGGCTCCTGAATTCATCGCCTCCTTTGAAGTATACGAGGATGCTCTCGAACGCCACCGGCTTCTCACTTTTAACCGCATGATCCAGGTTGCCGTTGAAGAGCTGGAGCGTCATCCCGGGCTTGCGGCGAACATAAAATACCTCATCGTGGACGAGTACCAGGATATCAACCGGGCACAGGAGCGGCTGATACGGCTGCTCGGGAAGAATGCCCGGACCTTTGTCGTGGGCGATCCCCGGCAGACGATCTACCAGTGGCGCGGCTCCGATGAGCGCTGTTTTGAACAGTTCGCCGAAGGCCTGGATCCTGAAGAGGTCACGATCGCGGAGAACCGGCGGAGTGGAACGGTGATCCTTGACGTGGCAAACGCTGTGGCGGGGGGGTTCGTCGGCAGGTACGACCCCCTGACCGGGGTCCGGGATGTTCCCGGGGGTGCATACCTTGTCGGGTGCAGCTCCGATGTTGGTGAGGCTCAATGGATCGCCGACCAGATCGAGCGGTATGTCGATGCGGGGAAGTGCAGGTACAGCGATATCGGGATTCTCCTCCGCAGCGTCACCACTTCTGCACCGGTCTTCATCGATGAGTTCCGGAAACGGGGTATCCCTTTCGTCGTGGGAGGAAAGGTCGGGCTGTTCCGCCGGCCCGAGGTTTTGTGCGTCGCGAAGCTCTTCATGTGGGTCCCGAAAGGCGGCTACTTCCAGAAATCCCGGTATAACTTCAACGAACTCTACATCGATGACGACCTCCTCTATTCGGGGTGCCGGGACTGGAAGGCGGTGATTCCGGGGGGTATCCTTCCCGATGATCTGGTGGAGCGGCTCTCTCTGTGGAAGGCCGCGGCGGCGGATGAGGCCTACCCCGACCTCATCTCGATGTATTACGACCTCCTGAATACGCTTGGATACCAGCAGCTCAACCCCCAGGATCCTCACGATGCAATTGCGCTGGCGAACCTGGGCCGGTTTGCAAAACTCCTCACTGACTTTGAGTCGGTCAACCGGTTCGGGGGCGCACCGAGGGAGTGGGACCAGTTGCTTGCGTGGCTCTGTGAGTATATCAACGCATACGCAACCTCGGCCTACGACGAGCAGTCGCCCGACGATATCCGGGGTATCGAGGCGGTGCAGATCATGACCGTCCACCAGGCAAAAGGGCTTGAGTGGCCGGTGGTCTTTGTGCCGGCGCTTGTGGACGGCCGTTTTCCTTCGGGGATGGCAGGAAAACCACAGGAATGGCTCATCCCCCGGGAGCTCTTTGATGTGGAGAAGTACGAGGGGGACCTGGAGAGCGAACGGAAACTCTTCTACGTTGCGATAACCCGTGCAAAGGATCTCCTGGTCGCGAGTTGCTTTACGTCGCAGAACGGGAGACCGAAGGGGATGAGCGTGTTTGCGCAGGATTTCGCCGGCGCTGAGGAGGTGACGTTCCTCGGGGAGAGCGATGCGCTCCCGTTCCATGCCATCCCCGCCGTTGGGGAGGGGGATGAGCTCCAGACCTACACGGCCGGGGAGCTGATCACCTACGGCAAATGCCCTCACCTCTACCGCTTACGGCAGATCTGGGGCTATGAACCGCCGCTCTCGGACCTGATCGGGTATGGAAAGGCACTCCACGCCTGTATGGGAGAGGCCGCAGCGATGATCCGGGACGGTGACAACCCGATCACCGCCGTCGCACGGGCGGTGGACCAGCATTTCTTCATGCCCTACGTGGACGGGGCGAGGCTCGAGAAACTCAAGGCGGACGCGAGAGCGAAACTCCTGAAGTTCAGCTCCGACCATACGGAGGACCTGAGGGGGATCCGGGAGGTGGAGGCAAGGGTTGAGTTCCCCATGGAGCACGCTACGGTCGCCGGGCGTGTCGACCTCGTCCTCCAGCAGGGCGATGGGCTTGAGGTGCGGGACTACAAGACCTCCGGCAAGGTCGTCACGCCCGACGAGGCTGCGTTGCAGATCCGGCTCTACGCGCTCGGTCTCCAGTCCTGCGGCAAGAAGGTGGGATCGGCGTCGCTCGCGTTCCTCCAGGACTCCTCGGTGGTCCCCGTCAACGTCGAGGCGGACCGGCTCGATGCCGCGAGAGCGACGGCCCAGAACTACATCCAGGGGATTAACAGCCGGGATTTCCCCGCAAAGCCGGGGCCGTTCTGCTCGCGGTGCGATTATGGGGTGATCTGCTGCTGGAAGGTGCGGTAGGGGGACATACACCCTGGGAAGATAATGTGCGCTGTTCTGCTCACTTCGCTATGTCGGCTATGGATGGCAGCCCGGTGCTGACGCTCAAGGCTCTCTGGCGGGTGTCTGCCCTTGGAGGCCGGGAGATCCCGTTGTAAACGCAATCGATCGGCAGCGCACAGGAACTCTACACAAGCCGGTCTTCTTGCTTCCGTTCAACTTCTGTTGAGGATCATCTCCTCTCCAGACCCCCGGGAACGTACTTCTCCATGCCTTCCTCGTTATGCACTCTCTCAAGAATCCCGCTGAGCGCTTCAGCGAGTTTCTGTGCGGCGGCGTGCGACATGTAGACGCGTGTCCCGTTTACCAGCGCTCTGCCCTCCTGGCGGACGCCGGGCATCTCCAGAAAGTCGATACAGACATCCCTGTGCGTTACCTGCACATACGCAAGGTTCGAGTAGGAACTGTGCGTGATGTCCAGCTGCAGTTCCTCCGGCTCGAACCGATAGAGTTTGCGGAGATCGACGGCGGCTGCTCCGTCTTTTTTCTCTTCCTGCTGCTCCCCCATGATTATGCCCCCATGGAGAAGATCGAATATCCTGACTCTGCTTCCCGTGCAGAGCAATCTTCTCCGGTTGTCCATTCGCCGGCATAGTTTGTCGCGACCGCAAGCGGTTCTGCCTTTGCCCTGAGCGACCTGTTGTAGTAATCCAGGATCGCTGTGTTCATGCAGTCCGTCCCGTCCCGGTCGTCGATCACGGCATAGGCCAGCAGGGAGAGCGCAATGAACTTCTTCGACTCGACGACGACCTGATAGACCGGATGCTGGACATCACCGGACACGTTCTCGATCAGTCCGAGTTTGACGAGCACCCTGAGTGCCTCTCTGATACTGGGGGCTGTTTTGCCCGTCATCTCCTCAAGGTACCCGGGCCGATAGTCCATCGTCGGATCGGCGACGATCTCTTCGACGACCTGAGCGAGAACCGTATTCCCGAACAGGCCGCCATATGGTTTGTCCAGGAACTCTTCGAGTTCTTCAGGAAGCTCCGGCAGTTTTTTCTCCGACATAGTCACCTCTCCTGTGCATCCACAGCACCCGTGCTCCTATCACGAGCGCTGTGGGTGCTCCACCTGGTGGTAAGCAGTAATAGTAAAAAAATGTTCTGAAATAGAAACTATTCTTTCAGTTTGGTCCAGTGCCGGTGATGGGGCACTTCGAGGTCGTAGTATGTCATCCACTGGTCCGCCCACACGAGTTTTTCAAGTTTGATGACTTTGTCCCCCCTGCCGGTGCGATACAGGCGAATGTAATCCTGTCCCATCGTATCGACAAATTCTTTCGCCTCAAAGCCGTTCTCCCGACACTTTCGCTGACAGTCCTGTACCTACCTCATGCCGCCGCGTTTCTTTAACCATCCAAGAAAAATAGCTCCCTTCACCTCTGGGTCAGGGCCATCTGGCGTAGGGAGGTTGCGTTCTCTCACCGGGCGTCACCGCATGGGATATTGAGTTTATGGTTTTATCAATGTTTTATTTTGCTTCTTATCTTGAATCTGGCTCAAA
>Ga0265294_10004230_pt1 | contig 18007 bp, 15 predicted proteins | sample MunlanPumphouse3_FD_192504 | JGI IMG/M metagenome (GOLD analysis project Ga0265294, IMG submission 192504) | Groundwater microbial communities from a municipal landfill in Southern Ontario, Canada - Pumphouse #3 | ecosystem: Environmental > Aquatic > Deep subsurface > Groundwater | place...
TTCGCAGCTGGTTACAATATATAGAACAGGCATTGTATATTAACATAAATGTCTATGTCTTAAGGTAATCAAAATGATTGAAGACAGATTAAATATAACAGAATAAATAAATAGAAGACCCGGCAAAGGCACAGTCCCATAGGGACAAAATAAGAAACGCAAACTGAATACGGAAAACACTCCCTGAGAAAAAGAGCTCAGGGAGTGTTTTGTATGGTGAGTTAGTTCGTAATCCACAGGTCGTGGCTGTTCATAAGTCAGGCTACTTCGAAACATACAAATGACAACCGATAAGCGATTTATGGCAACATAAAAAAGAGAGTGGCAACACCCACCCTCTTATATATGCTTGTGTAGCACAACTGGCAGTGCAGCTTATTTGTAATGAGCAGGTCGTCCGTTCGAATCGAATCACGAGCTCCAAAGGCAAACGGCTCTAAAAGTTTCGACTTTCAGAGCCGTTTTATTCTTATTCAGTGATAAGATACTGATACTCACGCCGCTGGATAGGTTCGCCTTATATGCTCAAACACAATTCGTCGATAGGCTGCAATGTCTGCATCTGCATAACCCGTAGGTAACTCTCGATACAGGACATCCCTAATCTCAAGTTCCACAATGTCTAAAGTTTCTGGCTTTTCTGTCCAGTGATCAAGCTCGGCAATTTTAGCTTTAACAATTGCTAACAAAGTTTTCGATAAGGCTTTGACCTTTTGAATTTCCTGTGGAGTGAGGGTTTCTTTGCAAAGTAAATCGAACATAGCAAGCTCCTCGTCATTCTCAAAACCCTCACGCACAAAACGTTTGGCTTCCTCGTCTAAATCTTTTGTCATTGCCATTAGGTCGATAAATGTTTTTTCAATGGTAGCCTTGATTTGTTCTGCGTTATATTCATCGATGATTTCTCGATACCGCTCGTAGTAATCAATGCGCAGCGGATTAGTCTGCATCATCTTATGGAGTCGTTCCTCCACAAGCTCTTTTAAGTCTTTTATAAGCAAATTCTTGTTTTTTACTCGAGCAAACTCTTGTTGCAGTCGTTCAAAATCAATATTGCTTATATCAAATCTACGGCTTTTTACCAAGCCTTCCGAGTTTTTTGTTACAGTGATTGCGTCGCTGACGATTCTGTTGATTTCCACCATCAGTTCAGTGGTGTCGGAGTATTTTCGCTTTTCTTGCATTTCGTCATAAACTGCACTAATGGCATTCTTTTTTGCAATGTGCTCTTGTAGTAGTTCATCACGCTCCACGTATTTAAATAGCTTAAACAGCTCTCTTGCGGTAACTTCAAACTTCTTCTTGATATCGTCTGAAGCGCACATCGCATTTGCACCTTCCAGCAAAATTGACTGCTTTTCAAAATGCACAGCAGAAACAAGCCTTGAAAGCACGAACCCATTTTCTTTCATAATCGTTTCAATTTCAGCAATTGTTTCTACGATGCGCTCGAGCAATTTTGCTTTGTCGGGTGCTGGGTCGCTCAACGGCGCTCCTTTTGTGTTGGTATAATCCGCAAGAGCACGGCGTAATGCCTTGACAACACCGATATAGTCCACAATTAATCCATTACTTTTACCCTCATAAACTCTGTTGGCACGGGCAATTGTCTGCATAAGCGTATGAGCCTTCAAGGGCTTGTCGATATACATAACAGCCAGACTCTTGACATCAAATCCCGTTAGCCACATAGCACACACAAAGACGATACGAAGGGGATGCTCGGGGCGTTTGTACTCCTTATCAAGCTCTCGTTTTTCCATCTTTTCACGGTGCGGCTTGATGTCAATTCCCCATTTTTCAAACTGCTTTATCTCATTTTGCTCTTGGCTGATTACCACCGCCATTTCGGTTTCCCTCAGCCATTTCAGTTTTCTCAAAATCTCTTGATATTCTTGCTGTGAGGCGGTTTTCAACTCGGCTTCACATTCAGCAATTTTCTTTTCCCAAAGCTTGTTGACCATCTTATACATACGAGCAGCAGTTACTTTATTGACGCAGACGAACATTGCTTTGCCGCTTGTCCAAAGACTCGTATAATGCTCCACGAAATCAGCAGCAATTTCCTCTAATCGTGGTGTGGCAGTAATCACATGAATATCTTTCCGAAGCTCAAGCTCAACCTTTGCTTTTTCGTTTATATCAAGATCAGCATCTTCCACTGCCTGTAAAAGTTCATTGCTTATATCAGGGTTATCAATTCCCAACTTTTCGCCCCGGTTTTCATAGTACAGTGGAACCGTAGCACCATCCTCTACCGCACGCTTAAAGTCATAGATTGACACATAGCTACCAAAGGTACGTTCGGTGATATTGTCGTATGTAAAGAGTGGCGTGCCAGTAAATCCGATACGAGAGGCAGTTGGTAACAAGGCACACATATTATCAGCAAAAATACCGTTTTGTGTTCTGTGAGCTTCGTCAGATAGGATGATAATATCATGGTCTGGCTCAATAGGTGGCAATCCGGTTTTATTGAACTTATGAATCAAGGTAAAAACATAGCTGGGGTTGCCCTGGAGCATCTCAATCAACTTATCCCCACTGCTTGCTACAAACTGTTTGGCAGGTATTGAGCCGAGGCAACCACAGGCTTCAAAGGTATTGCTTATCTGTCGATTTAAATCGTCCCGGTCGGTAAGCACTACGATTGTGGGGGAACCTTCAAATTTCCTGCGTATTTTTTCAGCAAGAAACACCATGGAATAGCTTTTTCCGCTGCCCTGCGTATGCCAAAAGACGCCCAGCTTACCACCAAGTAGCTTGCGGTCTTTAAAGTTTTTTACTGCTTCGTTAACCCCTAAATACTGATGGTTGCGGGCGAGGATTTTCACCATTTTTCCATCTGAGTTGTCAAATAAAATGAAGTTTTCTAAGATATCCATGAAGTTTTCTTTGTTGCAGATACCGAGCATCATGGTTTCAAGGTCTACTGCTCCGGCATCCGATTCGGCAAGGCGTTTCCAATCGTGGAAAAACTCATATTTACTGCCAAGAGTACCAACTTTAGACTCGCTGCCATTTGAAAGCATGACAAAGGCATTAAAATGAAATAGCTGCGGTATGGTGTCTTGATAATCGGTATAATTCATATCATAGGCAGCCTTGACATCCACATTATGTTTTTTGAGCTCCACAAACAAAAGTGGTAAGCCGTTTACATAGCCCACAATATCAGTACGGCGGCGATACAACTCACCGTGAAGCTTCATTTCTTGCACCGCAAGAAAGTGATTTTTAGTCGGTTCTTTAAAATTGAATATGTACGCCTTGCGCTTTTCGGTTTCGCCGTTCGGCTTTTTTACCATGACAGGGATACCGGAACGGAACATCTTATATTTTTGAAAATTGATGTCCATTAAAGTCTGTGATGAAGTAAAGGAAAGCAGAGTTTTAACAGCCTGCTGACAAAGCTCATCCGTAAGCCAAGAATTATTTTGAAACAGTGCCTGCTTTAGATGGCGCAGCAAAACAAACTCGGTATAGTCGCGGCGACCCAACGTGCCGTTTTCACCCAGCTTCTCCTTGTTATAGGCATAGACAACCTCCCAGTCCAGCTTGTCCTTTAGCAAGGTGACTGCACTGTTTTGTATCAGAACGTTTTCTGAATATTCCCAGCTCATAGATACACCTCAATTCTATTTTCTACAAAGCAATTTTACAGATTGGTTTAATAAATGAAATATCCTGTTGCTTCATTCTCTTCCAATCTCCCTTAAGAAGTCCATATGTAAGGGCTTCATATGCAAAAATCCAGTATTCTTCAAAATCACTATCTCTCAGTCCTTTGGCGTAATTTTTTAAAGCTTTTGCTTCTAAAGTATTTCCCTTATCTTTAAAATACAAATCTGCAATCGTCATAAAAATACAATCCTTGCTGTCAATAGCCTGTTGAGCTGTAAAATTTAAGATCAAATCATATCTGATTGCAAAATACAGGGCAAATGCTGCAGCCTCATAATTGTTGGTATGCAATGCTTCTTCCAATACCTTTTTCGAAAAACTCTCTACAATAGCTTTCTCGGGTGGGAACTGGGCAAAAATATTGTCTTCTAAAAGCGGCACCAGATAGGGGTAAATAATTGCAAGATGCATAAAAGTTTTTATGCATAGCTCCTTTGCATTCTGTGTTAAAGGTTGCTTAGATAATACCTTTATGGCATATTTTAGAATAGCTCCATCTTCTCGGTTAGCTTGCATTAGTTCAAGCACATTATCGAGATATGCACGCACGGACTTGTAGTTGACAACTCCATTTGTCAATCTAATCTCAATGGCATTTATTTTTCTTACCCACTGTTCAACTGCGGCAGTTGGCAAGAGTGATATTTTAGTTTTTTTATGATTAAGGGACAAGTCGAAGCTCCTGAGCTCTGCACCCAGCTCAGACAAGAATTGTTGTGCCTTTTCACAGGATTCAACATAGCAAGTGTAGTCATCTATGCAACGGATAAATTCCCAACCCTTATCAGTTAGATTTTTATCCACTACTGTTAAAATAATTTCCGACAGAATATTAGACGAGTGCGGACCTATTAGTAATCCATGGGTCTCTCCATGTTTTACTTGCTGAGAACATGTGTCAATCTGATTAAACCATTGTGTCTTACTACGGTCGTTTTTTGCCGCTTCTTTCCCCACCAATGCCCACGGGAGAGAATGGGTATAAATACTTGGAAAGCAGTTTGATATGTCTGCGCTAACTATGTATTTTTTACCAATTATCATATCGGGTTCGGGACTTCCGTCTACACGCCAGTTACTATAATTCATTTCAAAAATAAACGGTTTCTCAGACATTTTGCGAATATGAATTCGGCTGACCTTGTGATTTTGCGCTTGCGTTTGTGCTACAAAATGCGCCTGTAGGGCAGCCCAATTATCTCGCAAACAAGCACATAAGCGCTGGTATCCCATAGGAACAGGAATGCCAAGTGGCCGAGGAATATTGATGTTTCTCATATTTTCATAGTAAACATATTTATAATCTTTACGCTCAAATGCTTGCCCCATTCCTTCGCAGTAATTAAAAAAGTTCTCACTTGTAAAAATAGGTGGCAACTTTTCAGCAAAAAGACCGTGGGCAAGCAACCCCTTATAAAGTTCATCTGGCGAGAGTTCATTCATAAAATCAGCATATGTCTTTACCACAATATATTTACACCTCAATTCATTGGTATATAAGTGAAGCTATTTCGTCTGCAATTTCATCTACTGTATTTATCGCTGTATTCCTTGCCAGTTTATCAGCAAGCGAAGGACTGAAGTTGATAACTTCCTGTTTGCTGATATCGTGCCAAATGGGTAGAACAATTTGTTCGCCAGAAACCGCCTTGGTTATAATTCCATCCAATTCATAGTTTGTCCAACCTTTTTTTATGAAAGCTTTTGAGACTACAACAATTCCAAATCGACTATTGGCAAGCCCCTTATCAATTTTTCTTCTTAGACTATCACCAATTTTCATTTCAAACTCGTCATACCAAACTTTGATGCCTTTTTCTTTTAGTGCATGTGCCAAAGGTCTAACAACTTCGTCTTTGTCTTCCGAAGCGTGAGAAATAAAAACATCATATTCGGGGTCAATATCCACATCAAAATCTAAGCTGAATCCCCTATGATGAACAAGACTCGGCACAGATGATAAAGGCTGTTGCCTTAGTGTCGGCAACGGTGCAGGTAATACTCTTACACCAGCGTTTACTTGCCCACGCATACCACGCATATCAACAGCAACATGCCAATGTCCAGAGTGAGTTGTTGCCAAACGCACAGGAGATTGTTTTGCAAGCCCCCCAATGTATCTATACTGTCGTCCGTTTTTATAGTTAGAAAAATTCGAATTATCCATTAATTGAACATTAGCCGCATTTCCTTTGAGAGTAATTTCAACGATTCTGCCACTTTCAAGGTTTCCCAAGTCTGTGTGTATAAAATTCATATTATTTCCCCGTTCATTAGTTTTGGCAACAGCTTGTCCCTTGCGGCTCGGGCTTGATTAATTTGCCTTTTAAGAGCATTAGCACAAGAAAAATAGTTTTGTGCTGCTTTATCAAATTTTGCAAGCAAATATTCCGACGGAATGGATATCTGCATTGAATTTAGGGTTTCTGTTGTTGTGCTTGGGACTGCCGCACCTGTGTTCATCGCATACATATCCCAACCCTTTAAATACAAATAGACATAGGGCATTATAAAGGCTCGCTTAGGTATTGAATAAAACATAGTATCAACCGTCCAAAATTCCTCGTTGATAAACATAATATTATTTAAGCTGCCCTTTCGAGGAATCAACACAGATTCACCGGCATAAAGCGATTTATTGACTCTTCGCATTATTCCGCCCGAACCATAAACAGGCATGTCGCCATTGAGAAGTTTTTTGTGGTCCTTACCGTATTTTACATCAATCAGTTCCTGCAAAGAGCCTTTACTCCACCCCTCCGGCACGCCGTCAACAACTTTTACATTCTCATGCCCCGGGAAACGAAGCTTCACAAACCATTCTTTGTAAAGCAGCATTGCCGCTTCTTCCAGGAGATTTATCTGTCTTTGGTTGTTTTCAATTAAGTCATCATACGCAGAAAGGATTTTGGCAATACAGCGTTGTGTTGGGAACTTGGGAATATCAAACTTAAACGAGTTTATTGTGTTTAGCGTGATGCTTGCCTGATTAGCCGCTCCAGTAGCGTTTCCAATGTTATGTCCAAAAAAATCGCTGCACTTTAATCTATAAAATAAAAACCGACCGTCTATTTTTTCTGCTGGGAATAATTTAACAATATTTTGATTGAGCAATGCTCCATTTAACTCTTCTGGAACAGTGACGACCTTACCGACAACTGATAAGGGATTGTTTTGCCATGAGCCTACAGTTTGTATAAGTATATCTCCAGTTTCGAGCATATATTTTACATAATTATCTCTTAAACTCATAGGATAATATTTTACTTCTTGCATGCTAATGGAGTCTTCTGTAAAATCCGACACTCTAACAACTGGCACTCCATGTTGCACATAATGGGAGCTTTTAAATGCAAATCCCTTCAAGTGATTGGTTACTTCACCTACAGATACTGTTTCCCACTTCATATATCCAACCCCTCAAAATTCGCCATAATCGTTTCCATTAAGTCGTTAGCCTGTGTGTGCAACGAATGAAGCTCATGGTGAATTGCGGTCATCCTCTCAGCAAAGTCCTCGTCGTCTTCTTCCTGTGCCGGAACGCCAACATAAGCACCGGGAGTCAGCGACCAACCTTTGCTCTCAATATCGGCAATGGTGGCACACTTGCACAGTCCGGCAATATCAGCATACTCGCCATCACCAAACTTTTCGGTCAGCCATTTCGCCTCTTTTATGATAGTCCGCACCTTGCGAATTTCTGCTGTTAGAGCATCCACAGCTATTGCAACCACTTTTTTATTGCGACGGTTAGCAGTTGCCGATATATCGTCATCCACAATATCAGAGAAAGCCTTAACTTGCTCTCCCAAAACTTTGGTATACTGCTTCAATAGCTCATTAAGCGGAATTAAGTCATAAATGCTATCCACCGCCGAAATTTTTTCATCGATTTCCTTTCGAAGCGTAGCCAATGGCTTTGCAAAATCACCAAGCCTGCCTTCGGTTTCCTCCAGCTTCAGCTCGTATGTATCTCCGACAATGGCTACACGATATTCCATTAGCAGATTTTCGTACTTTTCTTTTTCGCCACGGTAGAGCCAAACTATGGAGTTGATGTTTTTAAGCTGCCATTCGCTCCACTCGTTGAGGGTTCTGTCCACTACGGTATAATAATTACGCGAATCAATAAATAACACACGGTCTTTGTTCTGCTCCACTTTTGATTTATCAAAAAACCACAGCGAGCAAGGCAAAGATTTTGTATAAAAAAAGTTATTGCTTACCGAAAGCATGACATCTACATGACCAGTTCGCACCAGCTGTTCCCGAATACCCTTATCCTTGCTATCGGTGGCAGAGGATGCCATAACAAACCCAGCCCTGCCTTTTTCGTTGAGATAGGCATAAAAGTAAGAAATCCAAAGGTAATTTGCGTTGGAAATTTCCTTGTCTTTGTTGACAGTGGGCAAGCCAAAGGGAAGCCGTCCGGCATTTTGTGCCGATTCCGACTTTACCTTGTCAACATTAAAGGGAGGGTTCGCCATAACATAGTCGCACAGACCAACAAGGCTATGTGCATCGTTATAAAAGCTGTTAGCCTCATCTCCAGATTTTACATTACCATTCAATCCATGAACCGCCATATTCATTAAGCAAAGCTTGGCATTATACTCCACCTTTTCCTGCCCGTAAAAGGTCATGGCTGTATTGGCAGAAGTGCCACCTGCGCTAACAAAGTCACCTGTTTGCACAAACATACCACCACTACCACAGGCGGGATCAAACACGATGCCACGTTTTGGCTCAAGTATATTAACAATCATCTGCACAAGGGATTTAGGCGTGAAAAACACACCATCGTCCGATGCTACATTAGGTGCGAACTTCGAGAGAAAGTATTCATAAATCCGCCCGATAATATCACCGCCAACCTTATCGAGAGTTTCGTTTTGGAATATACGGAGAAGTTCACGTAGCAAGTCATTTTGAAATGAAGTATAGGTGTTGGGCAAAATCCCCTTTAGCTGTGGGCTTTGCGCCTCCAAAAGCTCCATAGCAGTATTGACCGCTTTGCCGATGTCCTCGCTATCTGGCAAATTGAGTAGATAGCTGTATTGCGCTTTCTGGGGCAGGAACAGTGCGTTTTTGGTGCTGAAATCCTTTGGCTCAACCGGAAGCACCCGTCCGTTTCGCACTGGTCGGTCTTTTAATATGTCAGCCTCCACCATCTTAAAACGGCTATAGGCATAACGCAGAAAGATAAGACCAAGCACAGGCATGCAATACTCAACCGATGTCAGCTTAGAACTGGCACGAAGCAGGTCGGCAGATTCCCAAAGCTCGGCTTCTAATTTTCGTATGTTTATCATTTATTTCTTCTCCTTAAATGTACAGTTCAAAAAAACTTTTTGCTATTTCACCAGTTTCTGCCGCCCATCTGATTTTCCTACGCAACCCCTCTGGTAAGGCAATCTTTTTGTACAGCAGTGCGTAAATATCTTGCCCGTCAAGCGTAATCAGATTTGTTGGTATTCCTTTTCCAAAAGCCACGAAAGAGTCTTCCGAAAAACCATTCATACTAATCATGATCCCTCTTGTCCAAGAGGACTTTCTTGTTATTTTACCTTGGAACACCGTTAAATCTGCATTATTGCAAGGTTTGTCTTGCCACTTGGCTTCTATAAGGTAATACTCGTTATCAAGCTCTAAGCTGCCATCAATCTGTTCGCCTGTAATTCTAAATGATGCTCTGGGACTCAGCCCAAATGCTTCAAACAGGCGGTTAAGAAACTTTTCAAAAGCAAATCCACGTGCCTGTGGAGTCAATTTTGTAATCTCCAAGAAATCCTGCAATAATGATTCGTAATCAACCTCTTGTGCTAAAGTTGATTTAGCTACGGCTGTGCTGTCAACATCCTCAGATAAACAACTCAAAAAGCCATCATCCCATAGCTCAGGTATTTTAAAATCTAAAACGGCGATGAGTCTGTTTAGCTTAACAATTTCACCACGCTTAACAGGACTTTTCTTTTTCCTATAGACAATGCCTTTATTTACTATGCCAATCATAAGAGTGCAAAACTTGCCCTTTTCAAATTGATATGTGTTGCAAAGCAAAGAATTTATAGAAGGCAACTTGCTCCCATCAACCCAATACTTAGCTAAGCCCGTCTCGGAAGCAACCCCTTTAAATGAAATGCTTTGATTCGCATATGGATGTGGTTTGCCTGGGAGGAAGTCATATAGCATGTCTGAGATATCACTGATGGTTTTTGCTTGCTTGGGTGTCAACGCCATATCCCTACACCTCCCTTTTATCTGTGTCTACAATCTCACATATATCGGAAATATCGCAATCTAACGCTTTGCAAATTTTTACTAAAATATCCGTGCTAACATTTTGATTTTTTCCCAGCTTGGCCATCGAGGCAGTACTGATGCCGGATGCTTCGCGCAAATCCCGTTTCATCATATCTCTATCAATTAATAGCTTCCACAACTTTTTATAGCTAACCGCCATGCTTAACATCTCCTCCGACAAGGATTTTTTAATATTATATCAATATTTAGCAAAATTCGCAACATAAATTCGCATTCACAAATTTTATATTCGTAATTTTAGTAGCTATCCTTTTTCTTCTGTGGTAATGTATGATGCTAAAGGAGGGCGAGAATATGCCAAAACGATTAGACGACCTATACCACAGCTTTTTCAAACAGCAGGATTTTAATGAGCTCAAGTTATCCGTAGAGGAAAACCACAAAATTTTGATTGACCGGCTGTCCAAGGAAAATAGGAAAACGGTGCTGCGAATTATTGATGCCTTGGGCATGATTTGTAACTATCAAAGCAAGGCGAGCTTTATTCAAGGCTTCGGGCTTGGAATGGAGCTTGCGACAGAACTGAAAAATTATGACCACAGTCTTGAGGAGATTCTCAATGACTGTGGTCAATTTTTTATGCCAAAGGGAGAAAGCGATGATGAAAAAGAAAGCTAAAATAATTGCGGCAATCATTTCTCTGCTGATCATTCCGCTGCACAACCAAGGGATGCCAGCGCCATCAATCCCCGACACAAGCCCCTCTTCTGCATCCGTAGAGTTTGGCAGGGATAACACCCCACCGACAGAAAACAAAGCCGTTGTAGCAGACGAAAGCCCCGAAAATGGCACCCAAAACCCACCGCAGGACAACAGCCCCACAGAAGCCGATTTTGAGCCGCCAAACCCAGCTGACAGCAAGGAAATTTTGACCGATAGCAGTGCTACGATAGGTAACCCCACCCTAACACCTGTGCCCTCAAAAAACACGACCGCAGCCACGGCGCGTGAGCCAAAGATGGGCGACACTCGCACAGTAGACGGTCAAAAACAGGTCTACTTCCTTGGTTTTGGTTGGATTGACGATAACGATGAGCCAAACCAAGGGATCTATGCGGAGGATATGTACGAAAACGGAAACAAAATTGGTAGCATGGGCGGCGGTACCTTTGTAGACGGCGAGGGTGACATCAATAAAATGGTGGGGCGAATGGATTAGGACATAACAGCAGTAAAGCGATGAACTACCGGTGTGGCAGCTCATCGCTTTGCTATTCTCTAAACCGTAGCCTATCCAAATTAAACAGCTTGACGATTCCAAAGCTTGCTTCATGTACTAAGAAATCGGAAAACCTGCGTTTGGCAAAAATATAAATAAAGCTGTCCGACAGTGGTTGGCAGCGAGCCGCGGCACGCTCTAATTTCTCGTATTCCTCTTTGCCAACAGTTAGACTTTCGTCGTGAAAGATTTTAACAAAAACAGCCTTGCCGTTATCTCTGCCGGCAAAGTCAAATGTGTAATCCTCATTCTTCAGCTTGACAGTCACAGGCTTGTATACCAAGGTATTTGTAAGCTTCACCGACAAATCGTAGCTGACACGCTTGCGGAGTGTTTCGAAGCAGGCAGTCGTAAAAGCTGTCGGCACATCTGCTGTGCGAATGTTATCGAGCATCTCTGCAAATGATTTGTCAAAGAAAGCACCTGTTGCGATTTTACTTTGATTGGGGTAAATATACCGAAACCATATCGCAAAATACGAATTTATAATTTCATATTCTGTTTTACCGTCTTTGCTAACCGCTTTTACCAATCCGATTTCAATCAACGATTTTATGTATTTATCGCACTTGTTGTAAGGGTAGCCTGTAAACTTACCAACCTCGCTGATTCTATTATTACCCAAAGCCAGTGCGTGCAAAATAAACGCATAGGTTTCAGGTCTACGATAATGAAAAGAGAGAACCTCCCACACAAAAGTCATAAAAGCAGAATCACTTGCAATGAGCTGTTTTAGGTTTTCCTCAATGGTCAAATCATCTTGAAACTCGGCTATGATTTTCGGAATGCCACCGCTCAAAGTAAATAGCTCCACAAGCTCTGTGCCTGTCCGTTTCGGATGGGCTTTTTTCATTTCCGCAATAGACTGATATTTTGTTTCTACCGTGCGGCAAGGAATGGTCAGTGGCGCTAACGATTTTCCTGTTGTGTGAATCAGCACCATAAACACTCTGTTGCGCTTCGGGTCGTCAATATAAGCTTGAAAGCTTTGAGCAAAATCCTTTTCTTTTACAATCTCATCAAGATCATCGAAGATGAATATCTTACGGGTTTTCGCAAGCTGATTCAGTCCATCAAAAATAGCTGCCCAGCAGTCGTTTGCAGGCTGTATTTGCAAAGCGGTTAGATCTTCAAAAAGCAGCTTTTTGCCAAGCTCCGAGCAAACTCCCTTAAACGAAAAATAGAAATGCTTTTTATGTTCTAATCCATTTAACACCGCTGTGGTTTTGCCACTACACTTCTGACCAGCCACCAAAAGGCAGAGCCGCTGGTCTGCCCATTCGTTATATCTTGTCTGATGGTAGTAAAGTGCCGAGGATATTTTCTTTTCGGTTCTATTTCTTTGTCTGTCCATAACATTCTCCTATCATATCTAAATATGATAAAATTTCAATTTCCTATATTTTATCATACAAAATCAGTTCTGAAAAGAAATTTTTGTAATTTTCACCTCAATAAAACCTTGTGAAATCAGCGCTTTAGAAAATATTTTTTAAATAGGGTGGTCAAGTATAACGTAACTTTGCTGAAAGAAGTAGAGGGAGAAAACAACCTCAAAAAACAAAGGAGGAAATAAAGATGCCAAAGAATTTAGAAACCATGGATGCCGAAACCTTAATGACCACACCTATGCAGCCGCTGAAATTTATTGTGCAGGGGCTGATACCTCAAGGGCTTCATGTGCTTGCCGGTTCACCAAAAATCGGAAAGAGCTGGCTGTCACTGTGGATTTGCTTGCAGGTGGCAAAGGGTGAAAAGATGTGGGAGTTTGAAACAACCAAGAGCGAGGTGCTGTATCTATGCTTGGAGGATAGCTTCGCTCGTATCCAAAGCAGACTGTTTGAAATTACCGATGAAGCACCACCCACACTGCACTTTGCGATTATGAGTGATGCCATCGGTAACGGCTTAGAAAAGCAAATCGAAAATTTCATTACCGAACACCAAGACACTGGACTAATTGTGATTGACACCCTGCAAAAGGTTCGCAAAACTGTTTCCTCAAATGTGAATCCTTATGCCACCGACTACAATGACATCAACGCACTGAAGCAGATTGCCGACAATCACAAACTTGCCATTGTACTTGTTCATCATCTTCGTAAAACCAGTGACGCCGATCCGCTGAATATGATTTCTGGCACCAGCGGTATTGCAGGCGGTGCGGATACAAACTTTGTTTTACAAAAGGACAATCGTACCGAAAACACAGCAACGCTTATTTGCACCGGCAGAGATATTGAGGGGCGAGAATTATTCTTGGAGTTTAACAAAGAGAGCTTTGTGTGGGAACTGCTGCAGCCCATTGAAATGGAGCAGCTCATCGTACCCGATGAAATCATTCTTCTCTGTGATTTTGTAAAAGCAGTTGGTACATTCACAGGAACCGCAACAGAGCTTGCAAATGCTTTAAAATTGGAACTGCGACCGGCAGTGCTGAAGAAAAGAATTATTAAACACATGGACCATCTTAATAAAAACGGCATTCACTATTCCGAAAATCGCACCTTTGAACGCAGAGAATTTTCTCTCTGCTATGACGGCAATGACGATATGACGGTAAACCCCAGCCCCCAAAACTTGCCGTCTTTGCCGTCAGCACCGTCAGCGGAAAGTAATTCTGCCACCGTTGACCCCTGTTTGGCCTTGTGTGGGGAGATTGATGCTGGGGTCGCGTAATGCTACCCCAGCTAACAACAAGGGCGAGAAGCGCCACAGTTTAAGCATTTTTCTTTTCTGTCTTAACAAGACGGAATGAGGTTGGAGCTACCATTTTCCCACCTCGGGTGGGGCGAGCAGAGCAGGCGTGTATACGCCCGCAACTCGCCACCTTTCGGGCAGAAGCCCGTACCCACTTTACGAGAGTTAAAATCCCCAAATAGCAAGGAGATGAAATAATCAATGAAAGATAAATTTGAAACCTTTAGAGCCTCTGAAAAGGAACGACAAGAATTAAAACGCATGGCGAGAAAAGCCAAGATGAGCAAGTCGGATTACATTCGCCATTGCGTTTTCAATAAGGAAATTACTGTTATTGATGGCTTAGATGATTTTTCAAAACAGCTGAAAGCCATCGGCAACAACTTAAATCAGCTGACTACTCGTGTTAATATGGGACACTTTGAAGCAGTCAATTTAGCAGAAACTAAAGAGCAGTTAGGCAAAATTTATACATTGATGACTGCCTTGTGTCGACAAGAACCATTAGAACAGACAACTGAAACCGTCAACGAGGAAGCATCTACTTCAATTGTTGAAACGAAAAATCTGCCTGTTGCTAATCAAATCAGTCAACAAGTTTTGCCCATATCCGAGATTGAGAATGAAAGAAAAGGGTTCTTTGCATTCTTAGACAGGAGGGCTTGATGGCAACAGTCAACTACATTCCCTACAAAAAGCAATCAGCTTTCACCATGCGTGGTGTGATGATGTATGTCTGTCTCAAGGAAAAAACACTTTTGAAAGACGAAGGCTATCATTTAATTACGGGACAAAACTGCTGTGCTGAAACAGCATTTTCTGAATTTACTGCCACAAAAGCACGCTATAAGAAGAACGACCAAGTTCAATTCTATCATTACACACAGAGTTTCAAAGTTGGTTTAGATATTTCACCACAGCGGGCACACCAAATTGCCGTAGAGTTTGCACACAAAAACTATCCCGACTATGAAGTTTTAATTGCCACACACACCGATGCACCCCACATTCACTCCCACTTTATTATCAATTCGGTCAGCTTTGAACATGGAAAAAAGCTACATCAACCACCAAATACTTTGCGAATATTAAGGCAGTCTTCAGATGAAATTTGCATGGCACATGGCTTTGAAATCCTGCCAACCTACACCTTTGGCAGAAGTAAAACTCCCAGCCGTGCTCAGCGTAAGGCTCAGGAACGAGGTAATAGTTGGAAAGACCAGCTCCAACAAGCTGTTGAGTTTGCCATGACACGAAGCTCTAATAAGGAAGATTTTATTTTTAATATGGAGCGACAAGGCTACTTTGTTAAGTGGACAGATACACGAAAAACCATCACCTACACCTGTCCCAACGGCAAGACATGCCGTGACGATAGGCTCTTTGGTGCTAAGTTTTCCAAGGTCAATATGGAGCTTGAGTTTGATTACAGACAGCAGAAAAAAGAAATTGATAAGGCAAGTGGTTGGGAGTATGAGCGTACACAATTTAAAAATCAGTGCCATACTCAAGATGAAAATCAAATTTACAAACCGAGAAATACAAGCAAAAAGCTAACCAATGAGCTTTTGAGAAACCTCCGATTTCTCGAAAAAGGTGTCAGCGAGGATGATGAGCTGGAAACTATCACTCACCTTGCAACCCTAACGGCATTGTCCTTTGCTGGGGTATATATTTTGCTTGAGGCAATGTCCAACAGTCACTCACAAGATGAATTAGATGACCAAGATGTAACTGATTATATAGAAAAGCTAAAACAGGAGCCTGAAAATTGTATTAACTATGAGGAAGAACCAGAACAGGGGTTTACTATGACGATGATGTAAGGAGATTGAGTATATGAAGAAAACAGAACATTTGAACACAGGATTTTACGGAGAAACCATGCCGCTCGTCTACAACGACGGCAATACGGCACGAACAGTTTATCGTGACACAGCCGTCACAATGAATGATACGGAATACTTTGCAGAACGAAAAATGGTGGTGGATGGCAAGAATTTTTATGTGAAATCCATCTTTCCTATGATACCAAAATCCACACCAACAAAAGAGCTGCTTGCCTTAGTAGACAGCGATAAAGAAATAAAAAAATAGTGATATTTAGATAGACTTGAGGCACTGAATGGGGTATGTTTGTGTTACCGTATTCAGTTTGTCGGAAAGGAGCTAACATGAAACAGACAACTGAAAAATATACAATTTTATATGCAAGACTAAGCCAAGACGATGGCAGCCAAGGAGAATCCAACAGTATCAGCAATCAGAGGCTTATCTTGGAGAAGTATGCAAAGGACAATGGCTTTGAAAATCTTAAATTTCTATTTGATGACGGATACTCAGGAACCAATTTTAATCGTCCAGCCTTCAAAGAGCTGATGGAACTTGTAGAAAATGACGAGGTTGAAACCATTATCGTCAAGGATATGAGCCGATTTGGCAGAGAATATTTGGAGGTGGGCAGATACACTGAAATTATATTTCCAAACTATGATGTGAGATTTATTGCAATCGGTGACAACATTGATAGTCGGTATGGAGTTGATGATTTCGCCCCGTTCAAGAATATAATTAACGAACTTTACGCTAAAGATTGTAGCCGTAAAATTCGTGCAGCTAACAGGGCAAAAGCTGAAACCGGTGCAAGAGTTGGAACACGGGCACCATACGGTTATATGAAAGATCCCGATGATCCAAAGCGAAAAATCGTTGTTGATCCCGAATCCGCTGAAGTAGTCAAGTACATCTTCAAGCTCTGTGTTGAGGGTAATGGTCCCAGTCAAATTGCAAAAAGGCTCTCAGAAGAAAAGATTTTTATGCCGAACTATTATTGGTACACAAAGGGTATGCCATATACCTCAACTACTGATATGAGTAATCCCTACCGATGGGAGCAGACAACAATTCGCCATATTCTTGAAAACGAGGTTTATTTAGGTCACACCATAAATCTCAAAACTACAACTAAATCTTTCAAGAACAAAAAGAAAATTGAGGTACCAAAGGAAGAACAGTTGAGATTTGAGAATACGCACCCTGCTATTATTTCGCAAAAGGTGTGGGATATCGTCCAAGATATTCGCCAGCATAAACGCAGACGAACCAATATGGACGAGCAGGATATGTTTTCTGGTATGGTTTACTGCAAGGACTGTGGAGCAAAAATGGTACTGCATCGTGCCAAAACCATGAAAGAAACTCAGTATAACTTTATGTGTGGCACTTACAAGAAAAAAGGTAAGGCGGTCTGCACCGCACACTTTATCAAGGAGGATCAGCTTGCAAAAATTGTGCTTGATGATTTAAGGCGAGTAACCCATTATGCAAGACAGCACGAATTGATGTTTGCAGAAGTTGTGGCGAAGAAAAACAGCAAGGAAACCCAAAAGGAAATCACCTTACTGACGAAAGAAATTGCTACTTTAAAACGCAGAGATGTGGAACTGACCAAGCTATTCAAAAGGCTGTATGAGGACAATGTTCTCGGCAAAATCCCAAACGAGGTATTCCGAAAGCTGAGCGATGACTACCTTGCAGAGCAAAAAGAAATCCAGTCCACCATTCCCATAAAGGAAAGTAAACTGGAAAGACTTAAGGAATCGGTTGCAAATGTCACTGCCTTCATCGAGGAAGCCAAGGAGATTACCGAAATTAATGAGCTAACGGCAACCATCCTCCACAGGTTCATAGACAGGATTGTTGTGGGCGAACGCACCGAGAAATACTCAAGAACAGCACTGCAAGAAATTCAAATTCATTATCGCTACATCGGACTGCTTGACGATGTCATTGAACAAACGGCCACAAGAGAGCAACAAGAAGTCGCTTAGAAACAGCAAAAGGCAGACAGCGAAAACTCACTGTCTGCCCAATACCGCACCGCTTAGCCGTAGTTTAGGAAAATGTCCCTATGGGACTACAGCTAACTGGGGTCTTCTTTTTTTTGTTTACAACTCAAATATAACTAATCTCTTTATTAAACACAGTACACAGGCATATCCGGTTTAATATATCTTTTTTGTATAAGTCCTTGTGTAGTTAATGATTCCAAAGCAAAATATATTGATGATCTGTCTGCAT
>Ga0265294_10004232_pt1 | contig 18005 bp, 12 predicted proteins | sample MunlanPumphouse3_FD_192504 | JGI IMG/M metagenome (GOLD analysis project Ga0265294, IMG submission 192504) | Groundwater microbial communities from a municipal landfill in Southern Ontario, Canada - Pumphouse #3 | ecosystem: Environmental > Aquatic > Deep subsurface > Groundwater | place...
GTCCGGCACCAATCTCGTCAGGGATGAACGACAGCCGGAAGAGGGTGGGCGTTACCAGAGCCCGATAACGGAAATTTTCGGTCGGATCCACCGAGATCGATTATCAGTTCTCTGCTGAAGCACTACCAGCAATCCCCCTCGGGAGAACAGGGTGCCGAAACCTTAACGCTTCGGCCCGCCGACCTTTTTCCTCATGTGGCAGGCGCTGGATATCGGGACCTGGATCGCCGGACGGCGGTCGGATCTCGACCGGGTAAAGGGTCCGGTCTCAGAGATCATCGGGAGGGTGCGGGCAGAGGGCGACGATGCCCTGATCGACCTGACGAAGCGGTTCGACGGCATCGACCTCACTGAGATCGCCGTCTCCGACGAGGAGCGGGAGGCGGCCTACGATCTGGTGGACGCACAACTGGTCGAGAGCCTTGTGCAGGCGGAGGCGCGGATCAGCCGGTTCCACGAGCTGCAGCGCGGGCGCGACCTCTGGCTGCAGGAGATGGAACCCGGGATCACCCTCGGCGTCAAGACGACTCCCTTATCCCGTGTCGGGGCATACGTCCCCGGCGGGCGGGCGGCATACCCCTCGACGGCGCTGATGTGCACAATCCCTGCGATGGTCGCCGGTGTTGGGGAGATCTGCTGCTGCACCCCGCCGCCGGTCAACCCGATCACGCTTGTGGCGCTCGATATAGCCGGTGTTGATGAGGTCTACCGGGTCGGTGGCGCCCAGGCGATTGCGGCCATGGCGATCGGGACGGAGACGGTTCCGAGGGTGGAGAAGATCGTCGGTCCGGGCAACGTCTACGTCACCGCCGCGAAGATGCTTCTCCGGGATGAGGCCGAGATCGACTTCCCGGCTGGCCCGAGCGAGATCGCGATCCTCGCAGATAGCACGGCGAACCCGGTATTCGTCGCGGCAGATATCCTTGCCCAGGCGGAGCACGATCCAAACGCCGCCTGCGTCCTCGTAACCACGGACGCAGCCCTCGCCGATGCGGTCACCGAGCAGGTGAAGCGGATGGCGGCGGCTGCGGAGCGGCGGGATATCATACAGAAAGCGCTCGACCACTCCGGCTACATCGTGGCCGGTGACATCGATGAGGCGATAGAGACGGTCAACGGCATCGCCCCCGAGCACCTCTCGGTGCAGGTGGCCGACCCGCTCGCCGTCCTCAACCGAATCAGGAGCGCCGGGTCGATATTCGTCGGCCCCTACTCGGCGGTGGCCTGTGGCGACTACGCGTCGGGGACAAACCACGTCCTCCCGACGGCAGGCTACTCCAGTCTCTACTCGGGGCTTGACGTGAACCACTTCTGCCGGCGCTCAACGGTCCAGATGATCGCGCGGGAGGGCCTTGAGGCGATCGGCGATGTGGTGGAGACGATCGCCGACGCGGAGGGGCTCCACGCCCACGCGGAGTCGGTGAGGGTAAGGAGAAGGGGATAAGGGAAACCAGAGGTCTTCGAGACCGGAGCGGGACCGCTCCGGTCGTTCCGGACAAAAGTAAGATGGATTATCGTGAGGTCGGCGGTGAGGGCTCCGGCGCGGCCTCCCCGTGGACCATTCGTATCTTCTCGATCGCGTCCTCCGCGACGCTTCTCTCCTCCGTATCCCCGCTCCGGGCGAGTTCCTGCAACGCATCGATCGCCCGCGAGTTGCCGATGTACTTGAGCGCCCCCGCCGCATAGAGCCGGACGTTCCGGTCGGCGTCCTTCGTCGCCGCGATCAGCGGCTCGACCGCGGCATCGCCTATCCGGAAGAGGGCGCCTCCCGCCGCACCCCGGACGTCGGGGTTCCTGTCGCGGAGCGCCGCGACGAGGGGCTCCACCGCAGCCGGATCGCCGGTATCGCCGAGGACGCCGGCCGCGACGATCTGGACCTCCGGGTCGGGGTCGGCAAGCATCGTTGCAAGCGGTTCTACCGCCCTGCGCCCGAACTTCGCGAGCGCTCCCGATGCCTGGCACCGGAGATCGTCGTTCCTGTCATGAAGCGCCCGGACGAGGGGCTCCACCGCCGCGGGATCGGCGATCTCGCCGAGGATGGCGGCCGCATAAACCCGCCGGAGGTCTCTTCGGGTCTCGACCTCCCATCTCCGGCCGCCGGATCCGGTTACCTTCATCGTGCCTTCTGCAACCTCCGGCTCTTCGTAGTTCTCCGATGCCTCCGGGTGCTCGATGAGTTCGACCAGCGGCCCGACCGCCGGGCTCCCAAGCATGGCAAGCGAGTCTGCCGCCGCTTCCCGCACCGCCGTCAGCGGATCACCAAGCGCCCGGATGAGCGGCCCCGTTGCCCTCGCATCACCGGAGTCCCCCAGTGCCAGGGCGGCTCGCTGGCGGGTCAGGCCGTCATCGCTCCCCAGCGCCTCGACCAGGCCGTCAATGTCCTCCTCCGCCCTCAGGATACCGATGTTGAATCGCCTCTCTTCCATGGGAATACTCTCCCTCTGCAACCTCTTCGCCTCCGAATTTCGCGTATAGCGATCGTTTTGATATAATAACCCTGTCTATGCACCGGCCCAACTCTGCCCCGGCACCATGATGCCGCCATCTATGGGCACGCGGCATGCCGCGTCCACGACACCGGGAAAAAAGATAGCCTGCCCCGGGCATCAGCGGGGCGCCGGCGGGACGGACGTGGCCGCACCCTGCCTCTTCCGGAACCGTGCCAGCCCATCCTCGGCCGCCCTCCGGACGGCGGGGTCGCTGTCGGAGAGCGACCGGGTGAGGACCCCCTCTGCCCGCGGGTCGGCGATCTCGCCGAGGATGACGGCGGCATAGGCCCGGCGCAGCCCCGGCTTCATGCCGGGGGGGACACCCTCCGTCACGACACCGGCCCTCCTCCCTTCCGGGAAGAGCGCCTCGTGCTCCCTCACGCCCTCGGGACCGGCAAGGAGATCGTGCTGTGCAAGCTCCCGGTGCTGGAGGGTCTTCTTTCCGGGAGGTATGCCCTCCGGGCCGGCGAGGAGGTCATGCTGGGTGATCCCCTCCTCCTCATGTTCGAGGGCTCTTCTACCGCCTGCTCTCTTAAGGTCCTCCGGGCCGCCGAGCGCATCGTGCTGGGTGAGCCCTTCCTCCTCATGCTCGAGCGCTTTCCGGCCTCCGGCCTTTTTGAGGGCCTCCGGACCACCGAGCGCGTCGTGCTGCGTAATACCCCCCCGGTGCTGGAGCGTCCTCTTTGCGGGCGGTATCCCCTCGGGGCCCGCGAGGAGGTCGAACTGGGTAAGCCCCTCCCCGGACTCTTCCCGCGGCACGCCGTATATCATTGCAATATCGGGGCGCTCGAGGAGATCGACCAGCGGCTCGACCGCCGGCGTCCCGACCATGGCGAGCGCGTTCGCCGCCCCCTCCCGGACTGATTGGACCGGATCGGCGAGCGCACGGATGAGGGGGTCCACCGCCCTCCATTCACCGAGCGCGCCAAGAGCGAGGGCGGCGCTCCGGCGAACTTCGGGATCGCTGCTCTGCAGCGCTTCCGTCAGACTGCCAATATCCCGCTTCGACGCCATAGGACCAACATCATGCCGCTCCTCCTCTGCTGTAACATCCCTTCTCTGCACCACAATCACCTCTGGATTGGGCGTTTATAACCGGCCAGGAGTATAATAATCTTACGTATAATAATTGCCACATAGTATGACGGGGATCCGGGCCGCTCCCGGGGTGGTTACGCCGGGAAACGCGGGCCAGGAGTTACAGGTATTTAACCCCGCGTGGCAAGGAGAGTATCATGCCGGAGGAGAAGAGGAAGGCGGAACTGAAGATCTCCGGGATGCACTGCGCATCCTGCGCCCTCAATATAGAACACGCTCTCCGGGGCCGGGACGACGTCTACGATGCCCGGGTCAACCTCGCGGTCGAGACCGCCATCGTCGAGTACGACCCGACGAAGGCCAGCCTCGCAGACCTCGAGCGGACGGTCGTCGACGCCGGCTACGAGGTCGTGCACAACGAGGTCACCGTCCGTATAGGCGGGATGGTCTGCGCAAGTTGCGCTCAGGTGATCGAGGCCTCGCTCACCGCTCTTGATGGGGTCTACGATGCCCGGGTCAACCTTGCCAGCGAGACCGCGCATATCGTCTACAACCCCGTGCTCGTCACCGTATCCGACATCCGGGCCGCCGTCGAGGATGCTGGCTACCAATACCTGGGACTTCTGGAGGAGGTCTCCGAAGATGTTGAGGCCCGGATGCGGGAGGAGGATCTCCGGGACAAGGCCCGGCGGTTCACCATCGGGTTCGCGGTGAGTATACCGCTCTTCCTCATCATGCTCTTCCGGGTGCCGGAGATGGTCGCCCTCCCGGTCTCGGCGAACCTCATCATGCTCATCATCACCGCCCCGGTCTTTCTCTATGTCAGCGCCCCCATCTTCAGGGCGGCCGCCGCCGCGCTCCGGAACCGGGCGCTGACCATGGACGTCATGTACGCGATGGGCATCGGCGTCGCATACGGTGCAAGCGTCCTCGGGACGTTTGAGGTCGTCCTCACACCGGAGTTCAACTTCTACGACACAGCGGTGATGCTCGCGGCGTTCCTGACACTCGGGAGGTACCTTGAGGCCCGGGCCAAAGGAAGGACGTCGGAGGCGATCAAGAACCTGATCGGTCTCCGGCCCCGGACCGCGACGGTGATCCGGGACGGGCGGGAGATCGAGGTCGCTATCGATGACGTGGTCGTCGGCGACGTCCTCCTGGTCAGGCCGGGGGAGAAGGTGCCGGTGGACGGGGTGGTCGTGGGCGGCGAGAGTTCAGTCGATGAATCGATGATCACCGGCGAGCCCATCCCGGCCGACAAACAGGAGGGCGACGAGGTTGTCGGCGGCACCCTGAACGTGAACGGCGTGCTCTCGGTCCGGGCCGAGAAGATCGGGAAGGATATGGTGCTTGCGCAGATCATCAGGCTTGTCCGGGACGCCCAGGGTTCAAAGCCGCCGGTGGAGCGGATCGCTGACGTCGCGGTCTCCTACTTCATACCGGTCGTCCTCGCGATAGCAACCGCCGCCTTCCTCGTCTGGTACGTGGTCCTCGGCGCCCCTCTCCTCTTCTCGCTCACGGTGCTGATCTCTATTCTCGTCGTCGCCTGCCCCTGTGCGCTCGGGCTCGCTACCCCGACCGCCGTGACTGTCGGGATTGGCCGGGGCGCCGAACTTGGAGTGCTGATCCGGAACGGTGAAGCGCTTGAGATATCCCAAAGCCTGACTGCGGTCGTCTTCGACAAGACCGGAACGCTCACCCGGGGGAAGCCGGACGTCACCGATATAGTCGCGGCCGGGATGCCGGAGGATCGGCTTCTTTCCGTTGCGGCGGCGGTCGAGCGGAACTCACAGCACCCGCTCGCGGAGGCGGTCGTGCGGCGGGCACAGAGCGCCGGCATATCAGTCCCGGAGTCGGAGCGGTTCACAACCTTCGGCGGCAGGGGGGTCAGCGCCATGGTGGAGGGCGAAGAGGTGCTGATCGGAAACCAGCCGTTTCTTGAGGAGCACCGAATCGTCATCCCGCCGGAGGCAGAGAGGCAGATAGCCGCTCTCCAGGACGAGGGGAAGACCGCCGTTCTGGTCGCCGCCGGGGCCGGGTTCGCGGGCATCCTTGCCATCGCCGATACCCTCAAGCCGACGACGAAGACCGCCGTCGCGGACCTGAAAAGGATGGGCCTATCGGTGACGATGATCACGGGCGACAACGAGCGGACGGCAAACGCCATCGCGCGGGAGGTCGGCATCGATGATGTCCATGCCGGGGTGCTGCCGCAGGATAAGGCCCGGGAGGTCCGGGCCCTCCAGGAACGGGGCGAAGTCGTGGCGTTCGTGGGCGACGGGATCAACGACGCCCCGGCGCTCGCGCAGGCGGACGTTGGTATCGCCATCGGGAGCGGGACCGATGTGGCGATCGAGAGCGGAGGTATCGTCCTTATCCGCGACGACCTGATCGACGCCGTCGCGGCCATCGAGCTCTCCCGGAAGGTGATGTCCCGGATCAAACAGAACCTCTTCTGGGCGTTCGCCTACAACGCAGCCCTCATCCCCCTCGCCGCAGGTGTGCTCTACCCCTTCTACGGCATAACGTTCCGGCCGGAGCTTGCGGCGCTCGCGATGGCACTCTCGTCGGTGACGGTCGTCTCGCTCTCCCTGCTGCTCAAGACTTATATACCCCCGGCGAAGAGGGGAACCCTGTCGGAGGTTGATGCACGTGGCAGCAGTTGATCCGGTATGCAAGATGGACGTCGACGAGGCGACCGCGAAGTACACCGCTGAGTATAAGGGCAAAACCTACTACTTCTGCGCTCCGGGGTGCAAGAAGCTCTTCGAGCGGAACCCGGAGGCCTACCTGAAGGGGTCATGACCCCTTTTTGCGACAGGATGCCCATCCGGGGCACACCTGCCCCGGGAGGATACCGGAAAGGGCATATACTCTCTTGAGAATACAGTATTCTTGAAACAGGGCAATATCTGCCGGCATTTTTGATATAGCACTATACGGTTTACGCCCCCGGACCCCTGCCGCTCCTCAACCCGCTCTGAAGACCGCCCTCGCCCCCGCTCCCGGAGGTTATCTGGTGGGAGATATCATCAGAACCGGTAGACCTGCTTCCCGGTTCGTGCCCCCTGCCGCCCTTCTCCCGGCGCAAGACCGTCGACGTCGTCGCAGGTCCCCCGGAGGAAAGCGCTCGCGTTGTCGGCGAAGTGGACCGCCCAGGCCTCGGGGGTCCGGGGCTGGACCTCGCCGTGAGGGCCGTGGTGCGACATCAGGATATGGAGGATGTGGCTGAACCGTGAGGGGTCGACACCGGCGGAGTGCCGCATGAGTGCGGCAGCCCCGAGCACGGTATGCCCGACGAGGGTGTACTCGGGGAGCGCGACGAACGAGAAGCCCTGGCGGCGGAAGCAGGATGCTTTCCCTATGTCGTGGAGGAGCGCTCCGGCGAGCAGCACGTCGGTATCCATCTCCGCCCGGCAGACCGCGCCCGCCAGGCTCGCCGCAATCTCCACGGTCTCGAGGGTGTGCTCCGCAAGGCCGCCGGTGTAGGCGTGGTGCCGGACTTTTGCCGCGGGCGCTTCAAAGAATCCGGGTGCGTCGTTCATCACTCGTGAAACGAGAGAGGATATGCCGGGATCCTCAATCCGGGTGGCCATGCGGGCGAGGCCCCGCCGGACCCCGTCGCCGTCGGCGGGTGCATAGGTAAACCATGACGGGTCGAGAAGATCTCCCCGGACCGGGGTTGCGAGGCTGGCGATACCGTCGTTCACGTTGACCTCGCAGGTGCCGTTGAAGACCTTCGCGTAGCCCTGGATCTGATAGACCTCACCGGGCAGGATAGCGCGGCAGAACGCTTCGATCTGCTCCACGCCATGATCGGGCGTCCCCCACACCTTACACGTCCCCCGGCCGGTCCGGTCGGATATGTTGAGCAGGATATACTTGCCGCCCCGCTTCTCCCGAAGTTCTGCAGCATCCACGACGAAAGGTGCGTCGACCGGCACACCTCCGGAGATCCCCTCCACGAAGACTGTCTTCTCAAACACCGGCTCACTGCTCTTGCAGAATCCGTCCACCCAGGAAGCCTTAAAACCCGGCGGTTTGTTCCGGGGGAGCGACGTTCCGATGGGAACGGAGCTCGAGCACCGTTAAGATGCGAATTGCGACGGACGGAACGTCCAGAGTTCAAGCACTCGAAGAGCGCGAACCGCGAAGGTAAGCCTACCCCGCGGCGCCCTTCACCCGAACCGGAGGCGGACCATCCCACGGAGCATCTCCTTCGCGTCCGACGCCCCCACTTTCGACTCGTCCCGGTTCTCCCAGGTGATCGGGACCTCTTCCACCCGGCAGCCGCTCTGCCGTAGCCGCCAGAGGAGTTCGACATCGAACTCGAACCCCGTTGACCGGATGGAAGGGAGAACGGCGTCGATCGCCTCCCGCCGGAAGGCCTTGGCGCCGCACTGGGTGTCCTGGTAGTCAAGCCCGAAGAGCAGCCGAACGAGGAGGTTGAAGAGACGGCTCTCAACCCGGCGCCGGAAGCCCTGCCGAACTGTCAGGACCGATCCCGGGACCCAGCGTGAACCGATAGCACCGTCCGCGGTTGCGAGGCTGGCAAAGAGACGCTCCATCTCGGCAAGGGATGTCGAGCCGTCGGCATCCATGTACCCGACGTAGCGGGTGGCCGCAGCCCTCATGCCGGCCACGACGCCGCCTCCCTTACCGAGGCGGGCCGGGAACGTCAGGCACCGGATGGAGAGCGACGGGTGAGCGGTCGCGAAAGCGCTGATGACGGCGGGGGTGGCATCGGTCCCGTCGCAGACGAAGATCAGGTCGCCGGCAAACCCGGATATGTCCTCGAGGAGCGACCGTATCCGCCTCTCCTCGTTGTATGCGGGGATCACCAGGGTGCAGTCCGCCCGGTCCACGTCACCGCCTTCCGTATCGTTTAACATTCGAGTTTCGTGATGATGGTATCGGCGAATTGGGCTGCAGCAGTGGGACCGTTCGCGGTCACGATCTGCATGTCTGCGACGACCGGGATATCGAGGAGGTTTGCCCCTCCCTTCTTCATCTCCGCGACAGCCGCAGGACTTCGGTACACCGTGGCCTGCCGCCCGGCGAGGATGCCCGCCCGCGCGAGGACGACCGGCGCGAGGCAGATGGCGGCGACGACCCTGCCCTGCTCGAAGAATGCCCGGACAAGGGCCGAAAGCCTCTTGCTTCCCCAGAGATGGTCCTGTGAACCGGCGCCGCCCACGACCACGATCCCGGCGTAGTCGTCGGGGTCTACGTCGTCAAACGTCATGGCCGCCTCCGCGGTGGCCCCGAGCATCCCCGTGCATCTGCCGGTGGTCGTCGAGGCGATATCGACGTCGATCCCCGCCTCCTCAAAGACCCTCCTCGGGGTCTCCAGTTCCTCGTCCCTGAACCGTTCGGGTGCAATCGCAAGCAAGAGTTTCATGCAGGTTTCCTATCAAGGGTTTGCTCATAAGTGTATTGATGGTTGTGGGGCATACTCGATGAGCCGGGGTATGGCTATCTCCAGGCCGTCATCACGCCCGCATTTTGAAATAAAGTTATTATAATAATGACGCTATTGAAGTGCAGACCCCATGGTGCTGCGGGAGGCTCAACCTTCCCCGATGGACCCGCGTTTCATGGCGGCCCGCCGGAGACCCCGGGAGACGGAGGGTATCGGCGGTCTCCGGCGCGGACTGCAGCACGTTTGCCGGGGTGAAGATGAGGAGAGGTAAACCATGCAACGCAGCACCTACACTGGAATAATTCTCCTGTCGGCACTCGTGCTCATCACAGCCGCGGGAGCGGGGGCAGGAGATCAGGCAGTTCTATGGAATCGGACGTATGGAGAACCGGGTGCCGGGGAAGCGGCGTACGCAATCGTCCCGGATCCCGGAGGCGGATTCTTCCTCGCCGGGGAGACCGCATCGCCCGGGGAGGGGAAGACGGACGCCCGGGTGATCAGGCTGACGCCGGAGGGCGCCGAAGAGTGGAACAGGACCTACGGCGGGGAGGAGACCGACACCGCGCGCTCAATCATCCGGACCGGCGACGGCAACCTCCTCTTCGCCGGTAACCTCACCTTCGTCACGAACGGCACGCGGCTGGACACCGACGCCTGGCTCATGAAGATTGACCCGTCGGGCGGTGAGGTCTGGAACCGGACCTACGGCGGCCCTGATGTCAATGCCTCGGCAAACGCGGTGACCTTGGCCGATGACGGCGGTTACCTCTTCGTCGGCTCCATCACACCCCGGGGAGGGAACGAGTCGGACGCCTGGGCAGTCCGGGTGAACGAGACGGGCGGCGAAGTCTGGCGGCGGGTCCTCGGCGGAGCGGGGAACGAGACCGCGAACGCCGTCACCGGGCTTCCCGGTGGGGACTTCGTCGTTGCCGGCAGCACCGAATCCTCCGGAGCGGGTATGGCCGACGCCTGGGTGGTCAGGCTGAACGGATCGGGAGATGAGGTCTGGAACAGGACGTTCGGGAGCCCGGATGATGATGCCGCATGGGCGGTGACGAACACCTCGGACGGCAACCTGCTCGTCGCCGGCACGTTCACGGAGAGGCCTGACAACGCAACGGTCGATACCGATGCGCTCCTCATCAAACTTACGCCCGCCGGCGACATTATCTGGAACTGGATCTACGGGGACTTCGGCGTGAATGAGTCGGCAGCGGCCGTCATCGAGACCGCGGACGGCGGCTACCTCTTCGCCGGGGAGACCGGGTTTCCCGGAGTGGACGACACCGATGCCTGGCTTGTCGGGACGGATGCCGCCGGTGCGGTAGCGTGGAGCAGAACCTTCGGCGGCAAAAATCCCGGTGACCGGGCTGCATCGGTCCTGCAACTCGGAAAAGATGATTACGTCTTCGCAGGAACGTTCAATGCCACGGGGGAGGGAGGCCCGGTGAATACGGACGCCTGGGCGGTGAGACTGGGATCTCGCCCGGGGCCGACGCCGACCACGACCCCGACGCCCGGGCCCACGGCGGCACCCATCAAGCCCCCGAAAGCACCGGCGGTGCACCAGAAGCCGTCGGTGGTGATCGGTCCGCCACCGGCCCCGACAGCCCCGGAGCCAGCGGTAACGAAGCCGACGACGACAACGACTCCGAATCCGACCGTGACCGCAGTCCCGACAGAGACCTCGACGCCCGGGCCCACTCAAACCGCAAAACCGACGGAAGAGCCAACGATGACGGCAACGCCGACCACGACGCCGACACCGGAACCGACCCTGACACAGAAACCAACGGAGAAGCCGGATAATGATGACGGGGATAACGAGTATGACAATGACAACGGGGGCAAGGATAAGGAGAAACCGAAGGACGATGCCGGGAGTAGCGGGTCGCTCTCGGGGACGGTCTGGTACGACCTGAACGCGGACGGCGTCCCCGACCCCGGCGAGCCGGGTATCCCCGGCATCAGCGTGCGGCTGATCGGCAAGCGGACCATGATGGATTCCACGGTAACCGGCCCGGACGGGTCATACCGTTTCCCGGCCTTCCCGGACTACCGCGGCGCTGAGTTCCTCCTGCCGGACGGGTACTCCTGCACCCTCCCGGGTCTCGGCAGCGATGCCAGTCCTCTGGATGGGGAAGTGGCGTTCGCCGAAGGCGGGGCCGGACAACAGACCCTGAATGCGGGTTTCATCGGAAGTTACCGGTCCGAGACCCCGGCAACGGCCTATGGGTGGATCCTCGGGACGGCCTGGAGTGACGGTGACCGGAACGGGGTCCGGGACGAATCGTACGGCATGTCGGGCGTCGAGGTCCGCCTCCTGGATGCAGGCGGAAACGTGGCGGCATCGACCCGCACGGGTTACCATGACCGCTACACCTCTCTCTACCTCTTCGGCCCCCTCCTGCCCGGGGAGTACTCCCTCGCGTTCACCCTGCCGGACGGCTACACCTTCACAAGCCCCGGCGGGGACAGCCATGCCGACCCGGTGACCGGCGCGACCGCCCCCTTCACGGTCGGTGGTGGTGATACAGTCACCCGGGATGCGGGGCTGATCATCGCAGCGGTCCCGAACCGGACCGCACCTCCAGGCTCACCGGCCGGCGGGCAGGGGAGTGAGGTCGTCGCAGACGAGGAGCAGGAAGACCGGGATGATGAGGCTGCCGGTCGTGAGAAGGGGGGCGATGCCGACGATGAACAGAAAGGGCCGGTCGTGACCGATACGCCGCAGGACCCGGACCGTGAAGCCGGCGATAACGATGACGACAACGAACCCGACCCGGGAGAGGGCGACGGCCGGGATGACGATAGCAGGCCCGGAGCGCTCCTGCCAGCCAGACCCGGGAACTCGCCCAACGAACCGGGGTGTTGACTGCCCGGAGAACTATACAAACATTATTATAATTATCAAACAATTATGCTCCGTCCTCTCCGCGGACGGTCTTGCGAAGACTCTTCCAGTGCAGAACAGAGACCACCGATGCCACAACCAGCAGCCGTAACCCGGCACGCCATTCCACTCACCTCCAGTAACATGGGCGATCGCAACGATGGACGCGTGAGGGAACGGCAACAAGCCTGGAGACGTTCTATGAAGCAAAATCTCAGTTTGATGGCAATAGTGCTGCTGGCCTGCACGCTCGTCGTGACGTCGAGCGCAGCCGCAGTGGAATTCTCGGTCGTCTGGAATAAAACCTACGGCAGCCCGGGCGCAAACGACTCGGCATATGCTCTTCTCCAGTCGCCGGACGGGAGAGGATACCTCTTCGCCGGAGATACGGGATCGTTCGGGGCCAAAGAGAGTGACGCCTGGGTGGTCAACCTGACCGGAACCGGTGATGAGCGCTGGAACAGGACGTTCGGCGCCGGGGAGGCGGATACCGCACGGGCGCTGATCAACACAACCGACGGGAACTACCTCTTTGCGGGGTCGCTCACGTACGTGACCGAGGGCACACGGAAGGATACCGACGCCTGGGTCGTGAAGTTTGATCCCCGGGGAGAGATCGCCTGGAACAGGACGTTCGGCGGGGCCGACGTCAACGCATCGGCATACGCGGCCGCCGAGACCCGTGACGGCGGTTACGTCGTCGCCGGGACGGTCGCGTCCTGGGGGTCCCCGGATACCGATATTCTGGTGATCAAACTCAACACCACCGGGGGCGAGGAGTGGCGCCGGACCTTCGGAGAACCGGGGCTCTCCGATGCAGCATACTCGGTCGTTGAGACCACCGACGGCAACATCGCCGTCGCCGGGAGCATGGAGTCGTCTGGAGCGTTCGCCACCGACGTCTGGGTCGCGAACCTCGATCCCGCGGGGGATGAGGTCTGGAACAGGACGTTCGGCGGCCCGGAGAACGATACCGCCCGGGCCCTCGTGGCGACACCGGACGGGGGCCTTGTCTTCGCCGGGAGTTACATGAGCAGGGATTCGACCAACCGGACTGAGGTCGATGCCCTGGTCGTCAGGATGGAGCCTGACGGCAGGGTTGCCTGGAACTGGACCTACGGTGATGCGGAGACGAACGAGTCGGCCGGATCGATCATCGCCACGGCCGACGGAGGATACCTCTTCGCCGGGGAGAGCGGCAAGGACCCGGCCGGGGGCGACGCCTGGGTCGTCAAACTCGACAGCGAGGGAGGGGTTGAAGGAAGCATAACGCTCGGCGGGGCCAACCCCGGGGACCGGGCGGCATCAGTTGTCCAGGTATCGAACACCGGGTACACATTCGCCGGGACGTTCAACGCGACCGAGGAAGGCGAGCCGGTAAAGACCGATGCCTGGGTCGTGAATCTCGCCGTAAAGTCGCCGGCGGTGCCGAAGCCGCCCCAGAAGCCGCCGAAACCACCGAGGGTCTGCCCGCCGTGCCCGGTGCCGCCGAAACCCGGCCCCTCGCCCACCGTCGCACCCGCCTCGATCGGTGATTTTGTCTGGAACGACACCAGCGCAGACGGCATCCAGGATCCTGGAGAACCGGGGATCGAGGGCGTTAACGTCACGCTCCTGGACATAGAACACCAGGAGATCGCCACAACGAAGACCGGTGCCGGGGGCGAGTATCTCTTCGCCAACCTCACGCCCGGAGACTACATCGTGGAGTTCGTGCCCCCCGGGGGAATGGGCTTTACGATACAGGATGCCGGTGACGACGATGCGCGCGACAGCGACGCGAACCGCACGACCGGCAGGACGGAGAAGATCACCCTCAGGGCCGGGGAGAAGCAGGTCGGGTGGGACGCCGGGCTCATCGTGCCGCAACCAGAGATGACCGGCCGGGTTGATGGTCTTGTCTGGATTGACGCAAACGAAGACGGTATCCGGGATGGTGACGAAGCGGGGCTCTCCAACTCCTCTGTAACTCTCTACCACACAAACGACACGCCCGTCAACTCCACGGCGACCGGTACGGCAGGGAACTACCTCTTCACCGGCCTGCCGCCGGGCGACTACTACCTGGTCTTCGACCTGCCGGAGGGCTACACCTTCACGGCCGCAGGCCAGGGCAGCGACGCGGACCCGGCGACCGGGAGGACAGAGAACTTCACGCTCTCCAGGGATGAAACTGAGGTCACCCGTGATGCGGGGGCCATCCCTGAGCGTGCAACCATCGGTGACTTCGTCTGGAACGACACCAACGCAGACGGTATCCAGGGCGACGGCGAACCAGGGTTCGGGGGCGTCACCGTGAGGCTCCTGGACGCAGGCGGGAGCCCGGTCACCGACGGTGCGGAAAGTCCGCTTGAGGCGACCACCGGGGAGGACGGCAGGTATGCCCTGCAGGGGAAGGTCGGAGAGACGTACATCCTTGAGTTCGTCCTGCCGGAAGGTGCCGCGTTCACGACACCGGGCGCGGGCGACGACGCCATCGACAGCGACGCCGACCCGGAGACAGGGAGAACCGGACCGTTCGATCTGGCCGGTGACGACCTCACCCGGGATGCCGGGGTGGTTGTGGAGGCTCCGCCCCCGCCGGAGCCGGGTCTCGTCACCGGCACCGCATGGAGCGACACCAACGTCAACGGCGCACGGGACGCGGATGAGCCCGGGATACCGGGTGTCGGCGTGGAACTCGTGGGTGCTGACGGCGCACCGGCAGGCACGACGACCACCGGGGGCGACGGTGGGTACACCTTCAGCGTGGACGAGCCGGGGACCTACCTCCTCCGGTTTGCGCCGCCGGAGGGGTTCGGATTTACCGCACCCGGCTCCGGGAGCGACGTCGACCCCGCGACCGGCACGACGGAGACGTTTGACGTTGCGCCGGTCGGGACGGTGACGCAGAACGCAGGGCTGGTCGAAGTGGCTCCGGAGGAGGAGGGCACCCCGCCGGCGGACCTGAACGTGACGCCGGAGGAGACACCGGTTACACCTGAAGAGACGGGAGCAGGTGAACCGGCGCCCCAGGGAGACCTGAACGTGACGCCGGAGGCGACGGAAACCGGGGGACCGGCCTGAGCGCCCGGACCCCTACCCCGCTATTTTTGTGGAATTCGGCCCGGGTTTGGGCGACTGGAGGTCCCGGTACTGTTCCTTCGCGCTCCCGGGCACAGATAGCAATTGGGTATCCCAACAACTGACCCCTTCCTGCGGGACAATCTGTGCCCGAGAGCGCGTTACTGGTGTTCTCCGACGTGCTGCCGGAGCATCGTGCCGGGCCGCCAGCGGTCGGCGATATCGAGCGCCGTCGCCCGCAGGGCCGCGTGCTCGGCGATACAGGTCTCCGGCGGAGCCGCCTTCCGGAGGATCGCGGAGGTGTTCTCGGTGATCTGGATGAGTTCGGTGGCTATTGTGGCATTGAGCCAGATGAGGTCGCGGAGCATCTCTTTGAGTTCTTCATCCTGGTGCATGGATGAAGGTGGGCGGTATTCCCACATCAACCGTGCCGGATTGTAGCGCCGGACGGGGGCCGCTGAGAAGAGAAGGATTGATTCTTCCCGCCGGGAAATACTAAAGGAGACTATGGGTATGCAGTTTCTGGAGTTCGCCCGCATCTGCGAGCAACTGGAAGGGATCCCCGGGCGCCTGGATATGATCGAGCAGGTCGCGACCGTCCTGCCCCGGCTCGACGACGAGGAACTCCCCGTCTTCGTCCGCTTCATCATGGGCAGGGTCTTTCCCGACTGGAGCCCGAGAACGCTCGGCGTGGGCCCAAACCTCCTCTACGACGCCGTGGCCTACGTCGTCGGGACAAAGAGGGAGACGGTTCGCGAGGCGATCAACGCGACCGGCGATGCGGGTCTCGCCGTCGAAGGACTCCTTGCAAAGAAAGAGCAGACATCCTTCTTTATCCAGGAGCTGGACCTCATCGAGGTCTACCGGGAGCTCGAGCGTATGGCGGCCGCAGGGGGGCAGCGGTCGCAGCGGGAGAAACTCCGTGTGGCACAGGGCCTCTTCGGGAACGCCCGCCCGCTCGAGGGGCGGTATCTCGCACGGCTGATGCTTGCGGAACTCCGGATCGGCATGGGCGAGGGGAACGTCCGCGACGCCGTAGCCCGGGCGTTCGATATCGACGTCCGCCTGGTCGAGCATGCCCACCAGGCGATGAACGACCTCGGGGAGGTGGCCCTCCTCGCCCGGCGGGACCCGGCCGCGCTCTCCCGCGTGACGATCGAACCCTTCCGGCCGGTGAAGATGATGCTTGCACAGGCGGGCACCATCGCCGCGCAGATCGCCGACCACGGCGAGGTGGCGGTCGAGTATAAGTACGACGGGAGCAGGTTCCAGTTCCATAAGAAGGGCGACGTCTGCCGGATCTACTCGCGGAGACTGGAGGAGGTCACGGGGAGCCTCCCCGATATAGCAAACCTCCTCTCAGAGGCCACCGACCGCGACGTCATCCTGGACGGGGAGGCGGTCGCCGTCCGCGATGGGAGACCCATGCCGTTCCAGTACGTGATCCGGCGGTTCCGGCGGAAGCACCAGGTGGACTCGATGATGGAGAAGATCGAGCTTGTGCCGCGGGTCTTCGATATCCTCTACCTGGACGGGGAGACGCTGATGGACCGGCCCCTCAGAGAGCGGCGCAGGCTCCTCGAAGAGGTGCTCGGCGCACACGTCGCCCCGCAGTTCCGGGTGGGCGACGCCGCCGGGGCGGAGGCGATCTACACCGAAGCTCTTGACCTCGGGCACGAGGGCGTGATGGTGAAGGTGCTTGACTCGCCCTACACCCCGGGCGTCCGGGGCCGCCTCTGGGTGAAGGTGAAACCGGGGGTCGAGACCCTCGACCTTGCGGTCGTCGGGGCCGAGTGGGGCGAAGGGCGGCGGGCGAAGATGTTCGGCTCATTCCTGCTCGCGGTCCAGGACCAGGGCCGGCTCCTCACCGTAGGCAAGGTGGCGACCGGGATCACGGATGAGGTGCTGGCCGACCTCTATGCCCTTCTCAAAGACAGCGTGATCGCCCGCTCGGGAAAAGAGGTTACGCTTGAGCCGAAGGTGGTCTTTGAGGTGGGCTACTCCGAGATCCAGACGAGCCCCAACTACGAGAGCGGGTATGCGCTCCGGTTCCCGAGGTTCGTGCAGGTGCGTGAAGATAAGAGCGTGGACGAGACCGAGACCCTCGATACGCTCGCCGAGCGCTACCGGCAGCAGAAGAACGGGCAGGGCTCTCTCTAAAAATCAAAGAGCGTCTTCTGGGTCACGAGTTCCGGGATGAGCCGGCTGTGGGGGCGCCAGTGGGGGAAGCCGATGAGGCGGGAGGCGAGGTCGATCCCCTCGTTGAGGCCGGCGCAGGGGGTCTTCTGGCCCCGCATGGCATTCCGGGTCGCCTCCCGGACGACCCAGGTGCCAAGCGGCGCCCAGTACTCGCTGGTGACGTTCCGGAGCACGAGCACTCGCGCCGAGCGCCGCACGCTCTCCAGGTATTCCGTGACCGCCAGGCGGGCCGAGTAGTAGGCGCCCGCGAGCGGTGAGTAGCCGGATTTGGTGAGGCCTTCGCCGTCCCGGGCGATCGTCTCGCTCCCGTCGCCCCAGAGCGACTGCTTCCCCCAGACCTCGATCATCTCAAACTTCCAGTCCCCCGGGACGAGGAGGCAGACGATATGGTTCCCATAGAGCGAGGCGGAGAAGACCTCTATCCCGGAAAGCGGGGGATACCGGGCGATCCTCTTCTTGAGCCGGTTTGAGACCGTGTCGTCGACAGCCGTGATCGCCCAGCGGGTGGGGACGACGCGCCGTTTCCGGCCGAGGAGACCGGCGGTGAGGAGCTGGGTGATCTGGTAGACGTCGGTGCCTGAAGTGTGGAGGATGTCGCAGGCATCGGTGGCGGAGAGGTCGGTATCCGAGGTCGCCCGGTCGACCGCCCGGTCCACCCGCGCGTTATCGAGGACGTCCATCTTCCGTATGGCGCCGGTGAGCCCGACGGGGGCGATCGTTCCGTCGAACCGGAGGTCGAAGGCGACGGGCTTTGTGAACCGCACCTCCACATCGAGCGGAAGGCTTGAGAGTGCTATCTCCTGGAGGTTCCCGGCAAGCCCCTTCGCCTCGCCGGCGCCGCGTATCGTCCGGGCCCGGAGCCCCACGATATCGTCGATCCCGAGCCCCCGGGCGACCCAGT
>Ga0265294_10004233_pt1 | contig 18005 bp, 20 predicted proteins | sample MunlanPumphouse3_FD_192504 | JGI IMG/M metagenome (GOLD analysis project Ga0265294, IMG submission 192504) | Groundwater microbial communities from a municipal landfill in Southern Ontario, Canada - Pumphouse #3 | ecosystem: Environmental > Aquatic > Deep subsurface > Groundwater | place...
CAAAGAGAAATTTTTTGAAAGATTACAGGGCAATGAGGAAAATTTAAAAGATATTAAAAAAGCTATTAGCCAGTTTGTAGAAGAGAATAAAAATTGACACAAGGGTTAATGGAATAAAACCCTTGTTTTAATTCAATAATTAAGCCCTACTGCATCTCTAATTATTTCCATTTTTGCTTGAGCTATTTTTCTGGCTTTCACAGCACCTGCTGCTAAAATTTCTCGTACCTCATCTTTATGATTTAAGTAATACTCTCTTTTTTCTTTATAAGGAGAAAAGTGTTCATTGATTTTATCTAAGAGTGCTAATTTAAAGTGTCCATAGCCTTCATTAGGAGTGGCGTAACGCTTTTGAAGCTCTAAGAGTTCATCACCACTCATAAAGAGTTCACACAGCTTATAAACATTGCAAGAATCGTGTGCTTTGGGTTCTTCTAAAGGCGTTGAGTCCGTTACAATTGACATAACTTGTTTTTTTACTATTTTTGCAGTGTTAAACATATCAATCGTGTTGCCGTATGACTTTGACATTTTAGCGCCATCTGTTCCTGGTACTGTTTGTAGTACCTCATCGACTTTAGATTCAGGCAAGGTAAAAATCTCGCCATAGATATTGTTAAAACTAATGGCAATATCTCTTGTCATCTCTACGTGTTGAATCTGGTCTTTGCCAACAGGAACAATATTTGAATCAAAAATTAAAATATCTGCTGCCATTAAAACAGGGTACGAAAAAAGTCCATGATTGGCTTGAATCCCTCGTGAGGTTTTATCTTTATACGAATGAGCTCTTTCAAGTAGTCCCATAGAGGTGTGGTTTGATAAAATCCAATAAAGCTCCAACACCTCTTTAACATCACTTTGTACCCAAAAAGTTGACTTTTCTGGGTCCATTCCAAGTGCTAAAAAGTTAATTGACGCTTCTAAAATATTGTTTTCTAAAGCGGCTTTGTCTTTGACTGAAGTTAACGCGTGATAGGAAGCTATAAATGCAAAAAGTTCACCATCGTTTTGTGCCTCTATCATTTTTTTTATCATTCCAAAATAGTTACCTATATGAATAGTGCCTGAGGGCTGAATGCCCGATAAAATTCTCACAACCACATCCTTGTTTTTTTAGGCAAATTATAACGAAATAAGTTAAAAAAAAGAAAAAACAACCCTATTTTAGAGCTTACTTTTCATTTTTGTAATAATCATCTCTAAATGCAACAACAAATTGTAGTACTCTCCCATAAACGATAAAGGTACTTTTGTATGATTGCTAATTTGTTTTTGTAACGCTTCTAAATACTCTAATTTTTCTTTGAGTTGCGTTTTTGAAAAAGAGGGAATATTTTTATCAATGGCATTTAATTCACTGTACCATTTGTATATTTTTGAACGCATTGTCCATGTATATAAAGGCATAACTCCTTTAAATAAAGGAAACATAAGTGTAAGAAGTGGAATAATCATAATCTTTAGTCTGTCAATATTTGAAGCCACCCAATAAGGAAAAAGAGTCTCCAACCAACTGTCTCCATGTTTAAAATATTTTTCCGCTTCTTCATTTATTTGTGTATCTAAGTTTTTAATATGCGGGAATTCGCTCGTTTGTGTAAACAAAGATTTTGAAGAGTGCAACTCTTTTGCTTTTTTTAAAAACAATCGTATAAGCTCTGTGGGCATCTCTTTATGGGTAATTAAATTTGCAGTAGTTGCAAGTAGCCTAATCTCTTCAGAAGGAATATTTTTATACAAATCCATAGTTCCTTCGTGCAAAGTTAAGTTTGACAAATAAGGATATTTCATACTATATGCTTTTGCTCGTTTTATATTTAAAATGTTGATTGTAGGATTTTCCAGTAGCTCTTGAACTATGCTTGAATTTGAAGATACCACCATAACCATGGCATCTATTTCTCCTTTTAAAAGTTTTTCTTTTGAAGTTTGCGTATTGTAATGAATCATTTGCGTGTTGGATTCATTTAATCCATTATCGCTTAAAATTCTATTTGCTAAAAAACTTGTTCCCGTATTCTCTTCACCTAAAGATATTTTTTTAGAGATAAGTTGTATCACATATTCAATATTAAAACCTTCATTTTTATAAAATATCCAAATAGGTTCATAATAAATACTGGCTAAGGATTCAATTTCTTCAGAATCACTTTGGCTTAAAATGCCACTTTGCACAAATCCAATATCTGCTTTTTTCTCTCTAATTAACTGTGCATTTTCTAAAGAACCAGTCGTTTCAAGGACTTCTACTTCTACTTTTTCTTTTTCTAACAACTCTTTATATTGTAGTGCTACTTTGTAGTACTCACCTTGTGGGCTTCCTGCTGCAATTATCAATTTTTTTTCAACTGGGGGTTGTATGAATCTTGAGGGGATAAAAAAAATCAAAAAGATTACTACTGCTAAAGGAAAATAGAGTTTAAAAAATGTTTTCACTGTGAAATCCTTGAAATAAATAAGACATATTATAACCAATACCCAATTACATCTTCACATCAAAAAAGCAAAACCTAGGAAAAAGTTTGTTATAATGGCGTAAAAAATGGAGCTATTATGCCTTTAGTTAAAATGCAAAAAGAGTGTAAGTGTTTTCAAGAGTCAGATTTATTGGCAGTTGAAGAGTTTGATACAATTGATGAAGCTTTGATGCGAGCAAATGAAAAATGTGCCTATATGAATGACAATTTTTGTGGAAAACACCATTTTCGTGCCGTTTACGAAGATGGAAATATGATTATAAAAGTAGAAATGAATGGTTGATATAAAATTATTACAAAAAGATTATGAAAGCGTTGCTGCTAAGCTTACAAGAAAAGGTGTTGGAGCTGAACTTTTAGCTTCATTAAAAGAGTTATCACTTCGTACAAAAGAGAAAAGACAAGCAATGGAAGAGGTTACTGCCGAGCAAAATCTTCTTTCTAAAGAGTTTGGACGATATAAAAAAGAGGGTTTAGCTGTTGAGCCTTTACAAGAAAAAATAAACTCTTTAAAAACTCAAAAACAAACCTTAGAAGAAGAAGTTAGAGTCTTAGAAGAGGAACTTGAAGCCATAGCTTTAGGCGTTCCAAACCTTCCCGATGATTGCGTTCCAAACGGTGCAGATGAAAATGAAAATGTTGTTTTAGAAATTGTAGGGGAAAAACCAGAATTTTCTTTTCCTGCTAAAGAGCATTGGGATTTGGGCGAAGCCAATGGAACTCTTGACTTTGCACGAGGGGTAAAAATTGCAAAATCAAGATTTACAGCATTAAGTGGACAAGCTGCAAGGTTAGAGCGAGCACTAATTAATTATATGCTGGATTTCAACCGAGAACGAGGGTTTCAAGAGTGGTATGTGCCATTTTTAGCAAACTCAAACACACTTCTTGGAACTGGTCAATTACCAAAATTTGCAGATGATTTGTTTAAAATAGAGGGTGAAGATTTATATTTAATTCCCACTGCGGAAGTGAGTTTAACCAACCTTTACAACGATGAAATTATTGATATATCCCAGTTACCACTACTGTTAACTTCATACACTCCATGTTTTAGAAAAGAAGCAGGAAGTGCAGGAAGAGACACGAGAGGGCTTATTCGTCAACACCAATTCGACAAAGTTGAAATGGTAGCCATTACGACTCCTACTCAAAGTGACGAAATTTTTGAAAAAATGGTTAAGTGTGCGAGTGATTTACTCACTTCATTAGGACTTTGCCACCAAAAAGTACAACTGTGCACAGGAGATTTAGGTTTTAGTGCAGCAATTACCATTGACTTAGAAGTATGGCTTCCAGGTCAAGGAAAATTTAGAGAAATATCTTCAATTTCAAATACCAGAGAGTTTCAAGCACGAAGAGCAAAAATCCGTTTTAAAGAGGATAAAAAGAACGCATTAGCACATACACTAAATGGTTCAAGTTTAGCCGTTGGAAGAACGCTAGTAGCTATTATGGAGAACTATCAGCAAGAAGATGGAACTATAAAAATTCCAGATGTGCTTAAAAAATATATGTAAAATTGGTTGATAATTTCCTATTTTTCTTATATACTAACATATATTAATTTTACTAAAGGATATTAATGCAAACATTACATATCAATACAAGCAATGTAGTTGCAAATGAAATCTTGGCATTTCTTGAAAATTTATCTAAAAAAGGTAAGGAAATTGAAATTATAGATGATAAAATTTTTCAATTTGAAAAAAAAGGAATAAATACTGCTTTATTAGAAGAGCAAAAAGGTGAAGTTTTTTCAAGCGATGAACTCTTAAAAGAGTTTTTTTGTGAAGATTAACTTTTCCAAAAGCTCAAAAAACTATTTAACCGATATTAAAGTACATATTTCAAAAGATTCTTCTAAAAGAGCCTCTTTTCATATATCAAATTTGATCACTAGAATAAAAAATATATTATCGTATCCAAGAATAGGAAAAATAAACAAAATTTTTAACGATGAAAACATAAGAGAAATTTTTATTGAAGGCTACAAGATAATTTATAAAATAAACCAAAATTCAATATTGATTTTGATGATTTATAAAAATATAGACTATGATGAAAAAGAAATTGATTTATCAAAATAGTATTAATAAAAATTATTAATAATTTAAATTATTTCACATACACACTTCTATCAAACAGTTTTTCCCCAATGTAAACTTCTAAATACCCACTTTGAACAGTAAAATGTTTAAAAAGCATTTCATAGCCTATAATTAGCCCATTTTTAATAATAGGGTTTTCTCTTTCTAAACTGCCTTTTGAGTTGCCAATTTTAACGTGGGGTTTGTCGTGTAAGAATGTTCCAAAGGCATAGATTTTAGTATAAACAATGCCGTTATAATCTTTTATTGTTGTATGAATTCCTTGAAGGGGTTCTTCTTTCATGAATTCATTGTAAATAGCAACTGCATAAGCATTAATGGCATGACTTGAGTATCCCATTAATGCTTGAAAACTAAGCACTAAAAGAAGTGTTAAACGAAGCATTATTGGTAGATAACTCTTCGTTTTAATTCCCCTTTTACTTTTTCTTTTATGCCATCGTATAGTTTTTGAGCTTCAAGTTTTTGCTCATATGTAATAGGCGTTCTAACCGATTTATACTCTATAATTTCATTGTTAAAAAACACACCAGAAACTTCTGCATAGACCCAATAAAATCCGCCATCTTTTCTTAGGTTTTTAACATACCCTTTCCACTTTTTAAACTCTTTTATAGTTTGCCATAGCTCTTTAAATGCAATTTTAGGCATATCGGGGTGCCTTACTATGTTATGCGATTTTCCTATTAATTCTTCTACTGTATAGCCACTTATTTCTGCAAATATCTCATTGGCATAGGTGATTTCACCTTTTAAATTGGTTCTTGAAATTATGAGTTCCCCTTGAGGAACTTCGGTTTCTATTAAAAATTCACTGTTATTGTATTCCATTATTTCACCTTATCGAAATGGTCTGCAAACCCTTCTAAATCTTTTTTCTTTAAATCTCCACTATAAATGATTTTCTTAGGGTCTAAATTATCATCGTTTAACATCTTTGGTACCACATCAGAAGTTTTTAATACTTCCATATGTTCATCTAATTCATCTTCACTGTATGCCATTTGCATGTCAGCTGCAATCACATGAGGAATAGCTTCAATTACACGAAGTTTTTCTAACTCCTCTTTAACACTGTTACCCTCAATAGTAATTATAATTCGCCCTATTTCATCGTGCATATGATAATCACACACTGGACAATTTTTCAATGCTTCTACTACCTCGTCAAGATATTTGGGAACTGTTTTTACGACTATACTTGAAATATTCATGTTAACTCCTATATTTGTTAAAATTTCCAAAAATTAATTATATTACTGTCACTGCTGGCTATTAGTTCCTTTTCCGATATAAAAAGAATTTGTGTTAGCGTGGCTTTTTGTCCTATTAGATTATATAAATATCGCTTATTTGCTATATCAAAAACTAAAATTTCATTCTTTTCATTATAAGAAACGGCACCGTATGTGCTGTTTGTACTTAACGCACAACTGTAAAGTAAAAAATCAAAATGCAAAACATAGGCTTGTGCATTAGTAGGATAAACTACTGCTTTTCTGTCTTGTCCTGCTGTTAATATCACATCATTTTTGTAATCAACTTGATAAACTTTATCCAAATTTAATGCTTCTAATGTTTTTATTATTATTCCATCTTGTGTATTAAATAATCGAACAATTCCACTTTCATCTGTTGATGCAAAGCTTTTTTTATCTACACTTACTTTAAAGTGTGAAAAGGAAGAGTGACTAAGTTGCATAAAGTATTCGTTTTCTTCTGTCTTTAAATTATAAAGCCCCACTTGATTGCTCAAAAGTGCAAATAAAATCCTATCTTTATCTATAAAAGAAGCCTTTTGAAGAAAATACTTTTTATCTATATCAAAAATTTTAGTCAAGGTATCGTTTTCATAAATCCAAAGATTTCTGTACCCTTTCATGCCCTGAGATACAATTAACAGTTTCTCTTCAATTACATCAATGGAGTAAATTTTAGAAGGCATAACATCGCCAATAAAATCTATAATAGTAGGCAGTTCAATTGTTTTAATAACCAATGAACTCTCTACATCAAAAAGTTCTACACTTCCATTACTGTTTGCTGCATACAAAATATTTTTGTTTTTATCGTAAAAAATATCTTGCACATCTCCTTTGGCTTGAAAGCTTTTAGTAGGAGTTAGTGTTTCCATACTTAAGCCTTGCACCAAAAAAGCAATAAGCAAAAGAGCAATTCTAATCATTTTCATGCAGTTCTTTATTTATTTTTGCCATACCTTGTTTAACTTCATAAAAATGCTCTTCTGTTAAGTTGTCAGCTTTACTCCAAAGCACTTCAATATTATCTTTATACGGCTGTCCTAAGAGTTCAATTTGAGTTGAAAACTCCTCTAAGTCTTTGCAAAGAGCCTCTTCTTTGGTTTGGGTATTACTTATTCGAATTACCCATCCGCCTATTCCATTCTCTTCTATATGAGCTTTAAAGGTCACTTTCATTCTCTTCCTTTTCTATTTTTTTATAGCTAATTGCTTTGGTGGGACAAATGTTAACACAAAATCCACACCCAGTACATATATTAGTGTTAATAGTGGGTCTAAACATCCCTAAAAACTCAATAGCGTTGCTAAAACATGGATCTTTGCACGAAAAGCACATAGTAGAATTCCAACTGAGACATTTTAGCATATCAATCTCAAATACTGCATTGACTTGGCTTTTAAACTCAAGGCTTAAGACTTCAAAGGGGCACTCTTTCGCACACGCATCGCAAAAGGTGCATCCACTTTGGTCAAAGTTTAAATAAGGGGTTTTATCAGTATGTATAACAATAATATTCTCTTCACAAACGGTGCTGCATTTTCCTTCGCACTTAATGCACTCTTTGTGAAAAGAATCTTCATTTGAAAAATATGGGGGTCGTATAAACTCTTGGTTGAACTCTCTTTTTTCTTTAGATGAAAAAAGAGAACTAAACAGTTCTCTTCTTTTCATAAAAATTACTCTTTTAACGTGTCTAAACCTTCAGTCAAGCTACTTCCTTGCCAGTGTGATTTAGTACTACCATCTTTTGAAGTAAATTCAGCATTGAATGTATTTTCAACCAATTGCCCGCCACTTTGTGGAGCATGACAAGCTGAACAGTTAAATCTTGCGTGTGCCAACTCTCCATTGCCTTCTGTAATTGAAATTTCATTTTTCATATTATCAACACTTTTTTCAAATTTTTGTCCATCAAATTTATGTTTAGGTCTAAAATCTAAAAGGTGCGATTGTGGATAAGGCACTGCCCCTATACTCTCAGCTACACCTGGAGCATGACATCCAACACATTGATTATCGTTAATCGTAATTGGTAACATTCCTTCAGTATCGTGTGGAATCATTGGAGGAGCATCTTGAAATGCTCTTGCAATTTTTGTACTGCTTCCTGCAACACTGTCACTGTATTTTGTTTCATCAGGAGTTACTATATCTTCACTGAACAAATCGACTTTTCTTAATCCAATTGAGGTATCCTCAATGGCTGGTTTTGCGACTTCTTTGCTGTTAAGGCTAGCATCCATGCAACCTACAAACATAAAAGATGAAGCAACCACTAAACTTAAAGCTATTTTACTAACTAATTTCATTTTTTATCTCCTATTTGAGTTCTTAAAGAAAAATTTAAAGCATCATCATCACATACTTCTACACATCTACCGCAGTTGGTACACTCGCCACTTAATACTTGTACGCTTTGTTTACCTACCATCCATAAAACTTGGCTTTCGGGACAAACTTCTTTACACTTCATGCAAACTGTACATTTTGGTTCATCGTGGTCGACTCTAATAAGACTGAATTTGCCAATAACAGAGTAAAACCCTCCTAAAGGACAAATATATCCACACCACCCATTTTTTAATATAAATAGGTCAAAGAGGAAAATTACTAACATCATAGCCCAAGCAAATCCCAGACCAAAAATAATTCCTCTGTGTGTTATGGAAATAGGAGAAATCAACTCAAACGCGGTTACGCCTAAGATATAAGACAAAATTAAACTCAATGCCAATACATAATAACGGATATTTCTACTAGCAGGTTGTTTCTTTTGTATTTGGTTAAATCCCAGTTTTCGTCTGAGATAATTTGCCGCATCGGTTATAATATTAACCGGACAAACCCAAGAACAAAAGACTCTTCCCCCTATTATAAAATAAATACCTGTTATTATAAAAGCACCTACTAAAATGTTTGCAGAAATAACAGCACCTGCACTAAACATTTGAAGTGCAGCAAAAGGGTCACTTAAAGGAATGGCCCCTAAAAACATTGAAGAGCTTAAATTTCCTTGTAAAATAGTCCAACCCCAAGCATTTCCACCAATATACAGCACCATCAATGATATTTGAACCAATCGTCTTAAGATTAAAAATCGATGTTTAAATAAAAACTTAGTCATCGAGTAATCCTTTCATATCATTTAACGAGTCAATGGCTCTTTCTTTGCTGATTTTAGTGGTGGTAATTTGACTTTTTGAAGTGTCTATTTTTGATTCATCCACCGTTTCCCAACCTTTAACATAGTGTCCGCCCACTTCGCCTAAGGCAATTTCTCGAGGCAATACAAAAATTGCAGCTTTTTTTGTTACACAAGCTCTTTCACATAAACCACATCCTGTACAGTAATCACTGTCAACAATGGGCTTTAAAAAAGCATGTTTACCGGTTCTTTCATTTTTGGTGTACTCCAAATACAAAGCTTGATCCAATAAAGGACAAGCTCTATAACAAGCATCACACTGAATTCCCCAAAATGCAATACAATTTTTAGCATCTACAACTGCTAGTCCCATTCTTGATTTATTAATATCCAAAACATCATCTTGAGATACACTTTTTTCATCCAAAGCACCGCTTGGACAAACAGGCACACAAGGAATATCTGGACACATATAACAAGGAATTGTCCGCGGTTCAAAAAATGGAGTGCCTAAAGGTTTATTGTCACCAGGCTTTGCTAAAACCAATGTATCGTATGGGCAAGCTTCTACACAAAGTCCACACTTAATACACGTTTTTAAAAACTCATTTTCGTTCAATGCACCAGGTGGTCTAAGAATGAGCTTTGAAGCCGTAGCTTCATCTATATATGCGCTCCATACCAATCCACCTAATGCCATTACTCCAAGAGTTCTAGCACTACCAAGTAAAAATTTCCTTCTGTCACTTATCATTACGAACCTTATTTATATTTTTTGCGATTATACACTATAAACTTTAACGGCACATTTTTTAAAGTCTGTTTGTCCTGATTGTGGACAAGTTGCATCTAAACATACTTTGTTAATAAATACTTTTTCGTCAAACCAAGGAACATATACTAATCCTCTTGAAGGTCGGTTTCTTCCTCTTGTTTCCACTCGAGCTTTAACTTTTCCTCTTCGACTCTCAACCCAACATAAACCACCTTGCTTAACCCCATATTTTTCGGCATCAACTGGGTGGATATAACATAGTGCTTCAGGAACTGCACGGTAAAGTTCAGGAACTCTCATCGTCATTGTTCCTGAGTGCCAATGCTCAAGTACTCTTCCTGTACTTAACCAAACTGGATACTCGTTATCAGGCATTTCCGGTGGATCCATATATGGTCGTGCAAAGATTTTTGCTTTATTTTTCAATGAAATTGCAGTTTTATCTTTAACTCCTAGTAAATCTCCTTGAGCCAATGCTTTTGCCAATGTACCATAAAAAGCAAATTCAGTATGTCCTGTTTCTGCTCCATATTTTTTAGCATATGGGTCATATTGAGTGTTAAATCTCCATTGCGTCTCTTTACCATCAACTACTGGCCATTTTAGTCCTCGTACTCTATGATAAGTGTCAAAGTCAGCTAAATCGTGAGCGTGACCTCTTCCAAACTCTGCATACTCTTCAAAAAGATATTTTTGGATAAAGAATCCATATCCTTTAAATACTTTTCCATCTGAACCAACAACATTTCTAGAATCTCCATAACCCTCAGAGTTATCATACCCTTTTTGAATTGGATCATTTTGGTCAAGTTTATAGCTTTGTGCTGTTTTATTAGCAAATAAAATTTCAAACATAGTGGTGTCTTCTGTATATCCCATTGCTTTTGCTTGTTCAATCATGCTTGGTAATACTTCTTTTCTAGGACCACTTGGTTTATGCTCACCCCAAACATCTTTTACTGTAAATCGTTTTGAAAGCTCAACCCATTGCCATGTATCTGACATTGCATCACCAACTGGAAGTACTTGTTGTCTCCAATGTTGTGTTCGTCTCTCCGCATTTCCATACGCGCCCCATTTTTCATAAATCATAGCCGATGGCAAAATAAGGTCAGAAACTTTTGCAGAAATACCAGGGTATCCATCTGAAGTTACAATAAAGTTATCCATCTCTCGTGCTGCTTTAATCCAATGCGTTGCACTTGCAGTACATTGATATGGATTACATACATTTACCCAAGCAAATTTAACCAAACCGTCTTCAATACCTCTATGGATTTTCATAATATCTTGAACACCAATTGGGTTGATAGTTCCCTCAGGTACTTGCCAAACTTTTTCAGTAATTGATCTGTGTTTTGGATTAGCAACCATCATATCCGCTGGTAATCTGTGACAGAATGTTCCTACTTCTCTAGCAGTTCCACATGCACTTGGTTGTCCAGTTAAAGAGAAAGCTCCACTACCTGGTTTTGCTTGTTTATTTAGTAAAAAGTGAACGTTATATGCTAATGTATTAACCCAAGTTCCTCTTGTGTGTTGGTTCATACCCATAGTCCAGAAGCTTACTACTTTTCTATTTTTTTCAATATAAAGGTTCGCTAATGTTTGAAGTTTTTTCTTAAACTCATTAATATCTTCATCTGGATTTCCTTTAGAGATTTTTGCAACATAATCTAAAGTATATGGTTCTAAGAATTTTTTATACTCTTCAAATGGAATTTCCCAGTGAGCTAAACCTGTGTTTTTATTCACCATCATGTCACCCTCTTTATATCCATAAGGAGCTAAAGCAGGAGCTTCAGTTGCAGAGACTTTCTTTTGCATCTCTTTAGAGATAATTTCCATCTCTTTATCTGAGTATTTACCATCTATTATTGATTTTTCATCGCTTCGTCTCATACCATAACCAATATTTACAGGACTTGCTGCAAATACGATATGTTTTTTAACAAAATCCCAATCAATTGATTCAGGGTTATTATAAACGATTTCTCGTGCAATATAGTTCCATAACGCAAGGTCAGTATTTGGAGTAAAAATAATTTCAATATCCGCTAAATCCGAAGTTCGGTGCGTATATGTTGACATATTAATTACTTTAACTCTTTCAGGGTCACTTAATTTTCGGTCAGTTACTCTTGACCATAAAATTGGGTGCATCTCTGCCATGTTTGAACCCCAAGATACAATTGTATCAGTTAGTTCAATATCATCATAACAACCACTTGGTTCATCAATACCAAATGTTTGGTAAAACCCAACAACCGCAGACGCCATACAATGTCTAGCATTAGGGTCAATTGCATTGCCTCTAAAACCTGCTTTCATCATTTTTTGAGCGGCATATCCTTCCATAATAGTGTATTGCCCTGAAGCAAAAACACCAACTCCTTCTGGACCTGATTCTTTTAACGCTTTTTTGATATGGAATTCCATCTCATCAAATGCTCTTTCCCAACTAACAGGTGCAAATTTTCCGTTTTTATCAAATTTTCCATTTGAACCAACTCGCAATAAAGGCTGTTTTAATCGGTCAGCCCCGTACATAATTTTGGCATTAAAGTAACCTTTAATACAGTTAAGACCTCTGTTTACAGGGGCTGCTGGGTCACCTTTAACAGCAACAATTTTGCCGTCTTTAGTAGCTAGCATAATTCCACAACCTGTACCACAAAATCTACACGCGGCCTTATCCCATCTCCAGCTTGATTCTGCTTGAGAGGCTGCTGCACTCATTGCCGTTGGAACATTCATCCCAATTGCTGCTGCCGCACTTGCCGCTGCCGAACTTTTTAAGAAATCTCTTCTTGAAAGCGCCATGTTGTTCTCCTTTTAAATGTCTGTTATAAACAAATTAGTATAACACTTTACTTTTACATAGCATTTGACCCTAGTCAAATTACATAAGTTTTTATTAAGATAAAAGCCATTTTTTTGAAAAAATTTGTTCTCATTTTAATAATATGCTACTATAACATCGTTATAAAATAGGAGCGAAATTCGTTTTTTAAAATTTCTATTCTTGCTTTCTACCAATAAATACCACATTTATAGCTCTTAAGGATACATATGAAAACAAAATTAAAAGAGATATTTCTTTTTTCACAACTCAATGATGAAACGCTTAATATAATTGCAGGGTTTACCTATGAAGTTAAACTCAATAAAGATAATATTGTATTTTATGAAGGCGATGAGCCTAAATATTTGCATATTTTAACCAAGGGTATTATCAAGCTTTACAAAACAGCCACCAACAGCAAAGAGTTGGTTTTAAAATATTTTCAAAGCAATGAACTCATAGCCGAAGCAGCTATTTTTCAACAAATACCTTACCCAGCAACGGCACAAGCCTACACAAATATTGAAATATTAAAAATTGATTTTTTAAAACTAAAGACCATTATGCTACAAAACCCAGAATTGTGTTTTAATATGCAAATTTCACTTATTTATAAAATTAAGAATCTGGAAAATATTATTTCTATGCAACTCGTACTTGATACAAAAGAAAAAGTGGCAAAATATATTTGTGAGAATGAGAAAGATTTTTTCAATACCAAAAAAATAATAGTTGCACAACTGCTAAATATCACGCCAGAAACACTTTCAAGAACACTAAAAGTTTTTAAAGATGAAAATTTACTTGATACAAAGAATAAAAAAATAGATAAAGAGAAGTTATCAGAATATTTTATTTAGTGCTTGGTTTTTTATAAACCAAACACTAAACAGCAGAATTAATCATTGCTTCTACTCTGGAAACTCTCTATCAAAATGCTCTAAGCATCTGGCAGTATGAAAAACTCTTTCATACTCAGGGTTAGATAAAATATTATTATTTAAACTCCATCCTAATTTTTTTAAGATTATAATAGATTGTGCCACCTTACGCTGTGCTCTACTTTCACAAATAATTGGCTTATTATCTAAAAATCGTGTTTCAACTGTTTGTATTCTTGAAGTTGTCATATAATAGTGAGTACCTATATAAAAAGCCCATGCTAAAAAAACAGTAGGAAACCATATTTTAAACGCATTTTTTCCTACAAATGGTCTTGTGGCTACAAATGCTGTTACAACAAGTGAAAAAGCTGCAATTGCTAAATTACCGCCTTCTAATTCTAAAAAATTCATTGTTTTCCTTTAAATATATTTTTGTTCCCACTCATAAAATGCTTCATTAAAGTAACTTATTCTTACTTTTTTAAACTCTCTTGAAGAGTATAAAGGCATATATGAAGTGTGTTCAATGTTTTGTGCTATGTCATCAATTACTTTTTGAGTCTCTTCTTTTGTTTTACCATGAATCATGGTAAATAAATTATATTGCCAATTAGGATATTTAGGTCGTAAATAACAGTGACTAACAGCACTGTAAGAAGCGGCTTCTTTCCCAATTTCTAAAGCATTTTCTTCATTTATATTCCAAACTACCATGGCATTGGCGTTAAACCCTGCATTTCTATGGTTTAATATTGAGGCATATCGTCTAATTACGCCTGCATCTAAAAATTCTTGAATATGCTCAAATAAAGTTTCATAAGAAATATTTAATGCTTCAATAATCTCTTTAAAAGGCTCTTCTACAAAGGAAATATCTTTTTGTAAGTGCTTAATTAATTCATAATGGAAATCATTAAGAGTTAACTCATTATAAACTTTTGTTTTGACATGCTCTTTTTGGCTTTGTGTATTTGTAGTGTCAAGTTTAACTGAAATTTTAAAGAGTTTTAATGTTGGTAAGACAATGTAATTTATAGCTTTAGTTTTTAATGCTAATATTTCAACTGTTTTTTCTAAACCAAGTTTTGAATTAGGAGCAACGGCTAATGTAAACCAAATGTTAAAGGTGTGATTTCTTTCATAATTATGAGAAATACCAGGGTGGGCATTTAATATTTTTACAGCTTCATCTATTTGTTCCTCTGCAATTTCAAATGCAACCAAAGAAGAAGAGTATCCCAATTTTTTTGTATCAAAAATAGCTGAAGTTTGTCGAATTATTTTTTCATCTTTAGCTTCATTTAAAAGTGTTAAAACCTCTGTTGAAGTAGTATTAAGCTCTTTTGCAATAACTTTAAATGGTTGTGCTTCTAAAGGAAAATTCTTTTGAATTCTAAGAAGTATTTCATTTTTTAAATCAGGTTTAGTTAATCGACTCATGTGTTATTCCCTTTTTAATTTAAAAAATTATAACTTATCAAATTCATTTAAACATTGATTTAAAACAACTTTTAAGGTTACACCTTACTTTAGGGAAAAAGGTGTTACTTTTTGCCCCTAAAATGACACTAATTGAATTTTTTATTTATAGCTTCATTTACTAATTGTTGTGCCATAGAATCAACTTCATTGGCTATTTTGGTTACATTACTGGCTTCACTTGCATTTTCTTGTGTTACTTTGTCAAGCATAGCAACCGTATCATTAATTTGTTCAATACCGTGCATTTGTTCTTTAGAAGCATCTGAGACATTGTCTATTATGTGAATCGTTTCTGAAATATGAGAATTGAGTTGTTTGTACCCTTGTATCATCTCATCCGAAATAATTTTACCAGCATTTGCTTTTATATTGGCATCTTCAACTAATTTTTTAATCTCTTTAGCAGCTTCCGCACTTCTTGAGGCTAAATTTCGCACCTCAGCCGCAACAACGGCAAACCCTTTTCCAGCTTCTCCTGCAGTTGCTGCTTCAACAGCTGCGTTTAATGATAAAATATTCGTTTGAAAAGCAATTTGATCAATTACATTAATAGCCTCATTAATAGCCGCTACTTTTTCATTAATTTCATCCATAGAAGTAGCTGTTTTACTCGCTAAGCTTTCTCCATCGGAGACAGACATTTTAACAGTTTGTCCAAGTTCCCCCATTTTTATAGCATTACTTGCATTATTTCGTGTGATACTGGTAATTTCTTCAACTGCTGCAGCTGTTTCTTCCAAGGAAGCTGCTTGTTCACTGGCTTTTGAAGATAAATTATTCATAGAAATGGTCATTTTAGTTGAATTGTTTTGTAAAATTTTTCCATTTTCTAAATTATTTTTTGCGCTGATACTTAACGCTTCTCCTAAGGTGTTAATCGATTGCATAACAGAAAGCATTTGAGCTTTAACCGATGAATCTATGTTAATTTTAGGTCGGTAATCATCATGTGCATATGCAGTTAAACTGTTTTCAACTTTTTTCATTTTATCTTCTAATGAGATAAGCATATCATTAATAATATTCTTTAAACGATTCAAAGAGTCATTATAAGCTGTTGTTTCTACTCTTTTGGACATATTTCCTTGTGCTGTTTCTTGAGCTACAATTGAGAGTTCATCTATTAATTTACCATCTTCAATAAGCCCATTTTCCATATTTTCAATATAATTATTTACCTCATTGGCAATATCTTTAATTTCATCGTTATCCTCTATTTCTATTCGTGAGCCTTGCTTTAAATTAAGGTTTTTTATTCCTTGCAGCAAAAGGGTGAGTTTTTGAGTAAGTTTAAGCGAAACCAAAATAGAGATTATAATAATAAGAAAAGAGACAACAACCAATACTATTGTAAAATTTGTCATATTTTCTTTAACTTGATTATGCATTTTCTTATTTGAAATTGTTACGCCTAAATGTCCAGCAACATCACCCTCTTTCCAGTTAGTATGGCAAGAAATACAATTTTTTTCAGCAATAATTTTTTGATAGAATGTTGAAGTATCGTCTATTTCGTTAATTGAGTATGCTTTGTTATCTACAAAGTTCAACGACCTATCTATTTCATAATGGCAAGTATTACAACTTTTGGTTTTATCCATTTTCATATTTGCATGAAAGTTTTTTGATTTTTCAGGAGATGTTTCACTCCAATCATTTCTTAAATACATTCCATTGGTATTTTCATATAACATTACATTTGGATTAAAAAATTTACCCTCTAATTTAACAAATGGCTTTCCAACAGTAACTTCATGAGACTTATAATTTTGATACCCTGTTGCTGTAAAAAGTGTTGTTTCTTCAACGCCTTCTAGCAATGCAATATTATCCATAGCCGTTTGAAACGTTTTTCTTTGTCCTTTTGCTAAAGAGTCTCTGGTTGTAATATTATAACTTTCTAATATGGCTGAACCTTTCTCAGATATCATGGTATCAAGTTCGCCTTTTTGAATATAGTAAAGAATTACAACAGAAATTGCCGAAATAATAATAACACTCGTAACTAAAGGGAAAGCTAACTTAAATAAAATTGATTCTGAAAATTTTCTTTTCATGCTTTTTCTCCCCTCATATGGTTATTTTTGAACTTAACAATAGCTCTTTTATCTCCATACGAATGCATCATTATTTGTCTTGGAAAGTGTTTACTCGCACATCCAATACAAGGGTGTCCTGCTTTAATACAAGTATTTGTATTATTGTTATGCCCTATTGTCATGCAATCATTTTTAGTAACAGGTCCTTGACAACCTAACTTTAACAAGCATCCCACATCTCCAATTTTTTTTGCAAAGTTCTCTTCTTGAAAATCAGAATAATACAAACATCTTTCATGTACAGTATGTGAATAAAACCGTACAGGTCTTCCCTCGCTATCAAGGTTTGGTATCGTTTTAAATTTGGCATAATGAAAAATTACATACATTAAATGTTCTGGCTTCATAGGACAATTAGGCAAATTTACAACCGCTTTATTAATATTTTTAGATTTTAAAAATTTATCAAGTTGCATTGTTCCTGTCGTCATTCCTTCCATAGCAGTAATTCCACCATAAGCAGCACAAGTACCAGCTGCTACACAAGCCAAGGCACTTCCAGCCATTTGTTCTATCCATTGTGTCATTGGTCTATCGCTCATAATACACGCATGGGGAAGTTTTACAGGAATAGCTCCCTCAACTACCATTAAATAATCATTTTTTAACTCTTTTGCTGCTTTGTCCAATATGTCAACTACGTGATGCCCCGTTGCTAATGAAATATCGGGATGATATATAATATTGGTAAATTTTGTCAAAATATCAATAACAGAAACATCTTCAATATTAAACAGTGCACACGAACACCCCGAACACGATGAACCATGAAGCCAAATAATATTAGGCTTTATAGTTTTTCCACTATCAAAAGCCAATAAATCTTCAAAGGTAAAAAAATTAGCAGCACCTACAGCAACTACGACTTTAAACATTTTTTCTAATGCTTCTCTTCTTGTTATTGTCATTGTCATTTCATAC
>Ga0265294_10004234_pt1 | contig 18003 bp, 16 predicted proteins | sample MunlanPumphouse3_FD_192504 | JGI IMG/M metagenome (GOLD analysis project Ga0265294, IMG submission 192504) | Groundwater microbial communities from a municipal landfill in Southern Ontario, Canada - Pumphouse #3 | ecosystem: Environmental > Aquatic > Deep subsurface > Groundwater | place...
TCCATTAAAAACTTCATTATCTTGTTCCTCCAATTGAGTAAACTTCGATTCTTCAAAAAACTCTGGATAAACCTTAAAAAGAACATGGTGATACCAAGTAATATCATTCAACCCTATTGTATAATAATCAACATGCTTCCTAATCTCTTCTGCATCCCTTACTGCAAAAGGATTTTCAATCATAGCACCTATCCTCATATTCTCGTCATATCTTATAGGCCCTGTTTTAGGTATTAATAAATTCTCTTGATTATCTTTTATGCCTGATTCTCTTAATTCTGCAATGCTTTCGTTAATTAAATCAATCCATTCCTCTGTTGCATCATATGCTTCTCCATTAAGGGCCTTTTTACAATAACCACTAACTCTTTTAACTTCTTTTATTTCATCTGATGTTTGTATATTGGGGAGCAAGATACTTATTGATCCAGGCTCAAAACTTGTAGGCGTGAATTCCCGCAAACCACTTAGAGCCAAATCAACCAGAATATCTCGTACTAATATTTTTCTGCCTTCCCTTGTATTTAAGAGAAATCTCACTGATTGATATGAGTTAGCGTTGTCAGACTTGTCTTGTGTAATATCACTTAATCTTGAAACTATATCTGCACGTGAGTTTTTACTAATAACCTGTGAGTATGTTCTGTGTTTTGTTGACAAACACGTTTTAATATTATCATGCATCGTCAAGCCTATTTCATTACGAACTAATCCTACTGTCCCATAATAATCATCCAAAACTATTTTATCCCCTGGACTTATACTAACTGCCAAATCAAGAGAATGACCATCAAGAGTTTGAGCAGAAAAACCACTGAAACTACTTAAATAATGATTCCTCTTATTGTTAATTTCTACAGCATCTTTAGCTAAAAGATTGTCCTGCTCCCCCGAATTAACAACTATCTTACGAATAGCGTTATCTCCTATAAGACCGTTATCAATTATCATAATATCGTAGGCATTAACTAACCTTTGATAAGATTCACTGTTATGCGACCCAACAAGCAACTTACCCTTAGCATAAGAGACGGTCTTAACATGAGACAATTCATCCTTTAATCCTGAAATAAAAGCTCCTTTATAATTATCGTATTTGCATAAAGAATCTATAAACAATGTATCTATTAGCTCTCTAGGACAGGTAATAAATAATTTTTCTCCTTTTTCTAATTCTGCCAATATAGCCTTCTTATACTTCCTTACTTCGGTGGTCTCTTCTGTTATCTTATATACTATTTCCCTCATATCCAGCATAGCCTTAGGTACAATTAAATTAGCTAATCCAAGATAATTATTGCTATCTCTATCAGCTATTTCGTTAACGGCTTCTGTAAAGGCCTGCCAAAAATCCATATCCTGAGATTTATCAAGAAACACTTTTCGTAAAGCAACACTGGAGTCCTTTTGCAAATGCATCTCTATTTGTCGTTTTGCAGAAAAATCTATAGCATCACGAACATCCTTACCTTCACTCCTAGCTTGATCATATATCCAGCCCATTTCATTTCCATTTAAAATGTTACCAAAAACAAACGAGTAGTCACTTTCTGAGCCTTCAGTCATTGCAGTAATTAACTCATCTTTTGACACATTGTTCATCTTACTTAATACTTCTTTTTTCTCGTTTTCTAACTCACTCATTGCAAATTTAAAACTAAAATTTTTGATTTTTTCACCCACTATTTCAACTGGTACATTTATTCTAGTTATAGTGTCAGGTTGAATCTCAGATCTTTCTCCTCTTATTGCAACTACCTTATTCATCATCATTGTACAAATTTCTCCTTAAATTCATTTCTTTACTTTAACTTATCGAGAGCCAAAACAAGTTTTCCCAATATTTTATAGATATTTAAACTTTTGCCCAAATAAGTCATAATCTAAACTATGGAAAACAAAATCGAACCAATGGATGATTACTTAAACCAACCTGAATCGTTTAAGGATATTGCGAAAATCTGCATCAAGAAAAAAAACAAAGGCCCCTTTGATCAAGTTGTAGCCTCTCTTTATAGGTACCAAAAACTAATTGAATACTTAAAAGACGAAAAAAAACTCCCCACAGAAGACAATAAGCTACTACTAGAAATGCTTACAAAGGGACTGCGTTACAAAAACTTCAGTGAATTCAAGGAAGAAAATATAAGCTCTTTGGCTTTTGGTTTTTTACAAGAAATTCCTGACATAAAGTCCTTTTATAAACACCTATTTAACAAAGATAAACCCATCAAAACTATATTTCTTGAACTAATTAGAGACAAACTTCAAGAACATGAAGAAGGACTAATTTTCTTAAAAAATATTATTGATAAACAAATTGAAGAAAAAGAAAAACAAGAAAAAATTATGAAAATGCAACAAAGCAAAAGCGGTGGACTAACTATTTAGGCGGTTCCTCTAGTAACTGCAAATATCTTTTAGCCTCTGTTGCTGGATAAATTTCAAACAATTTTGCTTTTTTCTTTACTGATAATTTTCTAAAAATAGCTAATTTTTCCTCAGTACTCAGGTTTCTAAAAATAATAATTAACTCGTCTTCAGACATCTTCTCCCAAATTTGTATATATTTTTTAAACGCCTTAGCCTGTTCTGCCTCTGCACCAGAAGCAATCATTTTCCGATAAACGGCAACCACTGTTCCCGCTGGCATTAGTGGAAAACTTTTTGCAGTCTTTTTAACTGACAAATACTTCAAAATATCCGCGATGTCCTCTTGTTGCATTTTCTTTAGAATATCAGTCACTTTAGCCTCAGGCATTTTCTCGTATACCTTTACCACTGCCTTCAATCTTTTTATTCGTGCTTGCTCTTCCTCTGTCACTGTTAAAGGAACAACTTGTGCAACAGGTACTTGTTCGTCTGGTTGAACTTGCCCAGGAACAGTCGCGGTTGCACCTGGAACCGTCTCGGCTACAGCTTGTTCCTTCTTTTCTTCTGGAATGTCTGTCTTTTTTACAATAAACTTAGGCACCTGAAATAAAGACGCTCCCAAAGAAACTCTCAGGTTATTAACCCAAGCATATAGCAATTCTATTTGTGTACTATTGTTAAAAATAGCATCCTCTGCACTTACGCGAAAAAGTTCTTCGCCTGCTATCTCCGCCTTATAAGTATCACCATCAATGACTGGCATTAGTTGATTAAAGTCTGCCTTGTCGTTTAAAAACTTATTTATTTGTCTAACAACATAAGTAGCTCTAGCATAGGGAAGATTGTCACCTATGCCCGCAAAAATACGCATGACCAAAACATTATCTACCCATATCTCTGCTAACTCTTTGTTATTAATCTGGTTCTTCACAACTCTAAGCTTATATAAAAAAGGAACAAAGTTTTTACCGTCAATATCTGCTGCTTCTAACAAATCTATCTGAAGCTCTCCAGCTTTTTTTATTTTATTTAAATCTTCTTTTTGTTCTTTAGCTAATTGTATCCTTTTTTCTTTTGCCACAATATCTTTTACTATATTATTAACTACGGGCATCTTCTCGGCTATCGTGCTTGGCAAAAAACCAAAAAAAGCCAAATTAGCCAAGGTCAAATAAACAACAGAGCCAACAATAGCCAAAACAATTGAAGACATTAATGTATACTTAAATATTAATAAAATAGCTAATAAAGGATTAAAAGAAGGTTTTTTTTGAGCAGCATCTGTTAGCTCTTCAACTTTTTCTTCCTTCTTACCTTTTTTAGTTACTTTCTTCTCTTTGGGTTCTTTATCCATTTCAACTAACCTTCCCTCTACCAAATAACTCCCACCTAAATATTAATATCATTAAATGTATCTTTTTGTAATACCCCACTTTACATTAGTTTATATCCTTGTAATATTCTAATTGTGCAGATAAATTAAGGCACATCACGGAAGAACCCAATAAATAAAAGGATTACTTAGACAAATGAGGGGGGAAGTTAATGTTTGCAGCTGAAATGAATGGTTCTTTTATTAATGATATTTTCCGTATAGAAAAAAGTTCAGCCGATAATTCTTCCGATTCTGTATCCTATAATAGAGATAATTCTTCCAAAGATATGTCTTTCCATCAAGATTTACAAAATAAAATTGATGAACAAAAAGGAGAAACTTTTAGAGCAAGAGAAAGAGAAAAAGTAGCTTATACTTTTGACTCACCAGCTAAACCACAAGAAACACAGGGAATACATAATAACGATTTATCTGACGAGTCAACAATAAGCACACAATTACCAACCAAAGTTGCTCCAAAAACTCAAACAATAGACAACGCTAGTAATGTTGAACAAAAAGAACAAAAAACTAATGCCAGCCTAGAAGACATTCTAACTAAGCTAACCTCTTTACTAAAAAAACTTGATGATGAAAACATAGAACCTACAGATGAATTAAATAAAATTTTAGCGTCTCTGGCTAGTCTTCTAGATAAGTTATCGAATAAGACTGTAGCGGATATGCCAAGCAAAGATCAGTTGGCGGATATATCGTCAAAAATCAAACAAATCAACCTAACTAATCCACGCACCCAAGAAAATATTCCAATTACCTTTATTAGTAAAAAAGATTTTGCAGAGTTAGTGAATAAAATATCCACTGATTTGGCAAACAAAAGCATGACGCAAATTAATACCCAAGAAATCACTTCACAAATAGCAGAGTTATTAGAAAAACTAGCAGGAGTAATCGCTAGTTCCAAAAAAGAATCGCAGATAATTGTTCCAACTTTCGCTAACGAAGAAACTAAAGCAAATGGCGCAAAACTAGAAAAATCAACTAAAGCACCAGTGGATACAATTAAAGTAAACACTGATGAAGAAAACAAACCAATAGAATTAAATTTAAATAATGAAAAAATAACCGAAGAAGTCCCAAACAAAAAACAAGTCGTCATAAAAGATAAAAATGAAGAGTCTCTTTTTAATCAAAACAATAAAGCTGAAATAAAAGAAGCTCCACCAAAAGTTATGTCGTTAGATAATGATTTATCAGAATTCAACACAAAAATTAATATCAAAGACGTGAAAGAACTAGAGGCAATACCCTTACCTAAAACAAGCAACTCTAATCTAGAGAAACAAAATCAAATAATGAACCAATTCCGTTCATATTTAACAATCAACAAACTAAAAACAGACACAGAAGTAAACATGCGCCTCTACCCTAGAGAATTAGGCGAAGTGAAAATTAAAATCACAAAAGAACAAATCGCTGGCAACGAAAATACTCAAATAATTGCAAAATTCCAAGTATCCAGCGCTGCCGTAAAAGCCATACTGGAAAGTAACTTTGATTCATTAAAAAATGATTTACAACAAAACTCTAATATAGTTATTTCTGCTTTAAGCGTGGAAATAAATAATAAAGAAAGTAACGAAAATAACTTTTCTAACTTTCAAGATAGCAACTTTTCCTCTAAGAGGAAAATCAAAGCGACTGAAATAAAAACAGAGAATACATTGCCAGAACAAATATTAAACAACAACGAAATTAATTCGTTAGCGTAAGGAGGAAAACATGTCATCAGTATCAGGCGTTTCTAGTGCATTATCAAAAACGGACATCGATAACTCAGCAATGCTGGGGAAAGACCAATTTCTAAAACTATTGGTTACTCAGCTTAAGTATCAGGATCCCTTAAACCCAATGCAAAACGAAGACTTCATTGCTCAACTGGCTCAGTTTAGTACACTTGAATCCATGAAAAACATGGAGCAAAGCTTTAAGGGCTCAGAAGCGTACAGTCTAATTGGAAAAATCGTTGTCTTCAAAGACCAAACTTCAGCAGTGGAATCAGAGGGAATAGTGAGTGGAATAAAATCCAAAAATGGTAACTATTATGCAATCATCCCTGTGAAGTCTAACTATGTAGAAAAAACTGATGCACTGCAAGCTTTTGCTCAAGCTAATTTAATGTTTGACCAATACAAAAGTAAACTTTTTACAACAGAATCTCTTTCTGCTGATAATCTTATTTGGAAAAGCACAATCACTTCTGCAGCTGATTTTGCCACTGCTTTAGGTTATGCTAGTCCTTCTGAAGTCCCAGCCTCATTAAAAGACCTTTGGGATGGAAGCTTTTACAAAGACGTACTGATAGACGACATTACACAAGTTTATCCATACACACAATAAAATAGTATAATACTAAAAAAGGAGGTGAAATAAATAATGGTAGATATGAGCAGTTTTAATCAAGAAATCCAAAGACTTCAATCCGAGCAAATCGGGCAAGGTGTAGGTCAAGTTCAAGGAGACAGAAAAGTCTCTCAACAACTTTTCAAAGACGAGTTTCTAAAAAAACTTGGACTAAACGACACGAATGATTCTCTAAAGTTTTCTAACCATGCCATATCACGACTTCAAAAAAGAAACATTGAAATATCTAAAACGCAATTGGAGAGAATCAATCAAGCGTTTGATAAGGTAGCGCAAAAAGGAGCAAAGGAATCTTTGATACTACTTGATGAGTTAGCTTTTGTTGTCAGCGTATCCAATAAAACAGTTGTGACAGCCATGGATCAACAATCCATGAAAGATCAAGTGATAACAAATATAGACAGCGCTGTCATAGGATAATTTGGCCTTTAGCTTTTAGCTTTTGGCTCTTAGGATAAAAATATCGGTCGGCCCTCATGTAGGAGATCGGTAAATCAAAACAGGGGGTAAAATATGTTAAGATCCATGTTCTCAGGTCTCGCAGGTCTAAGTAATAATCAAACAGCCTTAGACGTAGTCGGTAATAATATCGCTAACGTCAACACAGTCGGGTATAAATCTTCCAAGATAGAATTCACAGAGCTTCTAAACCAAACAATAAGAGGTGCTTCGTCTCCTCAAGATTCGGGCAGAGGTGGTACTAACCCTATTCAAGTCGGTCTGGGTGTAGGAACATCTGCTATTACTGTTTCCCACCAACAAGGCAACTTACAATCAACAGGCATAATGAGCGACTTGGCTCTTCAGGGAAGTGGATTCTTTATCCTAGGCGACGGCGAAGGACAAACCTTCTATACCAGAGCTGGTTCCTTCAATTTTGATGCTGATGGCTCATTAGTGCATTCCAGTGGTATGAAGGCTTATGGTTGGATGGCAAACGTAACTGGAGGTATCGACAGAAACAGTACTATCCAAGCTTTGTCTATTCCTGTAGGACAAACCATTAGTGCTAACCCCTCCACAGAAATCAACTATGCTTATAACCTAGATTCGCGTACTTACACCTTAGGCACACCAGTGCTTGCTACTGCTAACTCAGCAAATGTTGCTCTTGTAGGTGGTAAGTTTCTTGGCAACGAGGATGATCCACTAACACTGACAGTAGTTGAACCAACAATTAAAGACGTAAGAGGAAGTCACGCAATTAGTGTTTATTCTGAAACTCATACTGGTGAAAACTCCAATCTCAATGGTACGACTACATTAGGAGCGCAAATTGGTGTAACTGATATCTCTAGTTTTCGCGTGGTCATTGATGGAGAAGAAAAAACAATTAATTTATCTAATGGCACAGCTAGTAGCATTAATCAACTTATCTCTGCTATCAATTCTCAATTAACCGGCGTAACGGCTACCCTAACTGGTGGCAAAATAGAACTCACAAGAACCGTTGCTGGTGATGGAAAAAATATTTATGTGTATGATAAAAAAACTACTATAGATGATAATTTTTTATTAAATCTTACTTCTACTAACATAGCAATTGGTAGTGTCGATGCCACTGAATCAAAAGCCGTTTGGGATTATCTAGTAACTACCGGCATCATTGACAGTGCTGGTGCTTTGACTGCTGACGATGCTGCTATTAGCTTAATTAGTTTAAATAATGTTGGGGGCGTAGATTATAGTGATTTAGCCGTAACCGTAAAAACAATTTTAAAGCAACTGTTAAATGGTGGCTACATCAATTCCACTAATGGTATCGCCTCTAAAGTTTTTGGAGGTGGTGGCGCAAACTCTACAGAATGGTTGCCAGCTGCTAAAACAGTTGGATTAAAAACTGGAGCTGGAGTACTCACCGCCTCAACTGTACTAGGAGGGCTAGTTAACACAAACGATTTAACGGTTACAGCAAATGGAAAAGACTATAGCTTTGACATAAGTGCTGCCGGAATTTCTGATACTTCAAAAGTTGCTGATTTAATTTCCAAATTCAACAATTGGGCGCTTACCCAAACCACCACGACTGATGAGGTGCCCTTTTACATGGGACTAAATAATAAAGGAAATTTATTTGTTACATATACGAATGCTAATACTCTAAAGCCAATATCAATTAAGGACAATGTGCCTGCTGATAATAATGGTATTGCAGATTTATTCTTCGATGATAACATTGCAACCACTTGGGAAGGAGATGACGTAGCAACTAATCAATTTAATAAAATCTCAACACCAGCACATATTAACCATACTTATACTTATGCCGTCGATGCAACCACCACAAATCTTAGTTTAAATTTTGGCGCCGATGATGGCTCTATCACTGGAATAAATGGGGTTACGATTGATACTAATGAAGCTGGGTTTAAGACAGGTAATTTTATTATTCAAACAGTTCCAGCTACAGAATACATTACTTCCACAACTGTTTATGACTCTTTAGGTGCAGAACGTACAGTTACTCTTACCTTTACTAGAGAAGATGACAATCAATGGAGTTACCGGGCATCTGGTAGTGGTGGCGTTGCGGGTGGGGGAACTCTTAACTTCGACAGTAAGGGCAAAATAGTGCCTGGCATCATTGGTGGAGGGAACAACATTATCGTACCAGGAATTAATGGTGCTGATCAATTAGAAATCAATCCCTCTTTTAATACAGTTACCCAGTTTGCGGATAGGTCTTCCTTGGTTCATTCGTCTCAAGACGGCTACCCAAATGGCTCACTTTCTACCTACAGTATCAGTTCAGATGGAACTATCATCGGGATTTATTCTAATGGTCTTAACCAAAACATTGGACAAATTGGGGTGGCTACGTTTAACAATGCAACTGGTCTTTTAAAGAGTTCAGACGGTATGTTTGTGGCTTCCAATAACTCTGGTGAACCACAAATAGGTACAGCCAACACAGGAGGAAGAGGAACAATCTCTGCCGGTACTTTGGAAATGTCCAATGTGGATATTGCCAAAGAGTTTTCTAACATGATTATTTATCAAAGAGGTTTCCAAGCTAATTCAAAAATCATAACAACTGGTGATGAAATTCTACAGACGCTAGTTAACATGAAGAGATAAAGAGTTAATTAGGCATGGATAAGGCTACCCTTGTTGGAATCTTATTAGGAGCGTTCTTCCTAGTTTTTGGGATGGGTGTGAGTTCCGTACCCTCCTTTATAAACGTCCCCTCACTGTTAGTAACTTTTGGGGGGACGTTTGGAGCCATCTTCGTTAGCTTTACCATGCCCCAAGTACTTAGTACAATAACAATTGCTAAGAAAACATTTAATAATCCAGTTGATGACCCTATCACTATTCTGAATCAAATTCTTGCTCTCTCCGAAAAATCAAGACGAGAAGGCATCTTAGCACTAGACAAAGAACTAAAGTCTGTAAAAATCCCCTTTTTAGTTAAAGGGCTACAGCTTGTAGTCGATGGTAGCGATGCTGACACTGTTAGAGAAGTCTTAGAAATTGAAAAAGATGCCATTATTGAAAGGCACAAAATAGGTAAGGACATCTTTGAAACACTTGGTGCCTATGCTCCCGCTTGGGGAATGATTGGAACAATTATTGGGCTTATTCAGATGTTAAAGTCACTAGAAGATCCTGGTAGCGTTGGTCCTGCGATGGCTGTTGCGCTACTTACAACCTTCTATGGAGCGGTTGCTGCTAACCTCTTTTTTATTCCTATGGCTGGTAAGCTGAAAATCCGTTCCCAAGAAGAATTGTTTGCTAAAGATTTAATCTTGGCTGGTATTATCGCTATCCAATCTGGAGACAATCCAAGAACTATCAAAGAAAAACTTGCTGGATACTTGCCTCCATTACAAAGAGAGCAATTAGAAAAAAATGGCAAATAAAAAAGCTGATGATCCAAAGCCAGGGTCACCCGCATGGATGGCTACCTTTAGCGACTTAATGACGCAGATTCTTGTTTTCTTCGTCTTCCTTTTTACTATGTCTTCTCTTGATGTTGTAAAGATGAGAACAGCAATGATTTCCTTTAGTGCAGCTTTTGGTGGCTATTCAACTTTAAAAAACTCAGCTTTTTTTGACAACCAGTTAATGGTCCCCTACCCCGAAACTTCTCCTGATAGACTACAAGGTTCACAAGGCGACGAGATGAGCTCCGCTAGCTTGGCAGAGAAATTAAATGACATCATGTTTATGGTGAAAGCTAATAATAATGAAGAAGAAATCCAAGGCAAATACAATGACCAAGGAAATCTAGAAATAGTCATCAAGGACAAGCTTCTTTTTGAATCTGGCAGTGCGACTTTAAAACCTGAATCATATTCGATACTTGGGAAGATAGGTGAGTCGTTAGCGGACATCGATAACGATATTATCGTTGAGGGTCACACTGATGATGTTCCGCCTACTTCAAAAACTGGTTTCAGGTCTAACTGGGAGCTTTCATCCGCTAGAGCGTTAAGTGTGGCACAAGTATTCATTAAAAATTCTCAAATAAGACCAGATAGATTTTCTATTGCTGGATATGGTGAATACAAACCCCTAGTACAAAATACTTCAGAAAGGAACAAAGCAATCAACAGAAGAGTTTCAGTAATTATTGTCAAAGAGAAGATGAATGGGTTATATTAGCAATATGGCTGAAAAGGAACCCACAACTGAAAATAAAACAAATAAAGAAGAGAAAAACCAAGAAGAACCCAAAAAACCTTCCAAAAAATTACTCATTATTATCATAATATCTTCCATAGTTCTAGTTATGTTAATTGCAACTGTTGTAACTGCAGTCATCTTAACAAAAAGATCCGAAAAAATTGAGGTTCAGACCAAAGAAATGCTTTACCTAGTTCCGATGCGAGAATTCCTAGTTAATTTAATTGACTATGGAGGGCGCAGATTTCTGAAAGCAACTATTGAATTAGAAGTAGACAATCCAGCCGTCATGGCGGAAATAACAACCAAGGAAACTATTTTAAGGAATTACATTATCAACATACTTTCCAGTAAAACATTTAATGATGTTAAGGACATTGAGGGAAAAACAGCGCTGAGAAAAGACATTATTTCTAAAAGTAATTTAATTTTAAAAACTGGTAAAGTATTGAATGTCTATTTCAACGAGTTTATTATACAATAATAGAAACTACAGATAAGAGGATGAGTCATGGTAGATAAAGAAGCAAATTTAGAACAAGAAGAAAAAATGGATGCACCAGCAGATACTAGTTTGCCTCCAAATATCGAAGACCAAAAAAATGCTTCCGAGCCACAGCTCAAAACATTAGCTAATGAAAATTTTAAGAATGGCTCCAATGACATTAGTATTATAACGGAAATCCCGCTTGAGCTTTCAGTAGAGTTAGGAAGAACTAAAAAATCTATTAAAGACATTTTAAACTTTGGTATAGGAACTGTCGTGGAGCTGGAAAAAATTGCTGGTGAACATGTCGACCTTTTGGCTAATGGCAAGCTTCTAGCTAAAGGGGAAGTTGTCGTTGTTGATGATAACTTTGCTATCAGAATTACAGAAATTATAAACAATAAACAAAACACAAAAAATGACTAACGACATCCTATCCTGGTATCCAACTGATAGCTCGGTAATAACTTCTAATTTAAACGAAATTGGAGCTGGCGTAGGCTCAATTAATGTTTTGAACTTCATTTTGTCGCTCTTTTTTGTTTTAATTATCATTTATGGCATATATTTTTTGCTACAACTTATCAATAAAAATAAAAACAAACCTCAAGAACATTTATTAAAAAGAATAAACATTTCACAAAACCTCACAATAGACTTTATCCAAATAAACAAAAAACTCTACATCTTAGCAAATAATCAGAACTCTCTGGAACTTTTGGATGTTATAAAACAAGAAAAAGAAATACTAGAAATCCTGTCCGAAGATTCTGAACATCTTGATAAAAAAACATTAAATGAAAAGTTTGAAAATGCGCTAAAATCTATTTTGCGTAAAACAGACGAAATAGAAAACCTTAAAAAATGATATCAATACCACAAATATCCCTTGCAGTGACCCAGTCATCAGATCCAGGAACATTAAATTCAGCATTACAAATGTTAATACTACTGACAATACTATCCTTAGCTCCTTCGATAATTATTTTATTTACTTCTTTTACGAGAATAATAATTGTCCTTGGTTTCATTAGAAACGCTCTGAGTACACAACAAACGCCACCAACACAAGTGCTCGTTGGAATAGCGCTATTCTTAACTTTTCTTGTTATGGCACCAGTAGCAGAAAAATCTTATAACGAAGGGATTAAGCCTTATACAGAAGGAAAAATCACCCAAGAGCTCGCTATTCAGCGAGGCATGGCACCAGTGCGCGAATTTATGTTTAAACAAACCAGGAAAAAAGACCTGCTACTTTTTGTTAGATATGCAAAATTAAAACCGTTAAATAAAGAGGATATTCCAACTCATATCCTGGTTGCTTCTTTTGTAATATCCGAACTCAAAACAGCTTTTCAGATGGGTTTTGTTCTCTTTATACCTTTTCTAATTATAGACATTGTTATAGCCTCCGTACTGATGTCCATGGGGATGATGATGTTGCCACCAGTTATGATTTCGTTACCTTTTAAAATATTATTATTCTTATTGGTTGATGGTTGGAATTTGATTGTTCGTTCTCTTTTAGCGAGCTTTGGGTAATTATGGGCGAAACATTTATTATTAACTTAGGAAGACAAGCCATCTGGATTATTGTTTTAACCTCTGGACCAATCCTTATCGCAACACTTATTTTAGGTGTTGTTATTTCGATAATTCAAGCAGTAACTCAAATCCAAGACATGACGCTAACCTTTGTGCCAAAATTTTTTGCTGTTTTATTGCTACTAACAATAATAGGTGGCTCACTACTAAACACTTTACAGGGGTTCACTATTTATATATTTTCTTCAATCGCACTTTTTGCGCGATGATAAAATATGGAACAATTATTTGAACAATCCCATATTTATCTTTTTCTGCTTATTTTTGTAAGAGTTTCTGGAATATTTGTAACAGCACCGATTTTCTCTACAAGGATAATCCCTGTACACATCAAAGTGTTAATCTCTCTTTATTTAAGCTATGTTGTCTTGCAGTTTCATGGACTTTCACCTCTAGCCTACAAAGACATCCATCTGTTTATCTTCGCAATTTTAATCTTAACTGAAGCCATTATTGGAACATTGATTGGGTTTATTGCTAACTTAGCCTTTAACATGATTCAATTTGGTGGCAGGTTACTGGATATTCTCATGGGCATGCACATCGCAAGCATCATGGACCCGCTTTCACGGGAGCAACAATCACTAATTGGCCAGCTACAATATATAATAGTTATTCTACTTTTTCTAACCTTTAATGGGCATCATCTGATAATTCTTGGGCTAGTACAAAGTTTCGATATCTTGCCAATTGGCACATTAACTTTCACCAGCGCTTTTAGCGAAACCTTCCTCAAAATCATCTCGCAAACATTTATACTCGGGATGAAATTTGCTGCTCCAATCATGGCAATACTTTTCTTAATTGACTTCTGCCTTGGTGTTATCGCAAAAAGCGTGCCACAAATGAATGTTTTCTTAACGGGGATGCCCTTAAAAGCCTTAAGCGGATTTATGCTATTCTTCTTGCTCTTTATTTTCTATGGAAGCTATTTTTCCTCAGTGCCAGAATTAATGTTTGAGCACATTATTACTATCCTCAGGGTACTCTAATGGCTGATCCGTCCAAAACCGAAAAGGCAACTCCTCGGCGACAACAAGAAGCACGAAAAAAAGGCAATGTAGCTAAAAGTCCAGAAGTAGGCACCGCCGTTACTCTACTTGTAGCGGTTATCCTTCTAAAAGTAGGCGGTAAGTCTTTATATAAATACTTTTCCTTCATAACTCAAAATTATTTTACTCGCCTTCATGAATTTGAAATAAATTCAGAAACTGTCTCTTCTATTTTCATGGAAATTCTTTTCCATATTCTAGTTATAGTTTTACCCATCATGGTTATCTTCTTTTCGGTTGTAATATTAAGCAATCTTCTGCAAGTTGGGTTCCTCTTAACTATCGAGCCGATTAAGCCTAGTTTTAGTAAACTAAATGTAATCAAAGGATTCAAAAATCTTTTCTCCAAAACAGCGCTAGCTACTTTATTTAAATCTATAGCTAAAATTGTTTTTGTTGGATATCTCGCTTTTTCCACAATTAGAGACAATTTACCAACAATAGTTAACTTTTTCTTTCAAGACATGGAGTCAAACCTGATGGGAGTCTCGGCCATAGCCTTAAAAATACTAATTAAGCTGACCTTTGCCTTCATCTTGATTGCGATCATGGATTATACTTTTCAGCGATATAACAGAAACCAAAAACTAAAAATGAGTAAGCAAGAAATTAAAGATGAATACAAAAGAACAGAAGGCGACCCCATCATCAAAGGTGCTATTCGCAGAAAACAAATGGAAATGGCTAGAAGAAGAATGATGTCAGAAATCCCTAAAGCAGATGTAGTCATTACAAACCCTACCCACATTGCCATCGCAATTAGCTATAATGCTCAAAAAATGCGAGCCCCAAAAGTAGTAGGCAAAGGTATGAATAAAATTGCGGAAAAAATTAAAGAGCTAGCCAAAGAAAACAATATCCCAATCGTGGAAAATCCGCCTGTTGCTCGAGCGTTATTCAAAGCCTGTGAGGTTGATAAAGAAATACCAGCAGATTTATATTCCACAGTTGCTGAAATACTAACGTATGTGTACAAGATGAATGGGAAAACATTTGGAATATAGATTATAACACTCTCCCTAACCCTCTACTTCCACAAGCTCTGCACAAGTCTCAAGAAAGGGAACACATTAATAAATCTTGGTAACTACTCTTTCCCTTGAGGGAAAGCCGGAAAGGGTGTCCGGATTATGCTAACTTATAAAATAAACTTTTTTATCCTTAAACTTCAATACACCTTGGAGAAACTCCATATTAATTGGCACATAAAAATTATTGCCTTGCCTTATGTCAAAAGTCTTATTGCCCATGACTATTTGTTCCATATTATTTTTATTCATTATTGCAAAACAAGACTCACCAGAGCCAGTTATTTTACTTAAAATACTACCTTTCACTAAATCCATCAAAATATTAATATCCACACCTGAACCTAACAAACTATCAGAGTTTAAAAAGCTACCCATGTCTGTACTTAATAAACTTTCAATTAAGCTTTGTAAGTCATATTTAGTTAGCACTGCACTTAAGTCTGTCGCCAGCATTGTTTTCAATAACTCCAAAACATTTTGTTTTTGTGAGCCTACCGCAATTTGATTACCTAAAAATTCACAACAACAATCATCAATAGAACCAAAACTAAAAATTGAACCACCTACATTCATGACAAAATAATCGGTATCCAGCGTGGTTAAGCTGTTTTGATAATCAAAGGCAATATTTCCGTTACCATCAACAGCTATTCCAATAGAAACAGTTATAACAATTAACTTCCCTCCAACGTTGATAAAAACTTGTTTCTTGTAGGGCATAACTCTGATCAATTTATTGTTTACATTAAAAAGAGCTTCAGCTTTATTTAGTGAAATATTCACCGCTCCTGAAAAGAAAAATTTGCTTTTGGCAACTCTAACTATTTTCTCGAAAGGATTAACTTTTACAACTTCATTCATATATATAGAATCTTTTGTTACCCTAACAATTGCTCCGTCTGCTATATTAATCGTCATATCAGAAGCTTTAATGATAGCTTTCTCTTTATCTAAAAAGACTAAATTATCTTGATGGAGAAAAACAAGGCCACCTTTCTTGTCTATTACAATTCTAGAATTAACATCAAAAACTAGCCAATATTTTTCTTCTCTGAAAACCAATCTATCTACTTGTGCCAAAAATTTTACATTATATTTATTATCAATAACTATGCTTAATTCCTCATTATTAAAAAATAATTCTGCCTTTTTGGGAACCTTAACATATGAATATTGATACCTAACAACACCATCAGCACCATTGAACTGAATATCGGAACTTAGCTCTATCCATTTTTTGTTTAACTTAACTGTCTGCTTCTCTCCATCTAAATGGAGACGATAACCATTAACATCCATAGTTTGAGCTTGAAATCTAAAAGTAGCGATCATGTCCAAATAACTAATAGCAATATTTCCTAAATCATCAATAAAAACATTACTCTCTGCGGTGTTAGAAAGTAGATACTCTTTACTTTCTATACTAAACTTCTGCTCTGACCAATATAAAATTAATCGCTTTCCAGCAAGCTGAATCATGACAAATAACGGATAAAAATAAACCTCACTACCTTTTGGTACACCCACAACATGATTATCCAAATAAAGGATATTTTCTTTATCACTAAAATAAATCTTATCCGCAAACTTAAGCATCCCATCTTCTTCTCTGGTTATCTCAATGTCTAAATAAGAATACAAATCAGCATCTGGCGTTGAGTACATCTTAAACTCACTGCTTCCTTGATTCTTTTTTGGTTCTACTTTGTCAGTATTACGTCCATAAATAATAACGTCATCGGATTCCTCCAAAAAAATTGTTTCTGAAACCTCTTCTGGATTAAAATTAGCAAATCGCGCCATTTTTAGCGTATCAATATTCATGGAATCATCGGTTGAATTTTCTGTGTCCAATAAGTGATTAACCTTTTGTAATTCAGTCATCTGCTTTATTACCTATACTACGCTGACTCTGCTATCGTAATATTATGAAATTTTTCATTGCCTTCGTACTCATCCTGAATGCCAGACTCCTCTTTCAGCCTATCAATCAATTTTTTCATTTCTCTATATTTAAGCACTAACTGAGGGAAATCTGTTTCAGAAAGCCGAACCTCTAAAAGCTCCATTTGTTTTTTAGTTATTTCATACATTTTAAAATTTATTTCATCTCGCATACTATTAAATTGTTCTTTAGATATTTCTAAGCCAAGCCTATCCGCATTCTTTAATACGCCCTTTATTTTATTCTCTAATAAATCATAAGCCGAACCTCTTAACTCATATAAAGAAGACCTTTCCTCCAAAGCTTCACGCAGCATATCCATTGTCCTGTCTTGAGCAATAGCCTCCGCCTCTTTTTGCACCTGCTCATTAAGCACTTCAGTAAATACGCCCAGCCTCACTAACCCATTCTTCATCTTTCTCATCTTAAACTCTGTCTTTAAATTTGATGAAAACCCTGGGTTTAATGCTCTTTGTAAATAAAGTGCCCTAAGCCTATTAAGAAAAATGTCTTTCTCGTCTTTGGAATCAAATTGATATTCATGCTTTTCCTTCTGCTGATTCCCCTGATTAAACCCTGCCCCGCCAGACATCACATTAATACCTGAGCCTGCAGCTTGCACAGGAATATCTAGCTTTTCTCTAGCCAGACCATAGTCTTTCATAAATGCTTCCATCGCTGTCTGAGCCCACTCTTCTGTTACCTTTGGGTTATTAGTAATAGAGTTTAAATCATTCACCTTTGATTCGAAATCTCTTATCTTATCTACCTTCGTTTTGGATGGGTCGATAGATTCCTGTGTAACAAATTGCTCCATTTCTTCAATCGAAAAATTAGCTAAATCTTTACTAGCAAAATACATCGCTTTATTAACCATACCTTGGAAATTATCATCAAACCCGCCGAAGTCCTGCCCGCCTAACAATAAATTAGATACAAAGTAATCGGTGAACTTATTGAGGCGAGTATCTGCGGTTAAGGAATCCAATTTATTGCCAACACTTAACTGCTTTTGAATAATTGCGTCTTCAATTTTACCTCTTATCTCTTGCTTAATCGTCTTCTTGACTGCTTGCTGAACATCCTTTATCTGTCTGGATGTACGACCAAATTCTTTTAAT
>Ga0265294_10004235_pt1 | contig 18000 bp, 14 predicted proteins | sample MunlanPumphouse3_FD_192504 | JGI IMG/M metagenome (GOLD analysis project Ga0265294, IMG submission 192504) | Groundwater microbial communities from a municipal landfill in Southern Ontario, Canada - Pumphouse #3 | ecosystem: Environmental > Aquatic > Deep subsurface > Groundwater | place...
TGACTCCGACTTCAGTTGGGGCGACGCCCATCGACTGGCTCGACTGACTCCGACTTCAGTTGGGGCGACGCCCATCGACTGGCTCGACTGACTCCGACTCCAGTTGGGACGACGCCCATCGACTGGCATCGACTGACTCCGACTTACAGTTGGGACGACGCCCATCGACTGGCTCGACTGACATCGACTCCGGTTTGATGGAAGTCGCCGTCAGTCGAGGTCAGTCGAAGTCAGTCGAAAAAAAAGAAAGGATGCCCATGAACCTCTTTGGAAAATACGGCGGCTACCGCAAGCTCGACAGCTTTACGATCGCCTCGATCGTGCAGCTCGCCACCTGGCGCTTCTGCACGACCTTCCTGAACCGCCGCAACGACCCGTGCGGCCGCCAGTTTGACCAGATGACCCAGGCCGCGCGCTCAGGGCGCGTCAACATCGCCGAGGGTTCGGAGCGGGCCAGCACCTCGGCTGAGACCGAGATGAAGCTCACCGACGTGGCCCGCGCCAGTCTGGCCGAGCTGAAGAACGACTACGAGTTCTGGCTCCTGTCGCGCCGCAAGCTGCCATGGAAGGTGCCCTCGCCCGAGGCTTGCGCTGTGCTGGATCTGCGGCTCGACCCCAATCCGCTCGGTGAGGGCGACGGTCTGCACGAGGCCTCGGTCTATCTGCTGGCGCAGTACGACAAGTTCGCCCGCTGGCTCAACAGCGATGACTCCGACCTGGCAGCCAACGCGCTCCTGCTCCTGATCGGCCGGGCGCTGAACATGCTCGGACGTTTGAAAGAGGCGCAGGGCGAGGCTTTTCGTCAGGAGGGCGGCTTCCGCGAGCGCCTGACCGTCGCACGGCTCGAAACGCGCGACCAGCAGGAGGTTGAGGCCGGCGCGCCGGCCTGCCCTGAGTGCGGCAAACCCATGCGTCAGCGCCAGGCCAAGGTCGGCTCACACGCTGGCCACCCTTTTTGGGGCTGCACCAGGTACCCCGCCTGCAAGGGCACGCGGGAGGTCGAGGAGGAGGCGACTACCCTCGACTCCCATCGACTCCCGCCGACTCCCCATGACGGTAGTCGTCCCCAGTCGAAGTCAGTCGAGTGAATCGACGGCAATCGACGGTAGTCGACTCCCCCATGACGGTAGTCACCGTCAGTCGAAATCAGTCGAGTCAGTCGAAAAACCGCTACCCCAAGGCCTTGTGCCAGACATTCATGCTCTCAATGTGCCCCGAGATGTTGGTGTTGTTTTTTAGCCGTCCGCCAAATTGGTAACCTGCTTTGCTGAAGGTGATATTCATGCCCGGGGAGAGTGCCCGGGCGATCGTGTAGGCGGTGACAACTCCTTTAAGCTGCATCGCCCTCTCCATCTCTGCCAGGAGGAGCTGCGCAAATCCATGGCCGCGCCTTTCGGGGAGTGTCGCGAAGTCGGTCATCTCCACACTGGATGCTTGCAGGTCCATCTCCGCTGATGAGGCGGCAATCAATTGTCCATTGCTTTCAATGCCAAAGTAATCCACATGGCTTTGCATGGTTTCCAGGATATATTTCGGGTCATGAATGGGAAATGGATATGACGGGAAGATCTGCTGATAGAGCTGTGCCAGCGCGGTTGCGTCGGATGGGCCGCAACTGCGCAGCACAAGCCCTTGCTCCAAGCGGCGCGTCTGTTGATCCGCTTTTTTCTGGAGCGCGAGCTTCAGGAACTCCTCAAGCTGCAGTGGGTTGGCCTCCACAGCTCGTTCCTCTGTTAGGTAAAACCCCAGGAACAGTGCGTCGTCATCTCCTGAGTAAAAAGCAGGTATCATTGCCTCCTGCTGGAAGCCCGCGTTGAGGAACATCTCCACGTAACGATCCAGTATCTTGGCAAAAATCTTGGAATAGCCGCGCTCCTTTGCCAACTGGATCAGGGCTAACGGCGTGGTGTTCGATAGCTCTGAGGCTAACTTGATCAGGTAGATGCGGTCGTTGTAACTGCCGTGTTGAATTACGCAGCCATGGAACACTTCAATTTTATCTTGCGGCTCCATTAATCACGCCTTTTCATGCGGTCGTTGTCGTTTGGCACCAATGCGAATGTTTCGTCGTGGTCAGCTAAAAGCTTTTCAATGCCAACTGAGCGGTACTCAGTGGCATCATCCAGCGCAAGTTGTAGATCACAGCTCTCACAGTTACGGTCGCAAAAAGTGGGCTCATAGCTGTCAGGCTCGCGGTAAGTGGTGATGACCCCTTCATAGTTGCGCAGTATGACCTTGTTGGTTGACCAGGAAATGAGGTAGTTCGGCATAACTGGAATTTTACCGCCGCCGCCCGGAGCGTCGATAACATAGGTTGGCACGCAGAATCCGCTGGTGTGGCCGATGAGGCTTTCGATGATCTCAATGCCCTTGCCAACCGGTGTTCTGAAATGGCTTAAGCCTTCGGAGAGGTCGCATTGATAGAGGTAATATGGGCGTACCCGGTTGAGGGTGAGTTTGTGGACTAAAGCGCGCATTATTTTCGGGCAGTCATTCACGCCTGCGAGCAGCACGGTCTGGTTGCCCAGAGGAATTCCGGCATCCGCCAATTTTGCCAGAGCCTGCTTGGCCGAGGTCGTCATCTCACGCGGGTGGTTGAAGTGGGTGTTGATCCAAAGAGGATGGTGTTTCTTGAGGATTGCCACCAGTTCGTCTGTGATGCGATAGGGGAGCACTACCGGTGTGCGTGTGCCAATACGGATCACCTCGACATGCTTGATTGCTCTGAGTTCTGTTAGAATGTAGTCCAGCAGGGAGTCAGAGAGTAGAAAGGGATCTCCGCCGCTGAGCAGAACATCTCTGATCACGGGTGTGTTGCGAATATACTCCAAGCCAGCGTCAATTATATCTTTGGAGGGGATTTCATCAATATCGCCTACCTTGCGCTTACGGGTGCAGTGGCGGCAATACATGGCGCACACATTGCTCACCAGAAAGAGCACACGATCAGGATAACGGTGGGTAATCCCCGGAACCGGACTATCGCTGTCTTCATGCAGCGGATCCGGCATATCCGCATTGGAGATAGTCAGCTCCTGGATGGAGGGCACTGACTGAAGGAAGACCGGGTCGTGCTCAAAATTATCGATATCAATCAAGGACAGGTAGTAAGGCGTTATGGATAGTGGAAATTTTTCGATTGTCTTTTGAATCTGCTCTGTCTTCTCTCTGGATAGATTCAGTTCCAGCAATTTGTTCAGGGCACTCAAAGAGGTGATGCGATTTTTGACCTGCCATTTCCAATCCCGCCAGTGTGAATTAGAGGAGCCAGAATCAATTTTAAGCGCAATTTTTTGTTGAGTTTCGTTATAAATCATAATGATCTTTCTGCCAATAGTCGTGACTAAGTTGTGTTTTCTGGAACGCAAATATCTCAGATAAAACTTTTACAACACTTTTGTCTCAACTGCAGAAGTCATTAAGAATTTCACGCATGAGTTAATAAAATAGCTTTTTTACGGGTCATTTGTCAAGGCGGAACGCTAATAACTAATAAAGCCATTGATAAAATTCAGGAATTTTTGTATAAGTCTACCTCTGTGAGTGTCTCTTTTGGTATCAATTAAATCTACAGCAGAAATTTTATGAGAGAACGGGTTCATATCGTAGGTGTCGGCGGGGTGGGCATGAGTGCTCTGGCTCAGGCACTGCTTGATAGCGGAGCGGAGGTCAGCGGCTCTGACCGTTTGCTGGACAGCGGCGGCGGCACACCGGTTTTAGAGACGTTGGCTGCTCAGGGGGTCGCGCTTTTTCCACAGGACGGCAGCGGGGTCCTTGCCGGCGTGGGCCGGGTGGTGATTAGTTCAGCGATTGAGAGCGACAATCCTGAGTTGATGCGCGCTGCGGAGCTGAAGATTCCGGTGGAGCACAGAGCTGTGGCACTGGCGCGGGTGGTCGCGGGGCGCGAGTTGGTGGCGGTCACAGGAACCTGTGGCAAGAGTTCAGTGACAGCCATGCTCGGCGTTATTTTGGAAGGGTGCGGCTTTGATCCGTTGGTGGTCAATGGCGCGGCGGTGATCGGCTGGAGTGCTGGCGGCGGGCGGATTGGATCAGTGCGCAGCGGACGAGGTGTCGCTGTGATTGAGGCGGATGAGTCTGATAAATCGTTGATGGCATTCAAGCCTGATCACGCGATTATCACCAATGCCTCAGCTGACCACTTTGATATGCGGGAAACCCTCGGGCTCTTTGACGCATTCCGGGGTCGGGTGGCTGGGCATGTGATTGACGGCATCAGTGAGGGGGATGCGCTGGGGCAGGTTGAGATCAAAGGGTGGGAGAGCCGCTTTGTTCACGACGGGGTGCAATATAAGGTGCCTTTGCCAGGGATGTTTAATGTGCATAATGCCGCGCACGCGGTGCGTATGGCGTTGGCATTGGGAGCTGATGCAGGGGATGTGGCCGCAGCGTTGTCCGCTTTCAAGGGGATCGAGCGCCGCCTGCAACTGATTGGATATTGTAATCAGGCCGCCGTGATTGATGATTACGCGCACAATCCTGAAAAGCTTAAAGCCGCCTGGCAGACGTTGTCAGCGGTTTTTCCCGGTGGGATCTGCGGACTCTGGCGCCCGCATGGCTACACTCCGCTGCGTAAAATGATGGATGAGCTGGTGGAGGTGTTTGCCGCTGTGTGCGGTGTCGAGGATACGTTGTTGCTGTTGCCGGTTTATGATGCGGGCGGTAGTGCCACAAGAGATGTTTCCAGCGCAGATTTGGCTTTTAAACTGGCTGGTAAAGGTGTTAAAGTAGAGCTTGTTAATGACTTGAAGGCAGCTGAGGTGCGGATGCGGGAGTTGTCGGCAGAGAAGGGTGCCCTAGTCTGTTTTGGCGCCAGGGATCCGGGGCTGCCGCAGCTGGCGGCTGAGTTAGTTTGATTTTGTATAAAAGGAAATATATGGCGTTTAAATACTCCGAAGGGCGCATGCTGCTGGGTGATATTGATTCTGTGCGCGAAGCATACAAAAAATTTAATGATCAGGAGATTGATCTCACTGAATTGTGTGAGGGGGATAGCGGATATTCAAAAAAACGCACCACGATTGCAGGCCCTTGCTCAGTCACTGGTACTGGAACATTTACAGGCAGAGCGCAGCGCACACTAACGTTTGAGCCATCGGATGAACCAGGCTGGTGGATTAAGCGCAGCGACCTGACCGAGCAGCTTATGACGCCGGTCTCGGTGCGCAATGTCTGGACTTCGGCTCGCAATATTGTGCTGCGTAGCGGCAACCCGCATAACTATCTGCGCATGGTGGAGCATATTGTGGCCTTGCGGCTGGGAATGGGGATCGACGATATGATCATCAGCACTGATTCCGGTGATCCGCCGCTTTTTGACTGCAGCAGCCTCGGCATGGTTGAAACCATAGAGCAGGTTGGCATTGTAGAGCTGGATGAACCCGCGAGCTATGTGACGGTAAAAGAGCCGGTGACATTTGGGGGTACACGCGGCGATTTTCTGACCTTTATTCCAGCTGAACCAAGTGAGTACAAACTGCGAATCGACTGCGCAATTGATTTTAGTTCCATTATTGGTCAGCAGCGAATTGCTTTTGATCTGACCCCGGGGGTTTTCAAAAAGGGTTCTTTTGCGCGTACCAACGCATCCTTTTTAAAGATGCTTTTGGTGAAAGCCATAGGCTGGTCAATGGCGGACACCCGCCATCTGGGTTATACAAGGGAGAATATCCTGATCCATGGCAAAAACAAGTTTTACGGGGAGCCGCGGTTTATCGTGGGCGAGAAGGCGCTGGAGCCGGTCTGGCACCGCGCGGTGCTTGATCTGCTGGCAGCAGTGGCGCTGCTGGACATGGGGCGTTTTTGTGGGACGATTGTCTCCTATCGTGCGGGACATACCCTTGACTGTCGCGCTGCTGGGCTGCTCTATCTGCACAAGATACTGCAGCACATGGAGTAGTGGTTGCAGCTTGTGAATAACCGCCGGTTTTGATACTATTTAGTAAATCACTTCTTATGGGAAACTAGTATGCTTGATGGAATGAATTACGACGAAGAAAACACGTTAAACACACGCGCTCAGTCAAAAAAATATACCGCTGCGAATATAACCGTTTTAGAGGGCATGGATGCTATCCGCAAGCGTCCGGCCATGTATATTGGTGATACTGGCGAAAGAGGCTACCACCATTTGGTGTATGAGGTTGTGGATAACTCAGTTGACGAGGCACTCGCTGGTTACTGCTCGCATGTGGATGTCGTGATTAATCCCGATGGCTCGATCTCTGTCACCGATGACGGACGCGGCATACCGGTTGACATGCACCCGATAGAGAAGCGTCCGGCTTTGGAGCTGGTACTTACCACCCTGCACGCGGGCGGCAAGTTTGATGGCTCGAACTATAAGGTCGCCGGAGGTCTGCATGGCGTTGGTGTTTCCTGCGTAAACGCATTGAGCTCGTGGTTGGAGGTTGAGGTGCGCCGCGACAACAAGATCCATCGTCAGCGCTTTGAGAAGGGCATACCCGTTTCAGCGTTGGAAGTGATCGGTGAGACGCAAGGGACCGGGACCAAGGTCACCTTCTTTCCTGACCATTCGATCTTCACCTGCCGCGCCTTCAAATGGGATATCTTGGCCAAAAGATTGCGCGAGCTGGCATTTTTGAATAAAGGCGTTTCGATCCGCTTCCGGGATCTTGAGAGTGAGCAGGAGCGCGATGAATCGTTTCTTTTTAACGGAGGGATTGTCGAATATGTGGAATACCTCAATCAGAACAAGACCCCTGTGCATACGCAAGTGATCTATGTTGCCGGCACACGTGATATGGTGGAGTGCGAAATCGCGATCCAGTACACCGAGGCCTACACCCAGACCGAGTACAGCTATTGCAACAACATCCACACCATTGAGGGCGGCACCCATCTCTCCGGATTCCGCTCCGCCCTGACTCGCACGGTGAATAAATATATCGCGGATAACAATCTACAGAAGAACAGCGATAGTGCCCTGACCGGCGATGATATTCGTGAGGGCATCACGGCGATTGTATCGGTTAAAGTGCCCAACCCGCAGTTTGAAGGGCAGACCAAGACCAAACTCGGCAATGGAGAGGTCGAAGGGATCGTGGCGCAAATTGTCTATGATCAGCTCGCAACCTTCTTTGGCGAGAACCCCGCAGTGACCCGCAAGGTGGTCGAGAAAGCCGTGCTGGCGTCCCGCGCTCGAATCGCGGCCCGTAAAGCGCGCGACCTCACCCGGCGCAAGGGGGCACTCGATGGGCTGGCACTGCCTGGTAAGCTGGCCGACTGTTCAGAGCGTGACCCTGAAAAGTGCGAACTTTATATTGTGGAAGGTGACTCTGCTGGCGGCTCAGCCAAGCAGGGACGCGATCGTAAAACGCAGGCCATCCTGCCGCTGCGCGGCAAGGTGCTGAATGTCGAAAAGGCGCGCATCGACAAGGTGCTCAACAACAATGAGATTCGAATGCTGATCACCGCCATCGGCGCTGGCTTTGGCACCGATGATTTTGATATCTCCAAGGCACGCTATCATAAGATTATTATCATGACCGACGCGGATGTGGACGGCGCGCATATCAGAACCCTGCTCTTGACCTTCTTCTTCCGCCAGATGCCGCAGTTGATTGAGAGCGGCTATATGTACCTTGCCCAGCCGCCGCTCTATAAGATCACCCGCAAACAACGCGAAGAGTATATTGAGAGCGACTCTCAGCTCACCCGCAAGTTGCTGATGCTCGGCATTGATGACATGGTGGTCGAGTGCGTTGATGGCCGCTCCCTGGCCGGAGAAGACTTGCGCAACCTGCTCGAATTGCTGGCAGAGATTGAGCTGACAACCGCCGCGCTCACCCGCCGCGGACTCGACCCCGTAAAAATTATGGCCGAGCGTAAGCCCGAGACCGGCGAATTTCCACGCTTTATCCTGATTGAGGGCAGCGGAGAGAAGCCAACCTTCCGCTATGCCTTTAATGACAGCGAACTCTCTGCCATGCGCGAAAAGACTGAGGCTCAGCTTGGCTACACAATCGATCTCTCTGAGACGCAGGTGCAGTCCTACAGCGCCAACCAACCCTTGGAATTCCGTTGGATCGAGCTCTTCCACAGCAGTATGCTGCGAAAACAGATCGACTCGCTGGTGGCCATGTCGTTTGACTCCAATGCCTGTCTCCAAGGCACCGAGCCCATCGCGCATATTATTGAAGATGGGCTGCGGGTTCCAGTGAACACCCTCACCGCGCTGCTCGAGGCAGTGCGTGAGCGCGGGCGCAAGGGACTCTCGATTCAGCGCTACAAAGGTCTGGGTGAGATGAACCCTGACCAGCTCTTTGACACCACCATGGACCCGACTAAACGCCGCCTGCTGCGGGTGACACTTGATGACGCTGTTAAGGCCGATGCGATCTTCACCCTGCTGATGGGCGACGATGTTGAGCCGCGTCGCAAGTTCATTGAGGACAACGCCCTGAATGTTAAACACCTAGACGTTTAAGCGGGGCACTGCGGCTTGCAAGCCTTGCTGTTCGATGTCGCTCATAGAGCGACTCTTACACATGCGCTACACTACGGCTTGCAAGTCTGGTCATCCGGCTCGACCTCCAGAACGCGCTGACCGAGTGCTGACATGGCCCAGGCGCCAGCGGGGGCGGTGACAATGATGCTCAGTACGGCGAGTGCGAGAATAATCTCGCCGGGGCCAGTGTCCATACCAGCCAGCCGCATGGCCAGCAGCGGAGCAGCACCGATTGCAGCCTGAACAGTGGCCTTGGGCGAATAGGAGACCACTACAAAAAATCGCTCACCCCATGTAAAATTGCTGCGCACCAGGCATAGCAGCACAGCGCCGCCGCGGGCGCACAAGCCGAGAGCGATCAGCAGCAGCCCCATTGCCCCTGTTTCCCAGACAATGCCGACATCTACCTGCGCTCCCACGAGTGCGAAAAGCATCACTTCGGCGAAAACCCAAATTTTGGCGAGCTTGGCGGAGAGTTCATGCGCCATCTCCTCCCGTCGTTCCAGAATGATAAGCCCGATAGCCATGGCGGCAATCAGGGCGGCGAAGGGGACGTGCAGCTCAATCTGGCTCTGCATGCGCACGAGCAGCACGGTGAGTGCGATTAGAATCAGCACTCGTTTAGTGGACCGTGGATTGAAGCGATCAAAAAACCAACAGAGCAGAGTGCCCAGCAGGAGGCCAGCACCTGCTCCGAGTAGAATCGCCACCGGAACGCCAGCCAGTTTCCAGAGCACGTTTACCTCTGTTCCGGTGTACAATCCGAGCAGGGCGCTATAGACGACAATGACAAAAACATCATCCACAGATGCGGCTCCGAGAATCATAGTTGGAATCCCTTTTCGCGTGCCGCGTCGCTCGCGAATAAAGCGGATCATAGTGGGTACAACAACGGCGGGAGAGACGGCAGCCAGCACAAATCCGAGTATGGCGGATTCGAGCCGGCTCAGCCCCAGCAGCCACGGCCCAAGTAATGCGATTGCACCGCCTTCGGTCAGGGCCGGAATAAAGGAGAGCAGAAGCGTGCGCCCTCCTACACGGTGCAGGGTGCGTCGGTTGAGTTCAAACCCGGCACGTAACAGGATAATGATCAGAGCAACGAGGCGCAGGTCGGCGCTGACGGCGAGCAGATTTTCATCCAGCACACCGAGCACAAAGGGGCCCAGCATGATACCTACCAGCAGCATGCCGATCAATCCCGGTATGCAAAGACGCCGAAAAAACCAATCCGCCGCAAGACCGAGTACAATGATGATCGCCAAGCTGACTAACATGAATGCTTTCTTTATTAAGTGTTTACATGTCGATAAAATTCCGCCCCGGCATTGTCCAGCATGGAGCCGACAAAAGAATAGTTACCCAATCCCAATCCAAATCCCACACTCACCTGCGCCTTAAGGTGTTAGAGCAAAGCTGCGCTATGACAGCATCACCTGGCCGCCAGTGACGGGCAGTGCCTGCCCAGTCTCATAGCTCTGTTCCACTAAGTAAAAGATGGCCTTCATCACATCAGGGGTGGTGCAGCCGCGGCGCATCGGAACCTTTGATTCATAGAAAGCCTTAACGTCATCAAATGTTTTGGCCCCGGGGATTTTGCCGCTGTTCAGATACTGCTTGAACAAACCTGTTTTAGGGTCCGACCAGAGCGGACCATCATAAAAGTTGCCGGGACAGATGGAGTTTACCTTGATGCCGTCCTCCACCAGCTCCAAGGCAAAGCTTTGGGTTAATCCAATGCCGCCAAACTTGGAGCCTGAATAGGCGCCATTTTTGTTGGAGCCCACCAACCCTGATTTGCTGTTGATCTGAATGATATCAGACCAGATGGCCGGGGCACCCTGATTCTGCAGGGCCATGATTGGAGCCACGGCCTGCACGGAGAGGAAGTAGCCTTTGTAGTTGACATCGGTCACAAAATTCAAGTCGCGCTCGCTGAGTGTTTTCACGCTACCCGCCCGCAGCACACCCGCGTTTGAAACAAAGAGGTCAATGCCGCCAAAGAGTTTCACGACAATTTCAACTGCCGCCCGAAGGGAGCCGACATCAGCCACATTCACCGCCACGCCCACAGCAACCTCGCGCCCCAGCTCGTGGTTAATCTTTGCCGCAGCCTGTTGCACCCCTGTCTCGTTGATATCAGCCAAGGCCACCCAGGCACCTTCGCGCGCTAACGAGCAGGCGATCTCATAACCAAAGCCCTGAGCCGCGCCGGTCACAACTGCAATCTTACCCGCCACACGTCCGCCCCCTGCATCCGGAAACACTGCGGCATAGGTGCCGTAGCCTGAGATTGTCACCGAGCGTTGCGGCACTGGGAGTTGCTGTTTGATTTCAGCGGACACATCCTCGCTGCCAGGCGTGATGGAGACGACAGGTTCATCGCCTTTGGTCTCGATCTTGACCAGCCGCGGAAGTGTATGATTCTCTGCCAGAACGCCACGCAATGCGGGAAGTATTTTTGATAACATCAGTTTGCCTTTCATCTTATTAATAAATCCTAATCTTATTCTTTATTCTAATCCTCATCTTACTCTTAGTCACGATCTTTGTCTTTTTTCATCACTCTTAGTCACCGTTGTTTGATTAGGATTGCGTTTAGGATTGCGATTAAGATTATGATTATGATTATGAGTAGGAGTCGGAATAGGATTATGATTGTGATTGTGATTCCGTCATCCGTCAAAGTCGATCAGATTGTGTTCCTTCAGGGATATATACGAGGGGGGATCACAGTATGACCAGCCCACAATCAGATGGTCACGCACAGGGATGTCGAGCAGCCGTGCCGCGTCAATCATGCGCCGAGTGATTTTTAAATCCTGGCTGGAGGGGGTGGGGTCGCCTGATGGGTGGTTGTGCGCCAGAATAATGGACTTGGCGCGGTAGCGGATCGCCTCGGTGAAGATTTCGCGCGGGTGAACCGGCGTGGAGTCGATCAAGCCCTGCGAGACCTCCACTGGCTCGCGAATGAGTTTGTTTTTAGTGTCCAGCAGCAGAACCCAGAAGTTCTCCTGTTCCTGCTCGGAGGCAAATGGCTCAATCGCCTTGTAGGCTTGCGCGGGGTTCTCGATCCGGATGGCTGAAAATGGTTTTTTTGTGCGCGCCGCGATCCTCAGACCCAACTCCATGGCGGCCGATAGCTCTTTGGCCTTGATTGGTCCCAGGCCTCTTATTCTGTGCTGCACCAGCTCCGTGTGATCCGCTTGAGCTAGTTTCTCCAGACCTTCAAACTCAACGAGGATATGCCGTGCCAGTTCAATGACATTTTTGCCGCGTGTGCCAGTGCGCAGAAGTATCGCAATCAGTGCGGCATCCGATAAGTTTTTTCGTCCAACACGCTCCAGCTCCTCGCGCGGTTTCAGGGAGTCGTGCAGGTCTTTGACAGCGCTGCGTTCGGGCGCGCTCTCCCAGACATGGCTGAGATTAGATTTTGAGTTGGGCTTTTCCATGTTCATGCCATAAGTGTAGCACTTTTTCTGCAACCACTTCAACAAAATCCGAAGCTTCGATATCACACCAGAGTGTGTTTTGTTGATGCCGAAACCAGGTTTCCTGGCGTTTGGCGAGCTGTCGGGTGCGGATAACGATGCGTTCCATGGCCTCCTCTCGGGAGAGTTTTTCATCCAGCACCTCGAGTGCCTCCTGATAGCCAATCGCTTTACTTGCAGTTGCTGACCACTGTGGGTAAAGGCGCTTCAATTCGCGCGCCTCTTCCAGCAAACCTCCGCTAAACATCCGCTGCACCCGTTGGCGGATGCGCTCATGCAGTTGCGCACGCGGCAGGCGTAGAGTCAGGATCGGCGCTTGCGCCTCCTCGGTTAGCCAGTTGGAGGGAAGCTTGCCTGCGTGTTCCAGGTGTTCCAGTGCGCGGATGATACGTCGGGGATTGGTTGACTCTGTCAAAGGCGAGTCAGTGTTCTGTAGCTGCTGGCGCAGCTCGTGTTGCAAGGCGGCCAGTCCATGTTGCGCTAAAAAATTTTGCCAGAAGCCGCGTTTTTCGGGGCAGGCCGCGCGTGCTTCCAAGCCGTTGGTCAGCGCTTTGATATACAGCCCGGTGCCGCCAGTGACAATCAGGGGCGCTGCGGCTTGATCGCTGGCCGAAAAAATGGGGTGGAAGGAGTTTCGGATTGCTTCCAGCCAGGCACCTGTACTGAAGGGCTGATCAGGCTTAACTAAATCAAGGCCGTAGTAGTGGACGGAACGGCGTTCTTCCGGCGATGGTTTGGCGGTGCCAATATCCATGCCCTTGTAAACCAGCATGCTGTCAGCAGAGATCACACTGGCCCCGAGGTGCTCAGCCAGCATCTGGCAGAGGCCACTCTTGCCAGTTGCTGTGGCACCAGTGAGTATCCATGCGCTGTTAACGACGCATTGCATCGGTAATCTCCGAGATTACGCCATTTTTCCAGTGGCGTTCTCTGTCGTTTTGGTGCTGTTGCGGCTGTGTAGAAATTCAGCCACTATGAAAAGAAAGACGCCGCAGCAGATGGCGGAATCAGCGATGTTAAAGGCTGGAAAGTGTGTGCCCTTCCAGTGAAAGTCAAGAAAATCGATCACACGGGAAATGCGGATGCGGTCAATGAGGTTTCCGATAATTCCGCCGTAGATCAAAGATAGAATCACGGGGTGGCTTTTTAAATGATGGAAGAGAGCTTTCTGTTTCCAGATGATAAAGGCCAGCGAAAAAAGGGAGAAGATCACCAGCGGCAACCTGTGCCCGGAAAAAATACCCCAAGCCGCCCCCGGATTTTCAACATAGGCAAGGTTGAAAAAACCGGGTATGACCTCAATTGAACGTATGGACTTCAACTGCGATACCGCCAAATATTTTGTGATCTGATCAGCTGCGACAATCAGAGCTGCAAAGAAAGCTGTGCGCATGGGTTTTCTCACCGTGGTTTGTTGAAGCGATCCGCACGCTCCATCTCAGATTTGCATTTGATACAGAATCTGGCAAATGGGCGGGCTTTGAGTCTCAATTTGCTGATCAGACATTCACACATTTCACAGATACCATAGGCGCCTGTCGCAATGTCGTTCAAGGCTTCATCAATGTCGGCAATCGTTCGGTGCTGATTACTCATTTGGTTCAGCACCTGCAGTCGCATGAAGGCATCGGTGCCATCCTCTTCTGAGTTGACGCCATCCTCGCGTTGCAGCGCATCGTGTCTCATGGTTTTGGTCTGTTGCGTGAAGTGTTCGCGTATTCCAAGCAGTTCATTGCGGAACATTTTCAGGTCTTTCTTGCCAAAACTTGCTTTTCTCTTTTTTTTATTTCTGCTGGATGAGGGTGCTACAACTTCAACTGCTTTTTGCATGGGAGGCACAATCGGAAGCGAGACCTGCTTTTTCGCCTTAGTCTTGACTTTGGCGGAGGGTTGTTTGTTAGAGGCTGTGACCAGAGGCTTTTGGTTAAGATCAGTGCTTGTCTGCGCCTCAGCATCCAGTGCTTTGATAGCTTCAAGTAGCTCAGAGGTGCTTTTTTTGACTTTGCCTGGCTTCTTTTTTAGTACGCTTTTTTTGACCGCGCTTTTTTTAGTACTAGTTTTTTTGACCGCGCTTTTTTTGACACTAGCTTTTTTGACCGTACTTTTTTTGACACTGGGTTTTGGCGCGGGTTTATCCTTGCTGGCCGGAATTTTTTTGGCTGGCGATTTTTTCACGCTGTTCTGCGCTGATGAGTTTTTCTTAGTGGTCGTTTTTTTCTGTACAGGCATAAGTATAAACCTCGCTTTCACTGATAAAGTCAAAAGTGGTGTGTTTTATGGGGTTAATTCAGGGGATGAGGCAATCCAATGTGTGATCGCCTGACGCAAAGGGGTAACAGCCAGAATTTTCGCTGCTTGCTCTCCGCCCGGAACAGGTATTGTAATCTGATCGCCAGCGCTTTTTTTCAGCATGCACGCAGCCATCCGCGTTTTGTTGGAAATGATGTCAAGCTCCTCATCGCGATCCCACTCTCCAAGAATGGTGTAAGACTTTTTGACACCATCTTCTGTGAGCAGCTCCACCGTGGTGCCTGGGGCAACTGTTTCGGCTGAGACATTGGCGAAATCGCTACCTCTGACCAGCTCCAGTTCGAGCTGCATCTCACTCTGCCTTTGAAGAAGTTGTCGTTGGTGGTCTTTGGCAGCTTGATATTCAAAGTTTTCTCGCAAATCACCGTAGCTACGCGCAACAGCAATATCGTTGCTGTTTTTAGGTAGATCGCTCTCAACCAGTTTTTTATAGAGTGCCTGGCGTTGCGCAAGGGAGCGCCAGGAGGTCAGGCGCGGCGCGGGCTCATCCATGGAACTTGCCGTCCGTTTCCGGTCAACCAAGGTCGGGTCTAATTTTAACATGCGTGCAATCAGCGAACGTTGGGTTGTAGGCTCCCAGGCGGGTGAGGCTTGGATGCGTTCAAACAGCAGATGCCGTTGTGTTTCCGTGAGTTCCTCAAAAATCTCTTTCAACCAGCTTGCACTTTTAAAGAGTTTTTTCAGTCCGTTTTTCATGCGTAGGTTTTCACCGCTGAGGTTGGTCTCTACAGTTATAATAGCATGGTGGAGTAAATCCAGCAGCAAGGGGAGATTCCAGTTTGGCAGTTCAGAGCGGTAGCGGAAAATCCAGCTGACCAGCGTGGGGGGAGCTTTGGGAGCCATTAGCAGCTCGCGGCAGGCCTGCGCTGCTTCGTCGGTTTCTCGCAATGCGAGCAGTGTCTCATTCAAAAGGTTGTAGGGCATTGCAGGCAGGGCCGCCAGCAGTTTTCCCCGTGCGCTCGGCCCTTGCTGCAGCAGAAATGCGACCATGTTGGAAACATCTCTGGCCGGCAGTTTGCGCGCGGCTTGAATAAAGCGGTCTCTGCTCCAGAGATGGGTGTGCGGCGGCTCGATGCTCTCTTCACAATCTGGCTTGAAAACATCCGGGGTAATGTTGTGCCGGCCGCAGAGCGTCACCAGCTTCACATACAGCGCGGGATTGGTGTTGTGCGCCCCTTTAATTGCAAAGCCTAGACGGCTGCTGATAAGCGCGCGATGCGTCTCATCCAGCGTTTCGATTATCTTGAGTTCCTCCAGCTCCAGTATTGTATTGAGAATGAGTTGTGGATCTCTCTCGTCGCTTAAATTGGCGAACCAGCGGTCATCATAGGAGGTGGCTTCAGCCAGCAGCTCAATGCAATCCGTGCGTTTAGTTGGAACTACAACCAGGGGGTCACCTTTGAGGGTCTTGCGGGCGTTGTCCCAGAATCCTTTCCATGTGGCCGATGTCAAAAAGTTATTGTCAATCAGGGTTGACTCAAGTTTCGGGATCGGCATGGCGCCAAAGCATCGTAAAACCCATTTGACAACTTCGCCCGGTTGCTCATTGACCAAGCGCGCGACCTCACTTGGGTTATTGTGGTGAGTTGTGAGAATGTGATCAGGCGCGGCTGGGCTGAGTGTTTCTGAGGCGGTCTTGAATGTCAAGTGATGGCCGCGCTTACCGCCGAAGTCAATGGTCACACGTTTGTAGAAGTGATCAAGCCGTTTGACAGTGCCGAATCCCCATGTTTTATCAATTACTTGGGCTCCTGGCACGAGGCTGAGCAGGGTGTCGAGCTGTTGGAAAGAGTCCTCCAATGGCTGAGCTGTGAATGGCACTGTGTCAATAAAGGCTAGAATCATGCGGTCTTTGCAGGCGCGCTTAAGATCAGCTAGGATGCCATCCACACCCAATTGCGCAACCAGAGCAGATGCGCAGCTTTTGACAACCAGATAGAGACCGTTGAAATCGCCAGCATCAATCAATTCCTGAACCACTACATTGGTCCATGTTTCATCCTGGTTGCTGTTTTTGACAGCAGTTGAGCGGATCAGTGCCAGCAAATTTATGACTGGTAATGGGTTAGATTCCAGCAGAGTGACGAATTCCGATTCCGCTTCCGCGAATGTGATGGCAGTATCCATGAACTATTTCCTTGATTCAAGGGTCAAAAAGAACAAAAATAATACCAATTTAAATATTAAAAAGCAAGCCTGAGTTTAAATAAAATTGGGCCTGCTAAACCTTCTATGCGATTCCACTCTCTTTCGCATTGCCTTCAACCGTAAACTATTCAATAATTGAGCTGTTATGAAAAAAATTCTAATTGTGACGGATGGTAAAGCGGGCCATGAGAACCAGTCGCGGGCTCTGTGTGAGGCGCTGGGATATCCTTTTGATCTACTCCGCATCAGCTACCCTTGCCGATTGCGCAAAGCACTTTCCTATGCGGCTGATCAGGTCGGGATCCTGTCTCCTAAGTTCTTTTGCTCTGAGGCGGTCAGCGGAGATTACGCGGCTGTGGTCTGCACCGGCTCAACCGCGTTTTACCCCGGTAAGGTGATTGCCCGGCAGTTGCAAATACCGGTGGCAGCACTGCTCTTCCCTAGCGGTTACCGGCTGAATTTTGACTGCATTCTCGCGCCCGCATTTGATAATCCACCGCTGCGGCGTAACATTATCCCCATCCCTGTGAATCTGACAGCCGTCAACCAAGATTTTTATCAGCGGGGTGTCAGTGCCTTTTTGGAGCGGCACACACCCCGCAAGCCAGCAATCGCGGTGATCGTGGGAGGGCCGAATCGGGTCGCGACCATGACAGCAGATGCGATGCAGTGCCATCTCGACCGCGTCTTCAGTGCGACCGCAGGGTTTGAGCGGTGGGTCACCACCTCGCGCCGTACACCGCCTGATGTTGAGGCCTTGATCGATTCGTATCCATTTGATTACAAGCTGATCTACAGCCAGGATCAGTTCAACCCGATCCCCGCCTTTGTGTCGCTCTGCGAGTACCTTTTCGTCACAGCCGAATCAACCGGTATGCTCAGTGAGGCGGTGACCCATGGCCAAGCCTACGTGGAGGTGTTGATGAACCTCAATGATCCGCATTCAAAATTCGCGCGCTTTATCAAGGGACTTGGCCGCGAGGGCAGCGTCCATATCTTTGAGGATTCCCTAGGCGAGGCCAATCGGAAGGTTTGCATGGCTGGTGCCATTGAAAAGGCGCGGGAGTTGTTGGGATTGGTGAGATTTTGACGCTTCGCATCTGTATGTTATTGTGTATCAAGTTTTTAGATATAAAAAGAGCCTGTTTTTGGCGCTTAGAAGGCGATTTTGAGTGTGTTTTTGAGGTTTTAAGAGGTTAGGTCCGCGCCGGGCGCGAAGTGAAGAAGTGCGCGAGTGCGGTAGTGTGCGAGTGAAGAGGTCGCGCCTTTTGTGCGGGAGCAACGTAGGTCCGATTTCCAATCGGACAGGTCCGGTTGGACAGCGGACCTACTAGAGGTCGGCTGCGCCTACGGTTGACGATAGCGGCGACGATGCTGGTTACGATTTTCAAAAGCGGAAATTTTAATCGTAATCCGTTATCGTCGCATATCATCGTCAGTGCGCCACGAGGGTGCACATATCTAGCGGGGTGAAAGTCCCTGTCATGGCGGGTTAAGCTCCTCGTCATGTATCGAGTGTTGGACCTCCTGCGGAGTACCGCAGTATGGTGCGAACAATGGAGGTTA
>Ga0265294_10004236_pt1 | contig 17999 bp, 10 predicted proteins | sample MunlanPumphouse3_FD_192504 | JGI IMG/M metagenome (GOLD analysis project Ga0265294, IMG submission 192504) | Groundwater microbial communities from a municipal landfill in Southern Ontario, Canada - Pumphouse #3 | ecosystem: Environmental > Aquatic > Deep subsurface > Groundwater | place...
GCTGTTTTTATCGATCAATGAAAAGTATCGGGAGTCATTTACCGGGAAAGCCTTTGCCCAAAGGATAGAAGCGGCCAAAACCATTGGGATTGGGAAGAAAGCTCCCGACTTCACACAAAATGACCCCAAGGGCAATCCCGTGAGTTTGTCCGATTTCCAGGGAAAATATGTGCTGCTCGACTTCTGGGCCTCCTGGTGTGGCCCCTGCAGGCAGGAGAATCCCAATCTGGTGAAAGCATACGCTGCTTACAACGATAAAGGATTCGAGATCCTGGGTGTCTCGCTGGACAACAAAGACGGGAAAGAGGCGTGGGTGAATGCCATTGAGAAAGACGGCCTCACCTGGACACAGGTCTCCGACCTCAACTCATGGAACAACGAGGTAGCGCGTATGTATGGCGTCAGGGCTGTACCGCAAAGTTATCTGATCGACCCTGAGGGCGTCATTGTTGCGCAAAATTTACGGGGTGAGGCACTGGAAGAGAAACTGGCTGAGATTTTTGGACAGTAAGTTCGTGCAATCACTTGATGAAGAGGCCATCTCAAAATAATTTTTGAGATGGCCTCTTTTTCTTCTCCACTTCCTCCTTCTCCTTGCCCCTGCAAAGAACCCGTCCTGCACGGGTATTGCACGGGTAATGGACCGTTATCTCCTCCTTGGTGTTCGAGGGATATACGAGGGATATACGAGGGAAGTACGGAGGGATACCGAACAAGGTGGGAGCAAGGTAGCAACAAGGTCGCAACCTGGTAGGAACAAGATAGCAAAAAAAGCCGTCTCATTTTTTATCATGAAACGGCCTCATTTTTTAGGATCGGGATCAACACTACCTCACGGCTATTCAACGGGCTCTCCCTATCCAGGTCCATTATTTCCATACTTCTAAACGATAAAACTATCAGCGATTAATTAGTTGAATGGAACTCTTTATGGTACAGCCATCTGATATCGAACAGGCTTATATCTGTTACGGACAAATGAGTCTTGCGTGATTGACTTCCGGCACAGTAGCCCAGTAAAACATCCTGTTTGTTGACAAAATGAATGGCAATATAGCAATACCAACCATCCGGATCTTGCTGGATGTTGGTTACGTTGACCCATGTTTTCCCTTCATCTTTCGAAATCGATGCAGTGAGGGGTGTTCTCTTGTTTTGAATGACTGGATTCGTTCCGTCGTTGTTGTTCCATACCAGTAACCAGTCTTTGCTGCCGGGAATTTTTTCAATGGTGGCAGGAGATAAGGGAGAAGGAATATTACTGGTTTCAATATGACTCCAGGTCTCACCTTTATCTTGTGAGAACGACAGTTGTTGAAAACCTCCACTTGATCGGATGTACATCATGATCCGTCCATCTTTCATTTCAATTACACCTGGCTCCTGTGTAATGATGCTACTCTTATTGGGTACTTGTGCGCTTGAATGCCATGATCTGCCGTTGTCATCGGAGTAATAACTGTATAAATCTGCTTTGTCGGTCCATTTCCCACCGGGAATCTGGTGGAGGGCAACCGGCATCAAGAGACGGCCGTTGTCTAATTGAATCACTCTTGCATTATTCAATACAAAATATCCCTGTTTATCGGTAATACAGGGTATCGCTTCACTCCATGAGTCAGTTTCGTCTTTCGATATGCGCATCATTGGAATGCAATCCTGTGTTGAGTTTTTCCTGAGGTAGAACAATGCAATATCTCCATTTTGGAGCCGAAGCAATGAAACAGACATCACATTCATGCCTCCTTCATTTTCAAGGATGAGTTTATCCTCCTGCGACCATGTTTTACCTCCGTCATCTGAATAGCGCCCTGCCAGGTATGCAGTAGCATGGTCACTGGAAGAGGTGCCGGTGTAATGGCTATATACAAACAATACCCTGCCATCGTGTAGATTGATAAAATCGCCTTCACTATTTCTTGGGTTATCTGGACCCGGTTGCAAAGACAGGACTGTTGTAGGTGGCATTTTTATTTTTTTTGAATTGCCCATATTTCCAATAATAGAGCAAGATGGTAACATAAATGCAGTTGCCAGAACAGCCATTATTAGGAACAGAAAAATATTTCTTTTACCGGTTGATGTTTTCATATTCGTCATGATAGTAACAATACTTATTTCTTTGAACTTGGCAAATTTACCAACTTATTGACGTTTCACATATTTTTTTTGTATTTTTGATAAGTTTATAAACTATTGTATGCATGAACGAACTTGATATCCTGACCGCCCGGCTCCAATTAAAACCACATCCCGAAGGTGGCTTTTACCGTGAAACCTATCGTGATAAATGCTCTGCAGATATTGATAATTTGGGAAGAAGAAATCTTTCGACTTGCATTTATTATTTGTTGACATCCAATACCTTTTCAGCTTTTCATCGAATAAAACAAGATGAAATTTGGCATTTTTACTTGGGTAAGCCGGTGCATTTACACCTTATTGACTTGGAAGGTGAATACAAAGAGCTTTTGGTTGGTAACGACATCACAGAAAACCAGACTCCACAGGTTATTGTTCCTGCAGGTTGTTGGTTTGCTGCTCATGTAGAGTCGGATTTTGCCCTGGTGGGTTGCACCGTTTCACCGGGTTTTGACTTTTTGGATTTTGAATTGGCAGAAAGAGAAAATTTGATTCGACAATTTCCCGTACACAAGGAAATAATTACACGCTTCACAAGATAAGGTGAGTGTTGTTGGTTATGGTTATTTGCCATTCACCATTCACCATTCACTTGGGATGTCCATAAGCAGAAACTCTGCCCCTCCATTGAAGGCAAGATGGTGCCATCCCGTAATTAAAAACATACATTTCAAGATTTCAATTAAAACATACAGTATCAATGAAAAGCAAACAAAAAAATCAATTATTAAACCGACGGGATTTCGTCAAGATGGCCGGAATAGGTGTAGGAACGAGTATGCTGGGTTTTCAGCATGTATATGGCAACAGATATACGGCAGATCCTCCTCCAGTGATTCAAGGATTTGAAGATACCGGGAGTGAGGAAGTTGTTGGAAAAACATGGAAACCTGTCTCAAATCGAAAGGTTCGGGTAGGACTGATCGGCTATGGGGTCTGTAAATTTGCATCCGCATTTGGCTTTCAAGATCATCCCAATGTTGAGGTAGTAGCTGTCAGTGATCTGATACCCGAACGATGCGCAGAACTGGCCAAGGTGACAAATTGTAAGAAAACATATCCATCTTTCGAGGCTTTAATTAAGGACGATGAGATCGAGGCCGTTTTTATTGCGACCGATGCACCTAGTCATGCGAAGCACAGTATCGATGCATTGAATCATGGTAAGCATGTAGCCTGCGCCGTACCTGCCGTGTGGGGTTCATTGGATGACGCGTATAGATTGCACGAAACAGTAAAAAGAACAGGACTAAAGTATATGATGTTTGAAACATCGATGTTCCATGAAGACCTTTATGCAATGCGTCAACTTTATAAAGCCGGAATATTAGGTGAGATCGTTTATTCAGAAGGAGAGTACTACCATTACTTTGGCACACCCCTTGATTCATTCAATGGATGGCGCGTAGGACTACCACCACAGTTTTACCCAACTCACGCCAATGCATATCATCTTTGCGTGACGGAAGAAAGTTTTACGGAAGTTTCCTGTTTGGGTTTGCCAAGTGTCGTAGATCACTTAAAACCTAAAAACAATCAATATAACAATCCATTTGGTACCGAAGTAGCCATGTTCAGATCCAGTTTAGGCGGGATGTCGAGGATGGTTGAGAGTTGGGACACACCCGGGTTTGGAGCCGAAGCTGGCAGAATACGTGGAACGAAAGGTTCCTTTTATAATCGGTATGAAGGGCTTGAAAATGATTTGCCAGATATATCCAGACCTAGTCTCCCCAATAGCGTAGACGCTGGAGGGCATGGGGGATCACACGGCCGTCTTACGGATGAATTTATCACTGCTATTCTTCTAGATAGGAAGCCGTTGATTGATATTCATATGGCCCTTAATTTAACTGTTGCGGGGATTGTTGCACATCAATCAGCTTTGAAGAATGGTGAATGGATGAAAATTCCACAATTCAAAGCATGACAACGATCTTTCAGCCCATGGAGAGGTTGAGAAAGATACTGGAAATGGGCTTTGGCGCAAAAATGGCGTAAAACACAAAAAAAAGAATCCCAGCTGATTGAGAATCAGTTGGGATTTGTTTTTCTGAGTACCCAGAGCCGGGATCGAACCGGCATGGAAGTGAATCCACTGGTGTTTGAGACCAGCGCGTCTACCAATTCCGCCATCTGGGCATATCGTAGAAAAGTGAGTGCAAAAGTACACATATTTTCGGGATTACGAAAAAGTTATCTTTATTTTTATGCATTTTAACCGGCTTTTTCTGTGAGAATACGCTTTTGTTCGTATCTTTAACGTACTAAACGGGGGCTGAAAACAAAATGCAGCATAGAAACGTTATACATTTATGCTACAAGACGCTCTTGAATTGATCAATTAACACCCGATGGAATTTTCATGTTATTCAAATTATAATCTTAGGAATGAGAAACAGTGATAATTATTGCGTAATTATGTGCGGCGGCGTGGGAAGCCGCTTCTGGCCATTCAGCAAGGAAGATAAACCCAAGCAGTTCCTCGACTTTTTCGGTACCGGACGCTCACTACTGCAAAGTACTTTCGACCGTTTTAAAAAGATAGTTCCTGTAGAGAATATCTACCTTGTGACCAATGATGCATATGCTGAAACAATCAGACAACAATTGCCGGAAATTGAAGGAAATCAGCTGTTGCTGGAGCCAATCAGGCGTAACACAGCTCCGGCAATAGCCTATGCCTCGTTCAGAATCAGAGCCGTAAATGCCGATGCCAACATCATCGTAGCACCTTCCGATCACCTGATCATGAATGAAGAACAATTTGAGACCGATATGAAGAAGGGGCTGGAGTTTGTAAGTCAAAATGCGGTACTGCTCACATTGGGGATCAAACCCAGTCGCCCGGAAACAGGTTACGGATACATTCAGGTAGATGAGAAGGATATGAATGGGATTCAGAAGGTGAAAGCCTTCACCGAGAAGCCCAATATCGACCTGGCAAGGAAATTTCTACACAGTGGCGAGTTTATGTGGAACTCGGGTATTTTTCTCTGGAATGTGAACAGCATTATCGATGCATTTAAAAAATATCTTCCTGATATTGTTCAGAAGTTTAACGAAGGAAAAGAGCTGTTTAACACTTCCGCCGAGAAACAGTTTATTGATACCAGCTTCCCCTTTTGTCCCAATATTTCCATCGACTACGGCGTCCTGGAAAAGGCAGATAACGTATACGTGAACATCTCTAATTTCGGCTGGAGCGACCTGGGCACCTGGGGAGCTCTGCATGACGTGTCGGCACGTGACAGCGACAACAACGCCCAACTTAACTGCAAAACATTATTTGTAGAAAGCTCGGACAACATTGTGGCGATGAGTGAAGACAAGCTGGTTGTTTTGCAGGGACTCGAAGATTATATCGTGGCAGAGTCTGATAACGTGCTGCTGATTTGTAAAAAAAGTGAGGAACAACGTATCAAGCACTTCGTGACGGATGTGAAATTCCGCTACGGAGATGAGTACATCTGAAACGGATACTTAGGAAAAAGAAAGAAGCCATCTCATAATGAACCATGAGATGGCTTCTTTCTTTTGATATCATAAGGCAACTGCCTTCCGAGCAATCAGGTTGAATGAATCTGTGCCCGCGCTAATCGGTATAGCCAATCACAAACAGATTAAAGGAGTAGGGCTCCACGTCGACAGATAATTTCGATCCGTTCAGTGTTGCCGATGTGGATACCGGCACAATGGCATCGGGTGTGTCGAGTGTGTTTTCCTCATCTGCACCTCCTTTTAAAAGAATGGTTTCCACTTCGGGACGAAGCTGCATTTTCTTTTTCATTCCCTCCAGGCTCACCACAATCTGGCGGTTCTCCTGCGACACATTGCTCAGTTTGACAATGATCTCGTTCTTGTTTGTATCGATCACAGCGGAGCCATATAGTCCCTCTTGTCCGGTAAGGGGTGCCTGCTTCCAGGTGAGGGGTAGCACGTTCGTACCGGCATAGTGGCCGTATAGTTTCTGCACGTAGTAATTGGGCGTGCGCACCATGCGCAGGTTGTCGAACCAGATCAGGTCGGGACGCCACTGCCAGGCATCCACGTGTGCCAACAGGGGAGCATAGGTAGCCATGTGGACCACATCGGCATTACGCTCCAGTCCGGTCATAAAGGATGCTTCGGTGAGGGCCGATTCGAAGTTGTTCTTCCTGTTTTTGTGATGGCTGGCATACTCACCGGCAAACACCTTTGGCCCCTTGCGGTCGTAGGAGTCGTAACGGGCTGCATTGTCGAGGAACCATTGTGGCGGGCGGTAGTAGTGTTCATCCACCAGATCCACCTTCAGCCTCTTCATCTCAGGCCATAAATACGCAAAGTCTTTGCCCTCGGCCTGGGGTCCGGAGCTACCGACAATCTGTATTCCCGGATACTTTGCCCGGATTGCTTCGATGAATTTTTCCAGACGTGCCGGGTATTCAGGTCCCCACTGCTCATTGCCGATGCCGATGAACTTCATGTGAAACGGCTCGGGGTGCCCCATCTCTGCTCTTACTTTTCCCCACTGGGTGGAGATGTCACCATTGGCAAATTCAATCAGATCCAGTGCATCCTGGATATAGTCCCCCAGTTCACCTATGGGAACATGGCAATGTTCGCCGTCATTCTGATACTGGCAGGCCAGTCCCACGTTGACCACCGGCAGCGGTTCGGCGCCCATGTCCTCAGAGAGGAGAAAAAGCTCATAGAAACCCATGCCGTAGGTTTGGAAATAGTCGGGGAAGAAGCGATGCGTAAAAGTATAATGCCAGCGGTTTTCGTTCAAGGGACGGTTCTCTACCGGACCCACCGACTTTTTCCAGTCGTAGCGTGTGTCCAGATCCGTACCCTCAATGATACAACCTCCCGGGAAACGAAACAGGCCGGGATTCAATTCATTCAGTGCCTCGGCTAGGTCTTTGCGCAGTCCGTTTTTGCGCCCTTTCCAGGTGTCAGTTGGGAAAAGCGAGATATGCTCCATATCCAGCGGTCCCTCCGAGGTGAGGAAGATGCGGAGTGTCGCTTTAGCTTCTTCGAGTGGAGAAGAAAGGATTATTTCGTACTGCTTCCATTCGTCGGTGGTAATCTCCAGTTCTTTCCGTTCGATGGGATTGTTCGCTACATCCACCAGCTCAATCCTGATCTTCTGTGGCGCGCTGTTTGTTGCGGTGCGGGCCCATACTGAAAAAAGATAGGTACCATCTTTCTTCAGCCCGATGCCCCTGAATCCTTCATTCTCGAGGCCGGTATGTTTGTGGGCATGTCCTGAATGGCTCAGGCGTACGTAGTGCGGGTTGCGTTCAAAAGGAGCGCCGTCGCTGCGTACTTCCACATTTCCAAAAATATCCCATCCCATGAGCGACTGGGGAAATTCGAAAGAACGGTTTTTAATCAGTTCGGCATAGAGACCTCCATCTGCCCCAAAATTGATGTCCTCAAAAAAGAGTCCGTACATGGTGGATTGAATGGGTGCACCCGTTTTTTTTACATTCACAACAAGATCCACGTTTTGTTGCTGTGCGAAGATGCCTCCCACCAGGCATAAAGCGACCATACATAATAAAGTCTTTTTCATTTTATCGGTTTATTTAAAGGTTTTCCTTCCATCAAGATACGCATCGATAATCATGGCAACCCACCTTCTGAGAGCAGACGTACCTCGGTGATCCTGGCGGTAAGACTCCCCTGCGTGGCAGGCTGCTGCTCGCCGCATCCCACCTTGTCTAGCGGATGGTATCGAGTTGCAGTAGTTTGGTCTCCTCCTGTTCCATTTTTAGCCGGATCTTTTCTGCCTCCGCAGCAGTGGCCTGAGGAAAGTAAATGATGTAGCGCGAGGCATGCAGTGAAGAAAAGGGAATCAGCTCCATGCCTGCTCCATATGCTTCGGGATAAAGGCTGGAGAGGTGAAAGGTAAGCGGTTTACCTGTTACGGGTGTCACCAGCGATGCCAGCTGATCGGGATTACCTACCACCAACGGCATATTTCTCAACGGTACTTGTCTCCCATGGGTGATATGCCCACCCCCGACTGTCATCGGCAAAGAGCCCGTCCTGATCCTCTATGCCAGTCTGAGCGGCAAGCACAAGGGGACCATAGAGAAAGGAATAATAATGGGAGTGATCGGGAAGTTGTTCCGTTCTGATCTCCATTGGCAGCGTCACCTCCACTTTGTCGCCTTTCTTCCATCTCCTGCTGACAGGAACATACCCATCTTTGGATACCGCGGGAACAGCTTTGCCGTTGACCCTGATTTGTAGGGCTCCCGCTTCTATCCATTCCGGATAACGGAGTTGCAAGGTAAACTCCTTCTTTCCGCGGGGATTTATTGTAATGCGGGTCCCGGATTCCACGGGGAAGTTGTTCTTCTTGAGTTGAGAACGATTGCGAGTTCTCCTGCTCTTGGTCCCGGATTCCGAGGGGAAGTTGTTCTTCTTAATGATTCCCGTTTATTGCCCCTTCCACTGCAATTGAGAAGGTATAAACAGGTTTTGTCAAAGATAAATAATTTTCTCTAACATTTGAAAGGTAAAAGACTTATTTGCTCTCTTTTATAAAGAGATATCGGTGCCAGGTCTGTTTCATAGGCGTTTAGCACGGGGGCTATTTTATTAAAATATTATAAATTGTTTGGAAAGGTCTCATTTTAAGATGTTTCGGTAAAATTATGTTCAGACTGAACCCTCTGCGATTGTTGTTGATAGCTATGTTCATGCACGGATACGACGGACCGGCCCGAAGGATCAGCATGCTTCCGAAAAGCTTCGTCCCACGCCAGTGCCACAGGCGTACTGCAAGCGACAGATGGTACGGAAGGCACACACTGTGCTGCGCTGTCGGAAGGAAATAGATCGGAGTAAATGGTGCGGTAGACATACTCTTCTTTGGTCAGAGGCGGGTTGATGGGAAAGCGATGGTGCACGTTTGCCATCTGTTCGTCGGTTACCTGTCGTCCGGCAATCTCTTTAAGTGTGTCAATCCAACTATAGCCCACGCCGTCAGAGAACTGCTCCTTTTGCCGCCAGGCCACCTCCGCAGGAAGATAGTCTTCAAACGCCTTTCGCAGGATGTGCTTTTCAATTTTTCCGTTTCCCGACATCTTGTCTTTTGGATTGAGCCGCATGGCTACATCGAGAAACTCTTTGTCGAGGAAAGGTACGCGCCCCTCCACGCCCCATGCCGCCAGTGATTTGTTGGCACGAAGGCAGTCGTACTGATGCAGTTTGCTCAATTTTCTCACCGTCTCTTTGTGGAACTCTTCGGCATCGGGTGCCTTGTGGAAATAGAGATAACCCCCGAATATCTCATCGGCCCCTTCGCCGGAAAGTACCATCTTCACGCCCATGGATTTAATATACCGGGCAATCAGATACATGGGTGTACTGGCGCGCACGGTAGTTACGTCGTATGTCTCAATGTGATAGATCACATCGCGGATAGCATCAAGACCTTCCTGCACGGTGTATTCAAACTCATGATGGATGGAACCGATGTGTTTGGCTACCTTTCGGGCCGCAGCCAAGTCGGGTGATCCTTCGAGCCCGATGGCAAAGGAGTGCAGCTGCGGCCACCATGCGTCTTCTCTGTTGTCGGTCTCCACCCGTTTGGCGGCAAACTTTTTTGCTACTGCCGAGATAATCGACGAATCGAGCCCACCCGATAGCAAAACCCCGTAAGGCACATCGCTCATCATTTGTCTTTGTACTGCATCTTCCATCGCTTTTCTCAAAGCAATCACGTCAGAATGGTTGTTTTTTACCTGATCATATTCCATCCAGTCACGGGTGTACCATTGGGTAGGCTTGTTGTCGGAACTGTAGTAGTATTGTCCCGGTAGAAATTCTTCAATCTTGTTGCAAAAGCCTTCCAATGCTTTTAATTCTGACGCCACGTAATAGGTACCATCGCGATCCCATCCCTGATAGAGTGGAATGATGCCGATGTGGTCGCGACCAATCAGGAACAGATCTTTCTCTTTATCATAGAGCGCAAATGCAAAGATGCCGTTCAGCTCTTCCAGGAAATCGGGTCCCTTGTCGCGGTAGAGTGCCAGAATCACTTCACAATCCGACTGGGTGAGAAACTCATACGTGTGCGCATATTTTTTCCGAATATCGCGGTGGTTGTATATCTCGCCGTTCACCGCCAGTATCAATTGCCCGTCTTTGCTGACCAGGGGCTGTTTTCCCGAGGCCGGGTCGACAATGGAGAGGCGCTCATGCGCCAGAATGGCTTTGTCGCACGAGAAGATACCCGAGCAATCTGGTCCGCGATGACGTAGCTTGATCGACATCTTCAACAGTTGCGGGCGCAGTTGCTCCGCTGGCTTCTTCAAGTTGAATGTACACACAATTCCACACATAGATTGATTTGTTTATTTGTTGATTTACTGATTTGTTGGTGTGCTGATAAAACGATGAATATCTTCCGCCACTTTGCGTCCCGATGCGATCGCCTTCACTACCAGGCTGGCTCCCATGATGGTGTCGCCCGCGGCAAATACTTTGGATACACTGCTGTTGTGCTGTTTGTCCACTGCCACATTGCCCCGCACATCGTAGGCTATGCCCAGTTCGTCGAGCAACCCTTCGTGTACGGGGTGCACGAATCCAAGAGCCAGCAGCACCAGATCGGCTTTCAGTATTTCGGACTGTCCCGAGGAGATCATTGTAAAGCGTCCGCTGGCATCTTTTTCCCAGCTGACAGATTCTGCTGCAGCCTCCTTCACAATGCCGTCTTCTCCTTTAAAGGAGATGGTGTTGAGCAGCCAGTGACGGTCGCATCCTTCCTCGTGTGAGGAGGATGTTTTCAATATCTGTGGATAGGGGCTTGGCCAGGGTGTCGCCGGATTTTTTCCTACTGGTGGTTTTGGCATGATCTCAATCTGGGTCACACTCTTTGCGCCTTGCCTGATGGAAGTACCCACACAGTCGGAGCCGGTATCGCCACCGCCGATCACCAGTACATGCTTCCCTTTTGCCGTGATCCGCTCAACATCGTCTTTTTCTTCATCCTGAAGAATCCGTATCTGCTGCGAAAGAAAATCCATGGCAAAGTGAATGCCTTTCAGATCACGCCCCGTGGGTGTGATATCTCTCGGTTTTCCGGCTCCGGTAGTCAGACAGACGGCATCATATTCCAGCATGATCTGCCTTCCGGGAATATCTCTCCCTATTTCCGTATTGGTCACAAACTCGATGCCCTCTTCCATCAATAATTTCAGCCGCCGGTCGATGACCTGTTTGCTCAGCTTAAAATTGGGAATCCCATAGCGGAGGAGGCCACCGGGGGTGTTGTCTTTCTCATACACGGTGACGTGATGTCCCTTGCGGTTCAGTTGTTGTGCCGCTGCAAGTCCGGCTGGTCCGGATCCGATAATGGCTACCTTCCTACCAGTACGGTGTTTAGGAGGACGGGCTTTGATCATCCCTTCTATGAAAGCTACCTCCGTTACCGATGCTTCATTTTCCCGGATGGTCACCGGTGCGTCGTGCAGTGCCAACACACACGATTTTTCACAGGGAGCTGGACAGACGCGTCCGGTAAACTCTGGAAAATTATTGGTTTCATGTAACACCTCCACGCCTCTTTTCCAGTCGCCCTTGTAAATATAATCCTGCCATTCGGGCATCTTGTTACCGAGAGGGCAGGCCCAGTGACAGAAAGGAATGCCACAGTCCATACATCGTGCAGCCTGTTGTTTGCGGTCTTCCCTGTTCAATGTCTGTTCCACTTCGGCGTGGTCATATATTCTTTCGCTGATGAGACGATAACCGGCTTCCTTTCTCGGTATCGTCATAAATGCTTTTGGATTTCCCATAATTGTTGATGCTTGAATTAATAGTCCCTTTCCACGACTGCAATCTTTCGGTTTAGTTCTGCCATTTTCCTTTCCTGCAGCACCTTCTTGAACTCGATGGGTACCACTTTGATAAATTGTTCCACATATATGTCCCAGTTGTCGAGTATCTGTTTTGCCAGCTCGCTGTTGGTGTACTGCTGGTGTCTGGAGATGAGGTCTTTCAACTCCCGGACATCGGACAGATCTTCAACCAGCGACAGCTCTGCCATTTCCATGTTACAGTAATAGTCGAAGTCGTTCTTTGCATTGAGCACATAGGCCACACCGCCACTCATACCTGCCGCAAAGTTTCGTCCGGTGCTCCCCAGCACCACCACACAACCACCGGTCATATACTCGCAGCAGTGGTCGCCGGCTCCCTCTACTACAGCTGTGGCACCCGAGTTGCGTACGCAGAACCGTTCACCGGCTATGCCATTGATGTATACTTCACCACTGGTCGCTCCATAGAGTGAAGTATTGCCGCAGATGATGTTCTCTTCCGGCCTGAAAGTGCTTCCCCGAGGGGGTGTCACGACAATCCGTCCTCCTGAAAGGCCCTTGCCCAGGTAGTCGTTGGTGTCGCCATGCAGATAAAAAGTAACCCCTTGCACCAGAAAGGCGCCGAAGCTCTGTCCTGCGGATCCCTCAAAGTAGGCAGAGATGGTGTGATCGGGGAGTCCCGACTGTCCATACCGCCTTGCAATTTCTCCCGAGAGCATGGCACCGGTGGTTCTGTCGGTATTTTTTATTTTCGATTTAATGCCGACAGGCTGTAGGAAGTCGATGGCAGGTAATGCTTCGTGGATTAGCTTTCGGTCCAGTACCTCTTCAATCTTGTGATGTTGTCCGCCCGCACGTCGGAGGGCAAGCCTGTTTGCTTCATCGGGATAAAAGATGATCTTCGAGAGGTCGGTTTTTTCCGTTTTGGGCAGATCAGGGAAATGCTTCCGCGTGAGCAGGTCGGCCCTTCCCACGATCTCATCCAGCGATCTGAATCCCATTGCCGCGAGCTGTTCGCGGGTGTCTTCAGCCAGAAAGCGGAAATAGTTTACCAGATATTCGTAACGTCCGATAAAGCGCTTACGTAGTTCGGCATCCTGGGTGGCTACCCCCACGGGGCAGGTGTTGAGATGGCATTTGCGCATCATTACACACCCCAGTACGATGAGGGCGCTGGTGGCAAAACCGAACTCTTCGGCGCCGAGCATGGCGGCAATCACGATGTCGCGTCCTGTTTTCAACTGTCCGTCGGTTTGCAGTGTTACTTTTCCCCGCAGGTTATTCAGTACCAGTGTCTGCTGCGTTTCGGCCAGTCCGATCTCTAATGGCAGGCCAGCATGTTTGATGGAGCTCGCCGGACTGGCTCCCGTACCTCCTTCCGAACCGCTGATCACGATCAGATCGGCCTTTGCCTTGGCTACCCCGGCAGCGATGGTCCCCACACCGCTTTCTGATACCAGTTTTACACTGACGACGGCTCTTGGGTTTACATTCTTGAGATCGAAGATAAGTTGTGCCAGATCTTCAATCGAATATATGTCGTGGTGCGGGGGAGGGGAGATCAATGAGATCCCTGGTATGGAGTGCCGTGTCTTGGCGATAATGTTGTCTACTTTATAGCCGGGCAGCTGTCCTCCCTCTCCCGGTTTTGCTCCTTGGGCAATCTTTATCTGAAGCTCGTCGGCATTGACGAGATACTCGGTGGTGACACCAAACCGCCCGGAGGCGACCTGCTTGATGGCGCTCCTACGGGATAGCCCATCCTCCTGCGGTTTGAACCGCTCCGGATCTTCGCCTCCTTCTCCGGTGTTGCTTCTGCCGCCAATGATGTTCATGGCAATGGCCAGTGCCTCGTGTGCTTCCTTGCTGATGGAGCCGTAGGACATGGCGCCGGTACAGAACCGCTTCATGATCATCTCCACTGGCTCCACTTCGGCAATGTCGATGGGGGCTCGTGTGTAATCGAGCAGATCGCGGATAAAGGAAGGCTGTTCCTTCTCATTAACCAGCTTCGTGTATTCTTTGAAGAGACGGTAGTCCCCGGTCTTTGTAGCGATCTGCAGTCGGGAGATGCTCTCCGGATTCCATGCATGATGTTCTCCTTCAATGCGGTATGCATAGTTTCCTGCATTCCTGAGCCGGAAAGGCTCATTATCTTCTTCCTTGAAAGCTTCAGCGAAAGGTTGCAGTACCTCCCGTGCAATATCTTCCATGTCGATCCCTTCAATCTTGGAGGAGATACCCTTGAAATAGTCGTTCAGCACAGAGGAGGAGATGCCGAGAGCTTCGAAGATGTGTGCACCACGATAACTGCGAAGGGTGGAGTTGCCCATCTTGGAGAGCACCTTCAGCAATCCTTTGCTGACCGATTTGATGTAGTTTTTCTTCGCGGTGTCGAAATCGAGTTGAATCTCACCCGATTTTACCTGCTGCGACAGAATTGCAAAAACAAGATAAGGATTCACGGCGTTGGCACCGAAGCCGAAGAGAAGTGCGAAGTGCATCACTTCCCGGGGCTCGGCGCTCTCCACCACGATGTCGATCTGCATTCGTTTTCTTTTCTCCACCAGGTACAGGTGTACCGCCGAAGTGGCCAGCAGGGAGGGGATGGGTGCATTTTCGGCGTTCACACCCCTGTCACTGAGGATGATGTAGTTCTTTCCCTCGTCTACAGCCTTCTCTACGGAGCGGCAGAGATTATCTACGGCTTCTTTCAGTCCTTGTGCACCTTCCATAGGATTAAAGAGCATGGGAACCACTGCGGTGGAGAATCCTTTGTAGCGAAGATTCGACAGGATGTCGAACTGGGTGTTGGTGAGAACAGGGCTTTTTATCTTTACGATACCCGAGAGTGCGGGTATCTCTTCGAGGAGGTTTTGATGGATGGCTCCCAGGTAGCCCGTTAGCGACATCACCAGTTCCTCCCGGATGGGATCGATGGGAGGGTTGGTCACCTGTGCAAACTGTTGTCGGAAATAGTTGAAGAGCCGTTGTGGCTTTTCTGACAAGGCTGCCAGTGTCACGTCATTTCCCATGGAAGAGACCGGTTCCTTTCCTTCTATAGCCATGGGTTTAATCAGTAATTCAAGATCCTCAGTAGAATATCCGAAGGCTTTCAGCAGGCGTTCATAGCCATTCACGTCGTTGTTAACACTGCGTCCCGAGGAGATATCATCGAGATTCACACAGTTTTTATTGAGCCACTCACGATAAGGAAAAGCATTGGCCAGTCCCTCCTTCAGTTCGTTGTCTGAATATATTTTCCCGGTCAGGGTGTCCACGATGAGCATCTTTCCCGGTTTCAGTCTTCCCCGTGCTTTGATCTGTGAAGCATCCGGTTCAATGGTACCGGTTTCGGAGGCAATGATCAGGGTGTCGTCGTGTGTGATGGTGTAACGGGCGGGACGGAGACCATTGCGATCGAGCATGCCGCCTGCATAGCGACCGTCGCTGAAGATGAGCGTGGCCGGCCCGTCCCACGGCTCCATCAACATGCTGTGATACTCGTAAAATGCTTTTAGCCCGTCTGAGATGGGGTTTTTGTCGTTGAAGCTCTCGGGAACCATCATTGCCATGGCGTGAGGCAGGGTTTTGCCTGACATCACCAAAAACTCCAGCACATTGTCTACCGAGGCGCTGTCGCTCATCCGCGGCTGTACAATGGGATAGAGTGGTGACAGTTCACCCAGGAGGTCCGATTTGAGCACGCTCTCGCGACTCTGCATCCACTGGCGGTTACCCCGGATGGTGTTGATCTCACCGTTGTGAGCTAGCATGCGGAAGGGTTGAGCCAGATCCCAGGTAGGGAAAGTGTTGGTGCTGAAACGGGAGTGAACCATGGCGGCCCGGCTGGTAAAATTGGGATCGGAAAGATCGGGGAAGTACTGCCGGAGCTGCATCGACGACAGCATTCCTTTGTAGATCATCTGCCTGGTCGAGAGGCTCACGATGTAAAAACTTCGGTCATCGGCCATCACCGTTGTAGAAAGCGCTTTTTCCACTTTCTTCCTTAACAGGTAAAGGCTTCTCTCCAATTCATCGGGTGATCCGTTACCCGCAATAAACAACTGTTTAATGACTGGTTCATTCGAACGGGCAATCTCTCCCAGGCAATCGCTATTGACAGGTACATCGCGGATAAAAAGGAGTGTGAGATGTTCTTCGGCAATTTTTTCTTCGATCACCCTGATGCAAAACTCACGTTCTTCCTGCTCCCGGGGAAGAAACAGGAGCCCGGTGCCATACCGTCCTTCTGCAGGTACGGCAATTCCCTGTAACAGGATGAACTCGTGCGGTATTTGTACCAGGATGCCGGCGCCGTCACCGGTGATGTTATCGGCACTCTCCGCGCCACGATGCACCATGTTTTCCAGTACGCGTAATCCTTTTTCCACAATGGTGTGTGATTTTTCCCCGTTTAGGGTTACGACCAGGCCTACGCCACATGCATCATGTTCGTTATCAAATGAATAGAGCGATTTTTGTTCCCGTACCCGGAGGTTGCGGAAGATATTATTTTGATCCATAACTTCTCGTTTTTGCTTTCAGTCTGAGCCAAAAAAATAGCAGATAATCATACCCGCTATTCTTTTACTTTTTGTCTGATATTTTATTAATATTGAACTTTAGCTGATGAATAGCAGTTCCCTGTATTTGGGCAGCGTCCACATCTGATTGTCTACAATCAGTTCCAGTTTGTCCACGTGGTAGCGGATTACATTGAAATAGACCTCCACCGTGTCGTGGTAAGCTACCGCTTTCTCACGCGCATCTTCCAGTTTGTTGGCGGCCTTGCGGGCGTCCACCATGTCGTCCACATTGCTTTTTATGGCAGAGATGTGATCGGCGATTTCTTCTATCAGTGCGGCATCTTCCTTCGATAATTTATCGGCTTTCTCTTTGTCGAAGACGCTCCTCATCTTAAAAAGATTATCGAGTAGCATGGACTGGTATTCAGTGGCCACCGGAATGATATGATTCATACACAGATCGCCCAAAACGCGCGCTTCTATCTGAATTTTCTTGGTGTACGTTTCCCATTTTACTTCATTGCGGGCATGAAGCTCCTTTTCGTTCAATACACCAATGCTTTCAAACATCTTCACCGATTGATCCGATGTGTAGGCATCGTAGATGATGGGGACACTTGTCTCGCAGTCAAGACCTCGTTTCTGGGCTTCTTCCTTCCATTCATCGCTGTAACCATTTCCTTCAAAACGGATTGGTTTCGATGATTTGATATAAAGACGAAGGGTGTCGAAGATGGCCTGTTCCTTTTTCATCCCTTTTCCTATCTTCGTGTCGATCTCCTTTTTAAAATCGATCAGTTGTGCAGCTACCACCGCATTTAAGGAGGTCATGGCCGACGAGCAGTTGGCGGATGATCCTACTGCCCTGAACTCAAATCGGTTTCCGGTGAATGCAAAGGGTGAGGTCCTGTTCCTGTCCGTATTATCGATGAGTACCTCCGGAATATGAGCCACGCCCAGCTTCATTAATTGTAGCTCATCCACCGTGATGTCGTCGTCTTCCGAGCTCTCCTCAATCTTATCGAGCACGGCAGATATCTGTTTCCCGAGGAACACGGAAATAATGGCAGGGGGGGCTTCATTGGCACCCAGTCTGTGTGCATTGTTGGCCGACATGATGGAGGCTTTCAGCAGGGCATTGTGTTTGTGAACTGCCATCAGCGTATTCACCAGGAATGTGACGAATAGCAGATTTTCGTTGGCTGTCTTACCCGGGGTAAACAGTCCGATGCCGGTGTCGGTGCAGAGTGACCAGTTGTTGTGTTTGCCCGATCCGTTTATTCCGGCGAAGGGTTTCTCATGCAACAGCAACTTGAAATGATGCTTTGCGGCAATCTTTTGCATCAGCGACATCACCAGCAGGTTCTGGTCGACTGCCAGGTTGGTTTCCCCGAAAATAGGAGCCAGTTCAAACTGGTTGGGTGCCACTTCGTTGTGGCGGGTTTTCAAGGGAATGCCATATTTATAGGCTTCAAACTCTACTTCACGCATGAATGCAGCT
>Ga0265294_10004238_pt1 | contig 17995 bp, 13 predicted proteins | sample MunlanPumphouse3_FD_192504 | JGI IMG/M metagenome (GOLD analysis project Ga0265294, IMG submission 192504) | Groundwater microbial communities from a municipal landfill in Southern Ontario, Canada - Pumphouse #3 | ecosystem: Environmental > Aquatic > Deep subsurface > Groundwater | place...
TTTCCACAACGTTTACTAATGTTGATTGGCAAGCATGCACCGGTTTCCAACTCTATCTTGAAGCCTCAGCTAGCACATTCTATTTCTATATGGACTGTGTCCAAATTTGGTAGTTCATTCATTTATTGCAAACAACCCTGGGAGGTCACTCCTGGGGTTTTCTTTGTTCACAAAAAGTTTACTAAAAATACAATATGTTTACAAAACTAATCTATGCTATGTGTAGGCATTATGACATAATAGTTTTGTATCAAGCGCTTTCTAAGAGCGAATAAAGTTGAGGATAAATATATGCACAAAAACAATTTAAGATATTTAACTGTGCTGTCAATTTTTTTTCTTGTTTTAACGGCTTGCGATGGCAAACAAAAACCAGATGATAATGATGACTCAGGAGACACAACCGACTACGTAATTGATGCGCCTGTTTTACTGCTTAATAATTCCAGAGATGGATTAGTTTGGGAAGAAGTCGAAAATGCGGATGGTTATATGCTGTCACTTAATGGTGGAGCCTATAGCGAAGCTGATAATTATGCTTTCGCCTCTATAAATGGTCATTATCAAATTTCCGTATATGCGAAAGCCGCTATTGGTTATGACGATAGTGAGATAGTAACTTATGCCTATGATGTTCGTTCACTTTCTTATGGAACAATTACTCGTTCTGGAGTGGACAATTCTTTATATACTTGGGAACAGAATTTTATTTCTTGCGAAACAGAATTTTCTTCTACTGGAATTCATAATGAGGATGCTTTTGCTAGTAATACTAGTTTATCTTTTCAATCTGAAGTATCTGGACAATTAGCTATTCGAATGTTTGGTGGTTATGATGAAACAAACCATATTTATTATCCCGAAACAAGTACGACGAGTTATATCAATATCGCAATGAATAGCGTCGAATCTCGAAGCATTCTAAATGGCACTGAAATAGATTTAATTGATTACTTTGATATTCGCTATTTTAATGGCTCAAGCGAAGTGATGACCGCCAATGTCAACGTGACTCATGAAGACATTGATGTTGAAGGTGTAACCGACGCTATTAATTTCCGTTTTAACGATGGCAATTACTATAAATTCATGACTAAAATCTCTACTCCGATATCCCGCTATGAATCAATTTCTTTTTATGCCAAAGGAAATGGCAAGACAAATATGGCGGTTCAATTTGTCAGCAGTGAGTTATATGTTTCATATAATCTTGGAGTTTTGAGCACAAACTGGTCTTATATCAATCTTCCTTTTGATGATGAAGGCTGGAAAGTGAATGGATCCTCTATGACTCTTAAAGATGTTGTTGAGAACCTAGGCACTCAGTATGGAATTACGGATGTGAGTGAAGTCGTATCCTTTCTTCCAACTCTATCTATAATTTATAAGAGCGTGAATGGTAATCCATTATGGACTTCTACCAACTGCTATATGGCAAATATTGATTTATCTAAAAATACAGATCCAGTGAATCGCCAAATCTTCAATCTCGAAAGTATTTATTCTGGAAAGAGTAGTGATAACACAAATGTCCGTTTAGATAAACTTGGTGAAACCGCCATCAGTCTTTCGACTTTAAATCTTGAAAGCAATTCTTCCATTGATATGACAGTGGAAAAAACCTCTGAAGGCTATACTTTTAGGTCATTAGGCGACAACGGAGCTTCACTTACTATGGTTTTGGAAGCAACTCGCGGTGGAGAACTACTTTCCTTTGTATCTGCAAGCGGATCTTCAAGTGCCCATTTTAATGGGCTCTCTTTTGAAACTATCTCAATAATCGACGATTTTGAAGACTATGAATCCACTGGTGTGGGATATGATAAAAACAATACTAATAAAGAATCTCGCTCAGAATTAAGAGGGGAATACCTCAGCGAATATTATGTCGCTGGCTCACAATCTGAACTTCTCAACGATGAATGGTCATTAATGGGAAGCACCGACTATCTGAACCTCGTTAATGGTGACGCTCATTCTGGAACGAACGCTATGCGTGTCAAAAATTCTTCTAACGCTATGAGACATACAACCTGGGGAGTTTTCTCTGGAGAAGCAATGGCTTGGAAAGCTGCTAGTCATTTTTCATTCTTTATGAAGAATACTTCTAGCACTCCTGTTGTTCTCTATTTCCGATTGTTCACTTCAAAGAAAGTAGATGCCAGCGTTTTCAATGGCACCACCAAGGTGCAAATCAACGTTGATGCTTCCTCCGATTGGACTCAATACATAATCGATCTCGATAATACTAAAACTTATTACGGTTATACCATGACTGTTGAAAAAGTTTATGGTTCAACCATTTATCCATTAATGGATGATTTCGCTTTATTTGGCGATGTTAATCCATGGGGAGTGAATTGATATGGCAAGAGTAACATTAGAAGACATCGCGAAAGCCTGTGATGTGACTAAAGGGTTAGTTTCTCGTTCTTTAGCCGGAAAATATAATGTTTCCGAAGAAACTAGAACACGAATTGCCCAAAAGGCTGCCGAACTTGGCTATGACACGACTCACTTAAGAAAAAAGAAAGAAATGATTAACCGTGTTTTGCTCGTCATTTCTTCCCGCATGTTGCTTAAAGAAGATTATTGGCAACCGATTATTAAATCCCTTGCCCGAGTCTTAGACATGCGTTCTATTTCTTTGGAATATTTCGTTTACGGGGACAATAAAATAGACGAGGAGCAACTCAAACACCTGGTTTCATTAAAGACCAACGCCTATGTGATTATTCACAATAATCCCGAAATTATTGTTGGGTTATTAAAAAAGACTGGTAAGCCCATCGTCGAAGTTGATCCCAAGATCTTCCATAGTGATGGTATTACCAAAGTAAAGTTTTCTAATTATGATTCCACCTATTTAGCGGTGGAAACACTCATTGAAAATAAGCATAAAATTATCGCTTTCTATGGAAGTGATATGCATAGTACCTCATTTAGAGAAAGACACGAGGGATTCTTAGCGTGCATCAACGCTCACACCTCCGAAGGAGTAAAGGGAATCTCTATCATATTCAACAATAAGAATCTCAATTATAGCGATGATATCCTCCTTGAGAAAAACCTAAGGAAATACCCCATTACTGCACTTATCTGCGCCAATGACATTATTGCCCAAAGGGCTTATGAAGTTATTCGTTCAATGGGAAAAAAGATACCCGATGATATTTCTGTCATTGGATTTGATAACATCAAAAACAGTTGTTATTTTGATCCTCCGCTTTCCACTTATAACGTTCCTCGAGAGGAACTGGGAAAGGAAGTCGCCAACTATCTGATTGGGGTTTTTGGGGAAAATCAACTTCAGTTTTCCGAAATTGTAATTCGCTGTGGATATGTTCCACGAGATTCAGTAAAAAAATTAAGTTAAGTGAGAAAAAAATATGAAATTAGTAAATCAAATCGATATTAAAAACCTCCCTTGGGAAGATAAGCCTTCTGGTGTTGTCAGTCCAGTATGGAGATATTCAAAAAATCCAGTGATCAATCGTAATCCAAATCCCTCATTATCCCGAGTTTTTAATTCAGCATTAACTCCTTGGGGAGATGGCTTTATTGGTGTTTTCCGTGGTGAATCAGCCACAGGTATTCCCGCTTTATTTGTCGGTCATTCTCAAGACGGACTTAAGATTAAAGTAGATGAGAAGCCAATTATTTTTGTCAATGAAAAAGGCGAACCCGCAAAGTCCGCCTATGCTTACGATCCAAGATTAGTTAGGATTGATGATACCTATTATATAATTTGGTGCGACGATTTCTATGGCCCGGCTTTAGCGATAGCTAAAACAGATGACTTTAAGAAGTTTGTTAAACTTGATCATCCTTTCCTTCCATTTAACCGCAACGGAGTCTTATTCCCTCGAAAAGTGAATGATGAATTTCTTCTTTTATCTCGCCCTAGTGATAGTGGACACACTGCCTTTGGCGACATCTTTCTTTCTCATAGCAAAGACCTAGAATATTGGGGTCATCACGAACATGTTATGGAAAGAGGCTATGAGTGGTGGAACTCCATCAAAATAGGGGCGGGTTGTAATCCTATTGAAACTGACGAAGGATGGTTACTCTTCTTTCATGGTGTGACCGGCACTTGTAGCGGTTTTGTTTATTCCATGGGTGCAGTCATTCTAGACTTGGAAAACCCCACTATCGTTAAATATCGTCTTGACCGGTTCTTGCTCACTCCAGAAATGGAATATGAGACGACTGGATTTGTGCCAAACGTCATCTTCCCAACATCCGCTCTAGTGGATAACAAAACGGGAAGGATTGCCATCTATTATGGTTCCGCTGATACCTATACTGCTTTAGCCTTTACGACTATTGACGAAATAATTCCCTATATAAAGAAACACGCAAGGTAGTAGAAATGCAAAAGACTCTCATTGAGAAAAGACAAGGAAGATGGCATAACGCCGGAAAAAACATTTTCAAATCTCGTTATTTGATTTTCATGATTATTCCTGCGATTGCCTTCTATTTCATTTTTTGCTACATCCCGATGTATGGTGTTCTCATTTCCTTCACTGATTATTCTCCAAAAGATGGAATTTTTGGAAGTTTAGTTAATTTCTTCGTCGGTTTTGAAAATTTTGTTTATATCTTTAAAAGCGATCCTGGATTCTACTCCGCTTTACGAAATACTTTGCTTATTGGAGCTGGTAAGATTGTCATCTCTTTTGTGGCGGCGATTATCGTGGCCTTGCTTATTAATGAATTAAGAATGAGACGCTTCAAAAAGGTCTCACAGATTATTGTTACTTTCCCTCATTTCCTCTCGTGGATTGTTCTTGCCGGATTCATCAATGTTCTATTTGCTAGAACTGGAGTTGTAAACAATATTATCGCTCTATTTGGTGGATCATCCGCTCGCGTTGATTTTATGGCCGACAAAGGGTTCTTCCTCGGATTGATTTTTTCTTCCGACATTTGGAAAGAAGCCGGCTGGAGCAGCATTATTTATCTTGCCACAATGGCTGGTATCTCGCCTGAACTTTATGAAGCTGCCGATATAGATGGAGCTTCAAGATTAAAGAAGATGTGGCATATCACTCTTCCAGGAATTAAATCGACAGCTATTCTATTGCTTATTTTATCCGTAGGAGGAGTTCTCTCCGCTGGATTTGATCAAATATATAACCTCTATAACCCGCTAGTTTATGAAGCCGCTGATATTATTGATACTTACATTTTCCGTCAGACCTTTGTTTCCGGAGAAATGTCGGTAGGTGTTGGTACCGCTATTGGCTTATTTAAGTCATTAGTGTCCTTTATTCTCGTTATCACTGTTGACCGCGTGGCCAAGTTATGTGGAGAAAGGGGGATTATCTAATGGCTAAAAAGAAAGAACATATTACATTAGAAAAGTTACCTCTTAGAGCGAAAAGAAGAGCCACTAACCATCGTTTTGGTGGATTAGATGTCATTATCTTCGTTATTCTACTTTTCTATGTCCTAGCGGTTGCTTTCCCATTCTATAACGCCTTTGTTATTTCCATTAGCAGTGAAACCGCTTATCTCACTTCGCCCATTCTTTTATGGCCTCAAGATGTTACCTTTGAAGCTTATGCTCAAGTATTTGCTTCTTCCTCTTTATGGAAGGGGTTCGGTGTGACGATGATTCTATTGGTTGGGGGAACGGCTTATCAACTTTTCTTTACCGTTATTACTGGCTATGCCTTAAGCCGCGATCGTTGGTTTGGAAAAAACTTTGTCATGAATATGATTTTAGTGACCATGTTCTTTGGTGGTGGACTAGTCCCCTACTATTTCTTAATTAGGAATCTAGGTTTGTATGACAATATTCTCGTCATGATTATTCCTGGAGCAATCGATACTTTTAACATGCTATTGATGAGGAATTATTTTGCTTCTCTACCAAAGGAACTTGAGGAAAGTTCCAAAATTGATGGAGCAAATGATATTCAAATCTTCCTTAAGGTTTATCTTCCTTTATCTCTACCCATGCTCGCCACTGTCGGACTTTTCTTCGCTGTGGGAAATTGGAACTCTTGGTATAACGGAATGCTCTTCATCACGAATAACGACCTTAAGCCTCTCCAACTCGTCTTGCGAGAAATGATTCAAACCATTTCATCATCTGTCGAAGATCCAAATCATAGGGTCTATAGTCAATCATTAGTTATGGCATCCATCTTCTTTACTATTGTTCCTATGATGTGTTTTTATCCGTTTTTACAACGGTTCTTTGTCAAAGGCATCGTTGTCGGTGCTATTAAAGGATAGGAGGAAATAATATGTATCCTAAAAATCGAATCACTCTACTTCTCTTGACTCTTGTTATGACGGGGTCTCTTTGCGCTTGCAACGGCGGTGGAGGGGCAGATCAATATGACTCCGAAGGAAATTTAAAGATTTCCATGCGAAATGTCTATTTTGACTCTTGGAGTGGTGGAGATACTTATCTTCGCGATCTGGAAAAGAAATTCGAAGTGGCTATTTCTCCTTCCTCTTATTCCTATGACCAATGGACCCAACTCGTCACATCTGACATCAATGGCAACAATCTTACTGATGTTTTCCATTTCAATGTCACACAATTTAACTTTGCTAATACTTATATGAAATGGATTAAGAAAAACATCATCAAACCTTTACCTGATGATCTTTCAAATTGGCCGAATGTTAAATCTCTTATCGATAATTCTTCCTATATCGACCAAATGAAAATTGATGGCAAGCTTTACGGCATTCCGATTTCTAGAAATAAAGATAAAACAGACTTAGAATTTGCTTCTTATACTTATGTATATCGCCGGGATTGGGCAAAAGAATGGGGTGTTTACCAAGAAAATGACGAATATACTTGGGAACAATTCACCAATCTTTTAAATGTCTTCAATGCGAGATTATATGCATCCAGTAGAGGCAGCAAGTTTGCTTTAGTTGATGTTGAATGGGGTTTCCCTTCTATCACCAATTTTTACAAAACTTCCCCTCATTGTTTTGCATATAAAGATGGTGAATACATCTCTTCGTTTGGCAGTGATGAATATATCACCGGTCTTGAACTTTCTAAGAGTTATGTTTCCAATAACATCTACGGTTATCCGCAATACACAACTACTCCTGAAGGTGGCGCAAGAAAGAGCTACTGCTCTAATAACGCCGGTGTGCTTTATGAGAATATCTCATTAAGTAATCTTCAAGCAATTCGCACTTCGTTAAAGACTGCGAATGGCAATAATGCAAACTTCCCTATAGATGACGCAAGCGCCATCATGAAGGTCAAAGGTCCTGATAATATGTATGCCCTTGAAGGAGCAATGAACTGGTTTTCTATGACTCTCTTCAATAGTGATATCTCTGATAACAAACTCAATAAGATTCTCGATCTTTATGATTATCTTCTTTCCGAAGAAGGCACAAAATTAGCAGTTTACGGCAAGAAAAATTATGACTACATCGAAGATGATGAAGGGAACATTTCTCTCACCGAAGATGGTTGGCCAGTTGGAAGTGATGGCAAATATGTTAAGAAAGTCAACGGGGCGAAATATCTACGTTACTGTGTTACCTTAGGTAATGATTATTCCGCCTATGATCCATTAACTGATTCACAAGCCTACAATATTTTTAATGCTTGGCAAGATGACATGAGCGAAGCTTCAGAAAATAATGAATTAAGAATTTTCAAAGAAGAAGCTGAAGTTATGTGGCTCTCTTCACCTTTAAAAGATCGCTATGAAGCCAATCTTTTAAGCGAAGCGACAGCGAGTGCAATTCAATATATCTACAATAAAATTAGCAGCACGACATACCTTAATAATGTCACTGGTGGTGAATGGGTATCGGTTCTAGAAGAAATTAACGAAACTTTGGGGACGAATTTATGAAAAGATCAAAATTATCTCTTTGTTTATTACCCTTAATCTCTATTATGGCTTTATCTAGTTGTGGAGGTCAAATAAGCGATCCAACCACCGTTGCTTTTAAAAAAGAAAACCTCATTCAATCATCCTTCGGAGGGCTAGGCGTGGAATGGGGTGTCTATGAAGACACCGATAAACTCGACGACCGTTCTCGTGAAAGAATTTTTAACAATATCCAAAGGCTAAACCCTAGCCGTATTCGCTGCATGATCAACTACGATTGGTTTGTTACCAATTTCAATGATCGTGGCGATGACGATAAAACAAACGACACTTGGGATTATGACCTAACCAATAAAATGGCAGCTAATCTCGATGAGATATTATCGTATTGTCAAAGTCATAACATCGAAGTTGCCTTTGGTGCATGGAATGTCGTGGGCTCTTTAGTTGATGATGAATGGAATATGATGGATGAATGTACATCCGATATTCGCTGGGCCAAAATATCTACTTTTATCCTTGATTATTTAGTGAACAAAAAAGGTTATACATGCATTCGCTGGTTCGTGAATGGCAATGAACCAAATTATCTTGGAATTAAAGGTCTTTCAAAGAATTGGAACAACACTTTCGCCAAGTGGGCTAAAGGTGTCGATAATGTTCGTAAAGCTTTTGACAATGTTGGCTTAAATAATATCCAAATTGTTGGCGGTGACACCACCGGATTAGCTGGAACCAAAGAATACTGGACCTCAATCGCAAAGCAATGCGCTGACCAGGTGGGAGATTACGGGGCTCACTTATATCTTTCAAATTTCTATATCGATGAAGGCATTGTTCTTGAAGAAATACAAAACTTGAATAAAGAAATACATGCTCTTGATCGTGGATATGGCAGCGAAAGACCAGTGAATATTTGGGAATGCGGTCTACTTGATGGTAAGGATTCTGAAACTGATTCCAACCTTTTGATTAAGACTGTTACTTATGGAATCCGTATGGCGGATTTCACTCTTCAAAGCGTTCTTGGAGGTGTAAATGGCGTCACTTATTGGTCATTTGATGACGCGATGAACTTCATTTATACCACTAATCCTGCCACTCCAAAAAGATGGGGAATGTTCTCCTCTTTAACTAGTGATCAACCTTATGATCAAGAAGTGAGACCATGGTTCCATTCTTCTTGTTTATTAACAAATTTATTATCACCTCAATCTAAAGTCTATGCTTCAGATATTGAAGATGAAGAAATGAAATCCATTTTCCGCTCAATTGGAGTAGTAAATAAAGCAAACAATTCGGGTGGTTTTGTCGCGATTAATCGTGGGAGCGATGATATTACAAAATCATATTATCTTGAACAAGAAATCAATGGTTCTGGAAAACTATATATTTATACGTTTGGCGAAGGACAAATTAGACTCAACGATCAAGGTTTTGTTAAACCGAATTATGTGATTGATGGCTCCTTAAACAAAAAGACGGAAATTAAAATACCAGCCAATAGCATGGTGATAGTTTCAAGTGAGGAATTATGATGAAAAAGTTTAGTATTCTTTTACTTCCTCTACTCGCATTAGTGCTCTCTTCTTGCGGCGGAGAAAATCCTGTTATTGAATCAAATACTTTTGAGCCAACCACTAGTAGTGGGACTCTTGGTTCATTTTCACTTTTGGCTCCTTATCATGATGAACTGATAGATGTGGTTCCCACCTTTACATGGGAAAGTTCGGAAAATGCCGAGTATTACACTCTTGAGATTGCTTCAACTTTAACTTTTATTAATAACGATCCAAGTGTTGTTTATTATAAACAAGACTACATCACATCACCCTATTTCACCATCAATGCTTCCCTCACAAAAAGGGATATGGATTACTATTGGCGAGTAAAAGCTCGTTCTGGGGGAAAGACTAAAGAATGCGATGAAGTTTTCACTTTCCACCTCTCTAGCATCGATTATGAATCAGTAGATTTTTCTTTAGGAAGAGAATCTGATTGGTCAATTCACTCTCAAGGAACACAATGTGACTTGGAGATTGATAAAACCAACTTCTTTAACAACAATGAAGACTCTTTAGTAATCAACTTCGTTAAAGAAAACAATATTGGTTGGGTTGTTGTAACAAAAACCGTTGAACTCGATACTTATGGAACAGACGCTATGTTTTTACGCTTCTTTTATTCGGGCGATGATGCGACGGCTTCCTTAAGACTCATCGACACCAATGGTGGTTTCTGGAGACATAAGATTCAACTGGCCAATAACTGCAAACAAATCGTGTTACTACCATTTGATGAATTTACTCACGACACTGCCGGCGTGACCTATGGTAGCGAGAATTTCGACCATTATCATATTAAATATATGGAAATTGTCTTTGATCGCTCTTGGGGCGATGGTGCTTGCTTAGTTAGCGAGATTAAAGCAGTTAAGAAAAGCAACTATGCTTCCTATTACATTGATGACCTTAATTTCAATGATTACCCGACCGAAAAATGGTCATTTGAGAATGGCTATAACTTTGGTTATGACATCGGTCCTGATGGTAAATCTTATACCATCCATTACGATGCTTTTCCTAACGAACTAAACACTTTGGGAATGAATAAGAAAGGCTATGCCTTCACGCGAATTCCAACCGAAAGATTCTTCAGCGAAGGAGACACCATTAAGTTTGATGTAAAATATAGTGGCTCTTCATCGGGAAATTTCAATATTCGGATTAAGGAAGAAGATAGTGATCTATGGTACTACGCTCAACCTTTATCATCCATTTCTAGTTCTCAATTCACAACCATCTATATTCCTTTTAAAGCTTTTGTGGCCAATGCCTTGAATGGTAACGGCAAAAGAGAAATGTCTTATATCTCTGCTTTACAGTTTGGGGTCACCTCAATGTACGGAACAGGTACTATCACATACACGAATTTTTCCATTGTCTATAAAGATGAAGAAGAAGGTATTGATACGTCTACTCGAATTATCAATGCTGATGGACTAATCGAAAATTTTGAAAACTATACCACCCCTGCTATGCCGTTTTATCAATGGCAAATGTCAATTGAGAACAAAGATGAATTTGTTGGTCTCGACAAATTAAAGAAACTCGGAACCGGTAACACTCAATGTGGAGTTTTAACTTATAAATCTGATATGACTCCCGCCACTTACTATCTTCCTGTTCAAGTCGAAAAAGAAGATGCCAACGCTATCTCTGTATGGCTTAAAGACGGCTCGGTCTTAAGTGATAATGCATCTTTGACTTATCTCAAATCAGTCGGAGCTCATTGCCAAGTCGCGATTCGTTTAGTGACTGGCGAAATATATGTCTACGACATCGAACAATTGTCTAAGACTTGGACAGAATACACGATTCCGTATGATGCATTTACTCCAACTGCTGAAACTAACTTTGGTAACCCAATTCAAAATGGAAATATCACCCATGTCGGATTTGTGTTAAGTTACATCTATTACAATAGGTCAGGATCGCTTGTTCCGGTTTACACCATGAATAACCCTGTCTATATGGATAATTATCAAATGGTTAATGTCAGTTATTCGGAGCCTCAAATTGTAGAGAAAGAGAAAGCTATCAATGTCGATATAGATAATCCTTCTCAAGCGACATTTGATGACGCTGAGAAATATGAAACTAATGAGGATGTCTTGGGCATTTGGGGTTATGGTAACTCCTTAGAAACTAATAACATTGAACTTGGTAATGATGTCTCAAGTGATGGTGGAAATCATTCATTAAAGATGAACTATCAAGGTTCTAATAGCGTCAGTTATCTCTTGCCGATTACCATGGATATGAATATCACCGATTCATTCTTGGCCAAAGGATTAACTCTCGATATCAAAGGTGACAATCAAGCCACCGTCTATGTCAATCTCTATCTCATGATTGGAAGTAGTACTTATCAAGTAAGAAAGAACCTTTCCAAAGTTGCTGATTCATGGAACCGTTACGAAATTGGCTTTGACAATTTTGTGGATTATACCGCACCTAATGGCTCGACAGTGACTGGTAGAAATGTCGTGTATTTAAACAAAGTTACCTTTGGCATTGTGAATTCCACGGGTAATGCTTCGGCAATTTATCTTGATAACTTACGTCTGAGTAATGGCTTTAATCGTTCACATTTACTAATTTCGCCATTGGAGGCAATTTAATATGAAAATTGAAAAAAATGCTCAAAACCCCATTCTTTCTCCTCTTTTAAAGAATGATTGGGAAGCTTTAGCGGTCCTTAATCCTGCTGTAATTTACAATGAAGAAGATAAACTTTTTCATATGTTTTATCGCGCAGCTGGGAATGATGAGACCCATTACATTTATCTCGGATATGCTACCTCCAAAGATGGTATTCATTTTGAAAGACAAAGTGATAGTCCAATCATCGAACCAGATAAGAATGGTGCTGATGGTGGTGGCGTGGAAGATCCTCGCATTGTTAAAATCGAAGATTATTACTATCTCACTTATGCCTCAAGAGTATTTGCTCCTGGCCAATACTGGAAAGAGGATAAGAAGTATTATGGTTTCCAACCTAAAGCTGGACCTATGGTTCTCAATTATAACAATACTGAGACCCATCTTGCGATTTCTAAAGATTTAAGAAATTGGAAGAAGTTGGGTCGCATCACTGACCCAAAAGATGATGACCGCGATGTTGTTATCTTTCCACGCGCAATTAATGGAAAGTTCTATCGCACTTCCAGACCGAGTGCTCGCTTTGGAAAAGGCTATCCTTGCACCACTCCCTCGATTTGGTTAACTGCTTCCGATGATCTTCTTTCTTGGAATGAGCCTCTTGAATTATTCTATGAAGGTCAAGAAGACTGGGAATCCCTCAAAGTTGGCGCGTCTTGCCCACCTTTTGAAACAAGCGAGGGTTGGGTAATGATTTATCATGGAGTCTCAAAGAAAGACCACATCTATCGTGTAGGAGCCTTCTTACTCGATAAGAATAATCCAATGAAGATACTTGCCAGGACCAAAAAACCATTTATGGAACCAGAATTCGATTATGAAACTGAAGGTTTCTATAATGGTTGTGTCTTCCCTACCGCAAACGTCATAAAAGATGGAATTGTTTACATTTACTATGGATGTGCTGATCGCTTTATTGGTTTAGCGACCGTTAAGCTCTCCGAATTAATGGAAGAGCTTAAGAAGGAGGAGAACAAATGCGAATAAAGAAATTGATTCCTATTTTCCTTTTTCCTATTCTTCTTTCTTCATGCAACTCTGGCGAACTCAATATCGCGGATGGAGATATCAAGGAGTGGGAAATGAAGACCATCGTTAATTTCATGACTAATTATAATAATCAAACGTATTCTTACGATGATTTTGATGCGATTGCCAACAATCTCATCTACCAACAAATCGAACTTGAAGAAAGCGGAGAAATAACTCCTCCGGAAGTCAATCCAACAAGGGAAGATTATTCCTTCGGTGGATGGTATAAAGAAAGCGCCTGTATTAATGCTTTTGATTTCGCTAATGAAATCGTTGAGAATAGCTTATTTCTCTATGCTTCATGGGAAAAAACAGGAGAGAGCGTTTATCAAGAACCAGAATATGTTGTTCCTGATCATGTTGATGACACTTTGACCTCATTTATCAAGGTCAATGGCATCCTAAATGGCGAAGTTATCGATGGCGTTGCTTATCTACCCTATGGCAGCCTATTAAGGCTTCAAAATCACATTGAGGATGTTCGTTTTGCCATTAATTATTCCCATCAAAGTGGGGTGACACTCAAGAGCGCCGTTGCTTCTATAGAAAATATGAACATTACCATTGTTGCTGAAAAAGATGGTAGTGAAGAAACAACAATTATTACCGCTCAAGAGATTGTTACTGCTCATAGACTAACTAACGCTACATACGAAGCCAAAGCCACGGCATATGAGGTACAAGATGCGGAAGCGGAAAACTATCATGTTATGATGGCGGGTTCTTCCTCTATTGAATTCTGGACCGATTACGCTAATGCTATGGATCCAATTGTATGCTATAACCACGGCATTGGAGGCACGACAGTGAACGACTGGGTTAATCACCTCAATGAGAGACTAGTCTATCCTTACATGCCAAAGATTGTGACCTATTATGTCGGAATTAATGACCTCATTAACTCTCACAACAATCCTGCCACAATTATCAATAATGTGCGCACCTTATTTACGACTACACACGAGCGATTACCAGATACTAAAATATTCTATGTTTTGCTCAATCGTCTTCCTGGATATTTCCTTTCTTATAGCGACAGCATTGACGACATCAATGAAGGAATCATTGCTTTAACTGAGGAATTACCATATGTCACTATCATTGATGCTGGCAAAGTACTTTTGAAAGCCAATGGAGTGGCGAATGCAGCTTATTTTAGACTTGATTGTCTCCACTTATCCGCCTATGGATATATTCTTTGGGGCAAAGAGATCTTTAACGCGATCAAAACTTATCTAGGGTAAATTAATGGTTTTAATTGATTATCAAAAAGAAATGGAAAACTATCAGAGAAAAAAATTTCGCTCGATAATCTTTTTATCTCTCATTTCGTTGTTAGTAGTGATAATCATTGCCTTGGGAATCATTTTCTCTCCTCCCCAATTCATTGGGATTTTGATTGGTCTTGTGATCTTATTTATTGTTTATTCGATAGGAACACTTCTGTTTTTAATTGGACCTTTTAAAGAAATTATCGTGAAATTAAAAATATTTCAAAATATATCCGCTTCTTCTATCTTTGAGGAAGTACTCGTATTAACTGGCATTGATAATGAGAAACATCATTCGTATCAAGGCTTAGTTTCTTTACAGATTAAATTCTTTTATTTTGATGAAGAAAAGAAAAACGAAAGAACTCTTTATGTCCTCCTTCCTAATGATTCAAAGTTGGAAAACGGCAAGCGTTATAAGATTCGTTCTTCCAATAATCTCATCCTTTCATACAAGGAGATTTTATGACCCTATCTTCAAAGCAATTTATCAAGAATGGAATTCCATATTTCTGGCCACTTTTTGTGGTAATTCCTCTTGTTGGTTCGTTTTTGATCACTTATACGATGAATCTGATTCACTTACCAAAAAACTATGAAAAAATTGAGATTTTTGTGGCCTCTAGTGATGTTAATTCCAATGGACTAGCGAGTAATATCGAAACCGTCTTCAAAGAAGAGGGAATGAAAGAAGCGGGAATTGTCACTTCGAATCCCACTGATTCAACCTTCTATCAGAAACTCAAAGTCATTGGTTATAATTCTAGCGATCTCTTTATTCTTCCGGCTTCAATTATGGAAACTTTAGATTTAACCGAAATTATGCTCCCTATTTATGACCTTTTTATTACGAATGAATTAGAAGGAGAAAACTATTCCTATTTTGAACAAGATGAAAAACAATATGGAATTGAGATTAAATCTTCAAGTAGCGATTCCTGGCTTGAAGATTATATCCCCTTTACCGATGAAAATTATTATCTCACTATTAGTGCGACTTCTCTAACCATCAAAAGTTATGGAACCCACCCCAACAGCGTCTATGATTTATCGCTTCAAGCGATGCGTTATTTATTAGGAGGCAACAATGGCTAAAGAAAAAATACCCACTCAAGATTTTGATCCTTCTTCCTTACCAAGAAGTAGAAAAAAACAGTTCTTTGATTCATTAAAAAATGAATGGAGACTCTTTTTCTCTGTTTCTTTACTCGTCGCAATCTTTATCTTGCCTTTGTTTTGCGATTATTTAGTCTTTTCTTTCCTGATCAGTGGTGCTTATAACTCGCAGGCCGATAATAGCCAAATATTTTCTTTGGTTTTCTATGCCGCCTTAATTGCCATCCCTTGCATCATGGTTTTCTATATTGGCTTAGCAGGAGCTTTTAACATCGCAAAAAAATTAGGTTATTCGGAAATGCAAATTACCGCCCCAAGTTTTTTCTACGGCATAAAAGAAACGTGGAAAAAAGCTCTGATTCAAGGTTTGATTGTCGGTGTATCGACATTCATTGCGATTGTGGGATGCCTCTACCTACTGTTCTTTTATATCGATCAGCCAGTTTGGGTTGGCATTTTAATGGGAGTTGATATCCTTCAATTCATCATCTTTACGATGGCATCTATTTTTACCCTTACTCAATCTCTTGTTTATTCCAATAAAGCCACCGCGGAATATAAGAATGCCTTTTTAATGACCATCGCTCATTTTCCGATGAATTTCGTTTTCTTTTTGATTGGTCCTGGCCTTTTCATTGGCTTATTTATCATCTCCAATATCACAGCATTTATCGCCTTTGGAGTTGCGATTGTCTTTTCTTTTCCCTTTATCTATCTATGGGAACTGAGAGCTTTAGTCATTTTCGATAAAATGATTAATCAATACCATTATCCAGAATATCTCAAAAGGGGACTTTATGTTCCTAAAAATAAGGAGGACTAGTTATGTCTAGAGTTACTTTAAAACACATCTACAAAGTGTACGAAGGAGGAGTTCGCGCAGTTAACGACTTCGATCTCGAAATTGAAGATAAAGAATTTATTGTCTTCGTGGGACCTTCAGGCTGCGGAAAATCAACAACCTTAAGGATGATTGCCGGATTAGAAAATATCACTGCAGGTCAATTGTTCATTGACGATACATTAGTAAACGATGTCGATAGCAAAGACCGCGATATCGCGATGGTGTTTCAAAGCTATGCTTTATATCCACATATGACAGTTGCTCAAAACATGGCCTTCGGTTTAAAACTTAGAAAACTACCGATGAACGAAATTACCACCCGAGTGCAAGAAGCAGCGGAAATTTTAGAAATTGAAGATTTGCTAACTAGAAAACCTAAAGCCCTTTCTGGTGGACAGCGTCAAAGAGTGGCCCTTGGAAGAGCGATTGTTCGCGAACCAAAAGTTTTTCTACTCGATGAACCATTAAGTAACCTCGATGCGAAACTTCGTGTTCAAATGAGAACCGAAATTAACAAACTCCATAAGAGATTAGCCACGACATTCGTCTATGTTACACACGATCAAACGGAAGCGATGACCATGGGTGATCGCATTGTAGTTATGAACAAAGGCTTTATCCAACAGGTTGATTCTCCAATTAATTTATATGAGAATCCCACCAATCTTTTTGTAGCGACTTTCCTTGGATCACCCCAAATGAACATCATTAAGTCCACTTTACTATTTAAAAATAAACAAATGATAGCCCACCTCTTCAACGATGAGGAAGAAGAAGTGATATTCCCCGACATTAAGTCCTTCCAGCTCTCTAAAGAGCAATATGATGGTAAAGAAGTCCTCTTTGGTATTCGCCCAGAACATATTACTGTCAGTGATAAAGGAATCAAAGCAAAAATCAATGTTGTTGAGAAGTTGGGAAACGAAACAATAATATACTGCCGCATCAAAGAGAATAAGCAAGATGTGGTAATTAAAGGCAATAATAGCGTTATCTATGAAAGTGGAGACGAAATATTCCTCAGCTTTGATATGAATCAATCCCATCTCTTTGATATTGAATCATCTCAAGCCATATTAGGTGTCCCAAGAGAAAACCGTTTAGATATGTATTTTAAAGACGGAGAGATTTCTCTTGCTAACAAAATGATTAAGACGAGCGATAATTTTAAAAGTCGCATCCTATGGGATACTCTAGATGGTAAAAAACTCTCTTTATCTTTCTCCCCTAAGAGCGTACATTTCCAAGAAAAAGAAAATGATATCGCTTTTCATGTCAAAGTTTCCTTTATTGAGAACAAGACCGATTCCAACACGGTGTTCACCAAGATGAAAGGATATGATAAATACATTGTTTTCTCTTTACCAAAGAAAACATCAGTCGCCATAAATGATGAGATGACTTTCTATGTTAGCGAAGAGAAACTCTACATTTCTGATGAACATTTCAATCGACTCATCTCACACGAAATCGTTTACCCCAATCTCATCAGTGGTGAAGTAAAAGTTAATAAAGGATTAACATATTTCCATTTTGGAAAGAATAAAATTCTCGCTCCTGAATTAGAAGGATTAAATGGCAAACAAGATATCATTATTAGTGAAAATCTTGTCTCCCCAATCTTTTCTAAAAAGTATTATCGAAAAAACAAATTAGCAGTTCCTGAAA
>Ga0265294_10004239_pt1 | contig 17993 bp, 9 predicted proteins | sample MunlanPumphouse3_FD_192504 | JGI IMG/M metagenome (GOLD analysis project Ga0265294, IMG submission 192504) | Groundwater microbial communities from a municipal landfill in Southern Ontario, Canada - Pumphouse #3 | ecosystem: Environmental > Aquatic > Deep subsurface > Groundwater | place...
GGAGTGGCCAGCTATCTGGGAGAAGAGAATTACGGAAACCGGACCGACGGTACCCCGTCCCCTCATCAGGCTGTCCCGGGTCTGGACAAATACTGGGGAACGGAGACGTTTGTCACGGAGGCGCTGACACGGGAAGCACTGAAAGCACTCGACAAAGCCAAAAATCTCGGGCAACCGTTTTACCTTTATATGTCGCACTATGCCATACACATCCCTATCGACAGAGACAAACGTTTTTATCAAAGGTATATGGATGCAGGACTGTCGGAAAAGGAAGCAGCCTACGCTGCGCTGATCGAGGGGATGGACAAGAGCCTGGGCGATCTGATGAACTGGCTGGAGCAAAACGGGCTGGAGGACAACACCATTGTCATTTTCATGTCGGATAACGGCGGGTTCTCTACCGATACCCGCTGGCGCGATGCACCGTTACATACCCAAAACGCTCCGCTCAACAGCGGAAAAGGATCGGCCTATGAAGGCGGCATACGCGAACCGATGATCGTCAAATGGCCGGGTAAAGTGAAGCCCGGCACCCAATGCAACCAGTACGTGATCATTGAAGATTTCTTCCCGACTCTCCTGGATATGGCTCAGGTAAAAAAGCGAAGAACTCTTCAACCGATCGACGGGATCAGCTTCGTGCCACTCCTGGAAGGCAGGTCTGCCAACAACGCGACCCGTAACCTTTACTGGAACTATCCCAACCTATGGGGTAACGAAGGCCCGGGGATCGGCTCCACCTGTACCGTCCGCAGCGGCGACTGGAAGCTGATTTATTACTACGAAACCGGCCAGAAAGAACTCTTCCATCTTACAGAGGATATTGGCGAAACCACCAATCGTGCGGCACAATACCCGCGATTGGTCAGACAGCTGTCGCAAGAGCTGGGCCATTTTCTTCGCAGTGCAGAGGCACAACGCCCGTTATGGAAAGCCACCGGCCAGCCCTGTCCCTGGCCCGATGAACGATGATGGGGTTTCCGAAACAGATGGATCAGATCAGGATTTCGTCCTTCACTTTTTAATTTAAACGACTGTCGGAAGAAGCAGCTGCTTCTTCCGACAGTAATGAGGACTCCATGTTATTCAGTATTTATTTCCCAGACAATCACTCCGGAATTGGTACATAAAAATGCGACCGTTGCGGTTTTTCCATCGGGTGACACACGTGCCACCACATCTCCGGTGTTATTACTGTTTTTTCCATAAAGAGGATCGATTGGAAAATCGAGCCAGTCATTCCATTTACGGGTATGAATCAGGTCCATGATGCTCCCAATGCTGTTGGGGGCTTCTATGACTTTTTTCACATCAAAAACCTCTCTCATCCAGGATTCAGCTTTCTGTTCAATCATAAAGATATAGTGCTTCCCGTTGATGGGTACATAATCAAAGGCATGGCCTCCGCCTAACCATTGGTGGAAGATATTTTGTATATGATGCTCCGATGCATATATCGGCTGATGGGTTGTGCCGTCCATATACGTAATAGCCACCTTGCCTGCTCCATCTTCGTATCTGGCAATAAAGTAATTGGCGTTTTTTCCCAAGGTGGCGGGAACAATGGTGGGCTGCGTTCCCATCTGATATCCCGGGTCATATTCAATTTTATCGGGCTGTGCGGAAACCACCTGCCCGTTTTGAATTTCCCAGCGCAAAAACATATTTTGAAAAGAGACCCCCATATACAGAAACGCATGTTTGGTCATATCTCCCCTGACATATATTTTCCGCCCTACGTCAATATTCCCGGGTTTATCAATCTCCACATCATAAGAGAATAATAATTTGGGCTTTGCCGCAACACCTTCCCACCAGAACATATGAATGGTGTTGGTGCCGCCTGCAGGCATCCAACGAGACATATAGAAATTGCAAGCGACGATATTTCCTGCCTCATCACCCGCCATAAACAATGGCACCGTCCGGGTGAGTGTGTCCCAGTCGATCCCTTCGAATGACAGGGTCCCGGCTTTGGCCCCATCTTTGAGTTTATAATAATCAAACTTGGTCCGTTCATGTACCACCAGATAATCTCCGCTGAATGCGATTGCACCGTTGTTATGTTTTACAAACGCAAGTTCGGTTGCAGTCTTTCTCCACAGTTCGATACGGAAAGGGGCACTTGCCGTTAAAGTATAAGTCACATCTTTGTATAAATTATTAATCGTGATCAGGTGGGGCTGTGTCAAGTCCAGTGTAAGCACCGTGTCGGTTGGAGCAATCAGCTTTGCCCGTTTTGAGATGTGTATTTTTACGGGTACAGCTTTTCTTTCTTCTGCCCTAAGGTTCGCCAGCTCCAGATGAATCGTCAGATCATTATTAGAAATAACAGCCGTTGCAATCTGATTCCCATCTTGTGCCGTAACCGATAAAATCGGGTTTAAAACCGGATTAATGGGCAAGGATTCATCCATCTCTTTTTCCTCGCATGAACACAACCATGAGCCCATGCATAGAAAAAGGCCAATAGAGATGATTGTTCTTATATTCATAATCATTGATTTAAAAAGTTACCACCATGGGTTTTGCACGATACTTTTACTTTTATCAATTTCCGCTTGAGGAATGGGAAACAGATAAAATGCTTTTCTGAAAACCCTCTCTTCAAAAGAAACCACATTGTAAAATCCGGTAAATGAAAAGTTGTTGGATGCCGGATCTCCGGCATTCACATCCATTCCCCACATTCTGCCGCCATCGCCATATTTACGATTATCCACGGCGTCTCCTTCATCGGCAGTATGTGCCAGCCATCTGCGACGTGTTGTAAAATAACGATCGCCCTCCAGACATAACTCAATTTGCCTTTCCCTAAGAATAAATGCTCTTTGCAAGTCTTTATCTCCGGCAATCTGTGGAGATGCAACAAACACACCGGGGACTCCGGCCCGTTCCCTGATCATATCCCAATATTTACGAATATCCGGATGGGTCGGATTGTACTCGTTTAATGCTTCAATATAGTTTAATAAGATTTCTGCGTATCGAGTAAAAACGTTCATATACCTCTGGGGATATTTTCTATCTCTCATATCGGCCATGGGATCATTCTTTTTGAATGCCAAATAACCGGTTTTTGAATAAAACGTATGGGATCCCGATTTTCTGGACATTCCTCCGTAATACAGTTCCACTCTGCCGAAGCCGTCTTTTTGTCCGGGGGAACTATAGTAGTTTCTTTTCACGATATCATCGGGAATTTGTGGGATAACCCGTTTATTATAAAGAATGGAAGCATAAAAACGGGGCTCTCTGTTTGCATACATGTTCCACTCTCCGGTCCAATGTCCCCATGTGTCGCATTTCCGAATATCCGAGATCATCTCTTTTCGCCCTTGTTCCGTCCCGATATTTCTGTTGTTCGGATTCCAGTGATTGCCGGGGGAAGTAGCAAATCCCGACGACACATATCCAGAACCGGGGTCTTCAATGGGTTTCCCGTTCTCCATAAGGAAAGCATCCACCAGCCGCTGGGTGGGGCCGACACCTCCCAAATTGTTAGGCGACGGAGAAGAATGAACCATCCATGCATTAGTCTCGGATTCACCCCCACGACCGTAACGGCCGAAGATCACCTCGCAATTCCAACTTTTGAGTTGTACGTCAACCAGTGATTTATAGGGATTAAAAGCCTCATCTCCATGCTCATTGTTCTTGTATAACCGTAATTGCGCCTCCGGATACTTTTCGGCGATATCTATTACCTCTTTGCTGGCAGCAGCTGCTTTTTTCCATTTGTTTTCATCGTAAATCGTATTAGCCAAAGGGGTCCCATCCGGGTTCTTGAAGTCAGCATATTCTTTATTCCCGTTCCATTGGGGACTGGCAGCGAAGGTGAGTACAATCGATTTCACTGCTTTGCAGACAATTTTATTGGGTTTCCCCAGCCAGCGGGCATCGTGCCACCAGTGTAAAGGCAAATCTTTCTCCGCTTCGTCCATCATCTCGCAAATATAATCTACACATTCATCAAATGGCGCTCTGGCAAAGGTTGTCCAGGGAGCATTGCTCGGCTGTGCCTCTTTGATCAGTACCACGGGCCCGTACTGACGGATCAGCAGCCAGTAGTAGTAGCCTCGCAGGAATTTCACTTCCGCCTTGTATTGGATTTTCAAATCATTGCTGATCTCCCCGCAACGATCGATATTGTTCTCAAAAACAAAAGAAGCACGAATGGCCCTGTACCATAAAGCATATTTATCATAAAAAGTGGAATTGGTGTCCCAGTTTCCCAGGTTGATGCCGTAGGTCCGATAGACCGTCCAGGATAAATCGCATTCATCGGAACAGCCCACCCATGGGTCGTCCTGATGAAGATTATGAGGCAGTACCGCTGCATACACATTTGCAAGGTATTGCTCCACTTCAACCCTGGAACTCCATACCATGTCGTCGGTTTTCATATCATCCGGTTGTTTGTCCAGAAAATCGGCACAACTGAAAAGCCCGAATAAAACAAACAGGAGTAGATTGATATATTTTTTCATTTTTTCTGATTTTTAAAAAGTCGTTCTGATCCCAAAATTAATCTTCCGCGGAAGCGGATATTTATTCCCGTTCGGTGTTCCTGTTTCGGGATCCCACATCTTCCACTTGGAGAACAGAGCTACGTTGTTTGCCAGTACATAAATTCGCAGGCCCTGCACACCCCACTGAGAGAGGTGTTTTTTATTTACATTGTATCCCAACTCGATATCCGAGAGACGAAGCAGGCTCCCGTCATAAATATTTCGTGTGGACGGTTGCCAGTTATTGGTAGAACGCCCGTCCGATAAGCGCGGGTAAAACGCTTTTGGATCGGGGTTGTCAACGGTCCATCTGTCCAGTGCTTTTTTAAACAGATTCCCTTTGCCTACCCCTTCGCTAAACGGGATAAAGGTAGAACCGTATAACGGATAAGACACTCTGGCCTGCCCCCTGAAAAAAAGGCCGAAATCAAATCCTTTCCACAGAAACTGAGTGCCAAATCCATAGATGATCTCGGGGATATAAGAATAACCGATGGCTACCTCATCATCGATGTCGATAAAACTATCTCCATTCGTGTTGTTGTATTTCACATCTCCGGGTCTTACCGGCCCAAATTTCTGCTCGGGACTGTTGTCGATCTCCTCCTGACTCTCAAAAAGGCCGATTGCTTTCATCCCAAACAGTTGCCCGAATCGATGACCGGTTCTTCTTCGGTATGCATATTCTCTTTCCGGCTCATCCATTTCAATGATTTTATTTTTCGTAAACGCGAAATTGCCGTACAACTTATAGTAAAAGCCATTCACGGTCTGATTGATTTCCAGGGTTGTTTCAATACCCTGATTGATCATTTTTCCCATGTTGGCAAATGGCTGTTGGTTAAATCCCGTAATGGAAGGCAGGGATTGGCGACGGATCAGAATATCCGTTCTTCTCTCATGAAAATAATCAATGTCGACAGAAAAGGCATTTTTAAACATTTTCAGCTCCAATCCGACATCTTTCTTCAGCCCTTTTTCCCAAGTCAAGTCAGACACCCCTATTTGTTCTTCACCGGTACCCGGGATACGGATCGGGTCAAGGCCAAAAGCATAGCCTGTTTCTTTGACCGGATGCCCGGGGTTGATCCCTGACCCCCATGTGCTGAGATAGCCGAAACGCATATTGTTGGGCAGCGCTTCCGACCCGACCAGACCGACAGATCCTCTGATTTTGAAAAAGTCAACAACATCTATATGCCAGAAAGGCTCATTCGAAATCAAATATCCTACAGCAGCTGCCGGAAAAAAACCAAAACGTTTGTTTTTGGGGAAATTTTCTGACCCGTTGTAACCCAGGTTAAATTCTCCAAAGTAGATGTCCTTGTAGTCGTACGTTGTCCGAAATGCGATTCCCTGTTTTCGGTAAGGAAGAGAGAATATGGCGGATGAAGCCGAACCGTTAATAAAATCCCGCTGATAATACATCAGCATGCCTCCCACACGATGCCTGTTGTCAAACAGATGGTTGTAGTTGAACTGGGCTTTGGCTTCCACCGCCCTCGTGCTTCTTAAATCTTTGGCATAGCCGAGAAAATCCTGCCCTTTGTCTACTTCTTTGGTGATTAAAAAACCGGTCTCATCATCTACCCCTTCAACAGCATAGGTACTCATCGCCTTATGCCTTTGCTGAATAGTGTTGTTATACGCATCAAACGAGAAGTATCCCTTAAAATTCAGTCCTTCCAATAAAAAAGAGAGATCCTGATTCAGGATCACCTGACTCATGACCTGAGAGGCAAATCGTTTGTTGTATCCGGAACCCAGCAGTCGTTCAGCAGGGTTCTTTTCCCCAATCTGACTCGGTGCGCCCCATCCCCATTTATGTACCGTTCCGTCTTCGTTATACTCAATAGGTAAACGAACCGGGGCCGATAGCGGGGTAGAGAGATAGGACCAGTAAAACAACTCTTCTGCCGGACTGGCAAAATAAGTGGAATAGAGCGTCCTGTTGCCCACACCCGGCTCGTGAGCGTCCGTTAAGTTTGCGCCAATTTCCACATTGAGATGAGAGGTTTTAGATAAGGTCAAATCAACGTTCGAACGAAAATTATATCGTTTGAGGGTGATATTAGAATCATATTCGTTTAAATTCCTGTACTCTCTCAGGTTCCCGTTATCTTCGAAATAGCCGGCGTTAATAAAATAACGGGCTCTTTCTCCTCCCCCTCTTACGTTGATGGAGGCATTCATATTGTTCGACCATTTTTTAAAAATCTCGTCGAACCAGTTTACATTCGGCCAAAAGAAACGATTGACGCCGCTCTCAAGGTGGTCAATGTATTCCTCTGAGTAGTTCTCCTTACCAAAAGCTTCATTATAGAGCCTTGCATAATTTGCTCCGTCCAGGAATTTGGGCATTTTGAGCAAATCGGAGATGCCATACTCTATCTTGGCTTCAATAACCGGTTTCTGGGCGATTCCTTTTCTTGTATTCACCAAAACAACCCCGTTGGCGGCTCTGACACCGTACACAGCCGTGGCCGACGCATCTTTTAACAATGAAATGGATTCTACTTCTTCAATGGAAATATTCGACATCTCTCTTTCCACTCCGTCCACCAGGATTAATGGCCGTTGGTTGGCACCAAAAGATGAAACCCCTCTAATCCAAAAGGAAGCCTCGTCATACCCGGGCTCACCCGAACGTTGCACAATGGTAGCGCCGGCTATTCGTCCGGAAAGAGCAGATGTCAGAGAGCGTTGAGGAATACGCAGCCGGTCCACCTCTACTGAGGAGATCGCCCCGATCACGCTGGCTTTCCTTTGTGTTCCCATCCCTACCACAACCGTTTCATCCAGAAGAGTGGTTTCTTCTGCCATGGTAACATTTATTGCCTGGTTATCGCCAACGGTTACTTTTTTTTCCTGAAAACCGATAAAAGAAAATACGAGTACCTCTCCTTTATTCGCTTCAATCACATAATAACCCTCCGCATCTGTCACCACACCCTTCATCGTTCCACCAATTACAACATTCGCCCCGGGAAGAGGCCGGCCGTTTTGGTCAATGACTTTTCCTCTGATCAGCATCCTGCTCTGCCATATTTCATTCATCCCGCAATTTTCATTCGTGTATCCGTTGAATGGGAAAACAAGAAAAAAGATGAAAAACAAATAAACAGGGAACAGAGAGCATGCACTTACTCGTTTGTACATAAATCGTTTCATAAAATTTAAATTTTTGATTTTCACTAAAGCCAGGCTATTGCTGCGTTTGACAAATCAAAAGCAAGCTTTTTCGCTACTCTCACTTTTCACAATAGGTCAATGGTATCATAGGAAACTTGCTCTCATCAGCCACTTGTGTGAAAAGGATATTCCTGCTCGTTTCATAGAGGATACATACGTTCATACCTGAATCGGCTTAAAAAGCCTTAAAACGCCAATATTTAAGTGCATATTCACCTGATAATCAGGTGACAATAAGGTTATTTTCCCCCCTTGCGGATCATAGGGGTTCATGCTTCAATCGTTAAACATTTTTATTTTATGATAAAATTAATTGTTTTAAACAGTGGCGTTGGAATAAAATGCGCAGTATAATACTCTAAAAACGCAAATTTTAGAGATGTTTCCCTATAAAACAGCTCATTAGGGTTCACTCCAAATTTTAGATCATTTAACTTTTTACTGCTGTTTGTATAGGAAGGAAAAATCACACCGTCATTCGGCCGCAGCCGCTGTCCGGCTCTTTTCTGTGTATTTCGCCTGTTATGAAAGCAGGAAAGGAATCATTTTTATTTGCAGGATACGATTGCTCTTATATTGCAAAGAGATATTTTTATGTTAAACCCAGTTTTTTTTCGCAAAATGGTCATTTTTACCAATTATTCCCTTAACTTTGCAGCAAATGAATTGCTCAACATGCAGCATTTATATCGGCTATACACCTACACCACCATTACAATGACCATGACCCCTTGGGGGGTTAGGTAAATTTTCACATCCGTAAGCGGCTACTGCTGCACCAGCGATAAATCAGGTTATCGCACACAAAATCAACGTTATATTACACAATTTATCCGCTCACCGCGGGAAACAGTCCTATCCGACAGACCGGAACATCAAGGAAAAGTTCTGCTCTTCGGACTTCAGACATCGTAAAACAGAATGGTATGAAGGTGATGAAATTCGGCGGGAGCTCCGTAGGGAGTCCCGATAGCTTGAGAATGGTCAGGCAAATCATAGAAAAAGAAAATGAACCGGTCATCGTGGTGGTCTCCGCCCTGGGAGGGGTAACCGACCGACTGCTGCTGGCTGCCGACTTCGCGATGAGCAGTAACCCGGGATACAAAAGCCTGCTCGAGGAGATCATTGCCCGGCACGAGGAGATCATAGAACAGACGATCGTCTCTCCTGGCGACCAGCTGGAGGTGAGGCAAAAGACCCGGCAGCTCTTCGACGACCTGAACAATACCCTGCGGGGGGTCTTCCTGATCGGCGATCTCTCCCAAAAAACCTCCGACAAGATCGTCAGCTACGGCGAACGGCTCTCCTCGCTCATCATCAGCAAGGTGATCGCGGGGGCTCAGCTCTACGACCCCACAGCATTTATCAAAACCAGCCGCCAGTTCCGCATCCACCTGCCCGACCTGGCACAGTGCAACGAGCTGATCCGGAAAACCTTCTCTGAGATGCCGCCGCCGCAGGTGGCGATCGTGCCCGGGTTCATCGCCTCAAGCAGCGAGAACGGCGACATTACCAACCTGGGCCGCGGCGGATCGGATTATACCGCCGCAATCATTGCCGCGGCGATGGATGCATCGGTGCTGGAGATCTGGACCGATGTGGACGGCTTCATGACGGCTGATCCCAGGATCATCAACTCTGCCTATGTGATCGAGGAGCTCTCCTTCATCGAAGCGATCGAGCTCTCCAACTTCGGTGCGAAGGTGATCTATCCGCCTACCATCTTCCCCGTTTACCACAAGAATATTCCCGTATATGTGAAGAACACCTTTCACCCGGAGGGAGAAGGCACCTATATCCGCAACATAGCGCCCACCCGCAACGGACAGATCATCAAGGGTATCTCCTCGATCAACGACACGGCGCTCATCACCATCCAGGGACTGGGCATGGTGGGCGTCATCGGGGTGAATAAACGGATCTTCTCCGCGCTGGCCGACAACGGCATCAGCGTCTTCCTCGTCTCGCAGGCTTCGTCGGAAAACAGCACCTCCATTGGTGTACGTACGCAGGATGCCACACTGGCAGAGAAGGTGCTCAACGCTGAGTTTACCCACGAGATCGCCATGGGCAGCATCAATGAGATCATCGTGGAGTATGACCTGGCCACCATCGCCATCGTGGGGCAGAATATGAAGCATGTGCCCGGCATTGCCGGCAAGTTCTTCGGTGCCCTCGGCAGAAACGGCATCAGCGTGGTGGCCCTGGCACAGGGTGCCGGCGAGACCAACATCTCCTGTGTGATCTCCAGATCGGATCTGAAGAAGTCACTCAACGTCATCCACGACTCCTTCTTCCTGTCGCCCTACCAGGAGCTGAACCTCTTCGTGATCGGCACTGGCACGGTGGGCAGCCGCCTGTTGGAGCAGATCAGGCGTCAACAACAGACACTGAAGGATCAGAACAAGCTGCGGATCAATATCGTCGGCATCGCCAACGGGCGCAGGGCACTCTTTTCGCGCGACGGCATCGCCATAGAGGGATTCTATGAGAACCTGATGGAGCACGGCGTGAAGAGCTCTCCCGCCCTGATCCGCGATGAGATCCTGAAGATGAATATCTTCAACTCCGTCTTCGTGGACTGCACCGCCAGCCCTCAGATCGCGGAACTCTACGGTGAGCTGATGGCGAAGAACATCTCGGTAGTCACCGCCAACAAGATCGCCGCCTCATCCGGTTACGACAACTATCACCGCCTGAAGGAGACCGCCCGCAAGAGCGGCGTCAAGTTCCTCTTCGAGACCAACGTGGGTGCGGGACTACCGATCATCAACACGATGAACTCGCTGATCAACTCGGGCGACCGGATCGTGAAGCTGGAAGCAGTGCTCTCCGGCACGCTTAACTTTATCTTCAACACCCTCAGCGAGGAGATCCCTTTTAGCAAAGCCATCCGGATGGCAGTCGACGCACGGTTTGCCGAACCCGACCCGCGCATCGACCTGAGCGGACTGGATGTGACACGCAAGCTGGTGATCCTCTCCCGCGAAGCGGGCGCCCGCGTGGAACAGTCGGAGGTAACAAAAAAACTGTTTGTGCCGCAGCACTATTTTGAAGGCAGCCTGGAGCAATTCTGGCAGACCATCTCCGAGTTGGATGCATCGTTCGAACAACGCCGCAGGGAGCTGGCCCGGGAGGAGAAGAGACTGCGCTTCGTGGCCTCCTACAACAACGGCAAATGTGAGGTGGGACTGCGCGAAGTGGAGAAGGGGCATCCGTTCTACGACTTAGAGGGCAGCAACAACATCATCCTCATCACTACGGAGCGCTACAACGAGTACCCGATGGTGATCAAGGGTTACGGCGCCGGCGCGAGTGTCACCGCTGCCGGTGTCTTTGCCGATATCATCTCAATTGCTAATATCCGATAATAGAAATCAATGAAACAGATCATCATTCTGGGCGACGGGATGGCCGATGAGCCGATCGCCACACTGTGCAACAAAACGCCGCTGCAGGCTGCCCACACCCCCTATATGGACCTGCTGGCACGCAAAGGCAGAAACGGGCGGCTACTTACCGTCCCCGACGCCTTCGCACCCGGCAGCGAGATCGCCAACCTCTCGGTGCTGGGCTACGACCTCCCTGCCGTGTTTGAGGGGCGAGGCGTGCTGGAGGCTGCCAGCATGGGGGTGAAGATCCTCCCCGGCGAGCTGGCCATGCGATGCAACCTGGTCTGCATCAGCGGCGACCGGTTAATCAACCATTCGGCAGGGCATATCAGCAGTGAAGAGGCGGCCGAACTGATTGCCTTCCTCAACGAAAAGATAGGTGATGAGACCTTCCGCTTCTACCCCGGTGTCTCCTACCGCCACCTGCTGAAGATGCAGGGCGGTGACAAACGGCTCGATTGCACCCCTCCGCACGATATCCCGGAGCAACCTTTCCGTCCGCACCTGATCCAAGCCGCCCATCCGGAGGCAAAGGTCACCGCCGATGCCTTGAACCGGCTGATCCTGGCTTCGCAGGAACTGTTACGGGATCATCCGGTGAATAGGAAAAGGATCGCCGAGGGAAAGCACCCTGCCAGCAGCATCTGGCCCTGGTCGCCCGGCTACCGGCCGCAGATGAAGCCGCTCAGCAACATCTACCCCATCCGCAGCGGGGCGGTGATCTCGGCGGTGGACCTGATCCGCGGCATCGGCGTCTACGCGGGACTGGAGGTGATCCCGGTGGAGGGCGCCACCGGCCTCTACGACACCAACTACGAAGGAAAAGCAGCAGCAGCCCTCCAGGCTCTCCGGAATACAGATTTTGTCTACCTCCATGTAGAGGCGAGTGATGAGGCGGGACATGAGGGGGACGCGCTGCTGAAGGTGAAGACAATCGAAAACCTCGATGCCCGCATCGTCAAAACGATCTACGAAGAGACCCTGAAATGGGAGGAGCCGGTCACCATCGCCATCCTGCCGGACCACCCCACCCCCTGTGCCATCCGCACCCACACCCGCGATGCAATCCCTTTCCTGATCTGGCACAGGGAGATACAACCCGACAGCGTGCAGGTGTACGACGAGTTTGCTGCCAGAGAAGGCAGCTACGGCCTGCTGCACGGCGACCAGTTCATGAAAACGATCTTTTATCCCTAACATGCTGAAAACTGAAAGCTAAATTATCATGCTCTACTACAGTACCCAAAAAAACTCCCCCGCCGTCTCACTGAAAGAGGCCGTTGTGAAAGGGCTGGCACCCGACAGGGGCTTGTATATGCCCGAAACCATCCGTCAGCTCCCGCCGTCGTTCTATCATGAGATCACCGGCATGAACCTGACCCCCATTGCCCAAACCGTCGCCGGAACATTCTTCGGGGAGGATATCCCGCAAAAAGAACTGGATGCCATTGTCGCTGACACCCTCAGTTTTGAGATACCACTCCGTCAGGTGGAAGAAAACATCTGGGTGCTGGAGCTGTTCCACGGCCCCACCTTCGCCTTCAAGGATGTAGGTGCCCGCTTTATGGCGAGGATGCTCTCCCGGTTCGTGAAAGAAGAGCGACAGAAGGAGGTGAACGTGCTGGTAGCCACCTCGGGCGACACCGGCAGCGCCGTGGCCAACGGCTTCCTTGGCGTGGAAGGAATCCGGGTTTTTGTGCTCTATCCCTCCGGCAAGGTGAGCGATATCCAGGAAGCGCAGTTCACCACCCTGGGCCGGAACATCGTGGCAATAGAGGTGGACGGCACTTTCGACGACTGCCAGGCACTGGTGAAAGCCGCCTTTATGGATGAGGAGCTCAACCGCCGCCTCCGCCTCACCTCCGCCAACTCCATCAACGTGGCCCGGTTCCTGCCCCAGTCGTTTTACTACTTCCATGCCTGGGCACAGCTGATGCGGCACCATCCCGCCGCCCGGAGCGTGATATCCGTACCCAGCGGCAACTTAGGCAACCTCACCGCCGGCCTTTTTGCCAAAAGGATGGGATTGCCGGTAGAACGTTTTATTGCCGCCAACAACCGCAACGACGTGTTCCGTGACTACCTCCTCACGGGACAATACGCCCCCCGGGCATCGGTACAAACCATCGCCAACGCCATGGATGTGGGAGCTCCCAGTAACTTCGACCGTATCCTCGACCTCTACGGCCACAACCACGGTTCCATCACACGGGATATCTCGGCAACCCGCTACGACGATGCAGAGATCAGGCATGCCATCCGGGAAACGGAACAACGCACCGGTTACCTGCTCGACCCCCATGGCGCCTGCGCCTATATGGCGCTGAAGGATGGATTGCAGGCCGGCGAGACGGGGATCTTCCTCGCCACTGCCCACCCGGCCAAGTTCAAAGAGACCGTAACGGAATGCACCGGAAAAACAACCGCCATCCCCGAGGCGCTGGCCGCTTTCATGCAGGGAAAAAAGGAGACGGTTCCCCTTTCAAACGACTTCAGACTCTTTAAAAAAGCCTTAATCAGCCTCTCTTAAGTTTCTTTTTATTACTTTTGCGGATAAAACCATCGGCTATCTGCATTGACCGCATGAAGCGACTGTTACGTGTTACATATCTTCTTCTCCTGTTGACATTCTTCATCCACTGCTCATCCGTCCGCAAGACCCCGATCGCAGCAGGTCACACAGGTCAGCCCGCTGCATCGGACACCCTGACGCCCGATACGGTACATGTGGATCGTGACGCCACCCAATCGCTTCTTCCGGGAACCATTGCAAACGACAAAACCCTGCAGGCCGATAGCATAAGGCTGGCACAGGGCGGCGACTCATTAACGATCGCCGCAGACAGCCTGCGTGAAGGGCTCCCTGCCGACTCCCTGCGGTCCTCAAAGCAGGACTCCGTTTCGGTCTCCAAAAAGCAGACCTTGCAAGCAGCTGTTTTTTATACCGCCCAGGACTCGATGGTCTTCACCGCCGACAATATGGGATACCTCTACGGAGAGGCTGACATCAAATACGGAGAGATGGGAATCAAAGGTGAATATATCATCATGGATATGGACAGCAACGTCATCTCTTCCACCTTCGGCGTGGACTCTATCGGGAAAGAGTTCGGCTATCCGGTCTTCAGCGAAGGAGGAACCGAGTATGAGATGAAAAAGGTGCGCTATAACTTCGAAACAAGAAAAGCGTTTATCCACAATGTGGTCACCCAACAGGGCGAAGGCAACATCGTGGCGAACGAAGCCAAGATGAATGCCGACAAATCTTTCTACATGCGCAACGCAAAATACACCACCTGCGACAACCACGAGCATCCTCACTTCTACCTGAACCTCTCGAAGGCCAAAGTACGCCCCGATAAAGATGTGGTAACCGGTCCCGCCTGGCTGGTGGTGGCCGACGTGCCGCTCTTCCCCGTCGTGCTGCCCTTCGCCTTCTTCCCTTTCACTCAGACCTATTCATCCGGCATCATCATGCCCACCTACGGCGATGAGATGAACCGCGGCTTCTACCTGCAAAACGGAGGCTATTACTTTGCCCTGAGCGACTACATCGACCTCGCCCTCACCGGTGAGATCTACACCAAAGGATCGTGGGGCATGGGAGCCCGCTCCAACTACCGCAAACGATACAAATACTCGGGCAACGTGAACATCTATTATCTCAACACCGTCACCGGCGAACGGGAGCTAAAAGATGTAGTGCCGGAAGCTTACTCGGTGGCGAAGGACCTGCGCATCAACTGGAGCCATACGCAGGACCCCAAAGCCAATATGTACCGCACCCTCTCGGCCAGTGTCAACTTCTCCACCAGCCGCAACAACCACCGCGATCTGAGCCGCCTCTACTCCCGCGACGCATCGAACAACACCAAAAGCTCGAGTGTGAACCTCACGCAGCGTTTTCCCGACTCCCCCTGGAGCCTCTCGGCCACCATGAATATCAACCAGGTGTCGCGCGACTCCACCATTGCCGCCACACTGCCCAACTTATCGGTGAATATGAGCCGTATCTACCCTTTCAAACGTAAAAATGCTGTTGGCGACGAGCGGTGGTACGAAAAAATATCGATGAGCTACGCGGGAGAGTTCCGCAACTCCATCACCACAAAGGAAAACAAGTTCCTCCAGGCAAACCTGATGCGGGACTGGACCAACGGCATGCGCCACAGCATCCCCGTGAGCGCTACCTTCTCGCTGTTCAACTTCATCCAGGTCTCCCCCTCTGTCAATTACACCGAACGGTGGTACAGCAGCGCCCACATGCAGGCATGGGACCCGGTTGCCAAACGGAATGTGCCGGTAGATACGGTGATAGGCTTCAAGAGGATATACGACTATAGTACTTCCCTCAGTGCACAGACCAAGTTATACGGGATGTATACCCCCTGGAAGGTATTCGGCGACAAGGTGCAGGCCATCCGCCACGTCTTCACGCCCGCCATCAGCATCAGCTATCGCCCCGACTTCAGTGACCCGAAATATAACTTTTACGAGACCTACTCCTACAAAAACGAATATGGTGAGGATGTGGTTTACACCTACTCCCCCTACTCCTCCATGATGTTCGGCACGGCTCCGAAAGGGAAGAGCGGCAGCATCGGCTTCGACTTCAAGAACAACCTCGAGATGAAGATACGGGATGACAAAGACTCTACCGGCACCCGGAAGATCAGCCTGATCGACGACCTGGGGATCAACTTCAGCTACAACATGATGGCCGATTCAATGAAATGGAGCATGATCAACACCAACATCCGTCTGAAGTTCTCAAAAACCTACACCCTCAGCCTGAATGCCACTTGGAACCCCTATCTCTACGAGCTGGACCAAAACGGAAATCCGCGACAGGTAGATAAGCTGCGCGTACTGAACGGAAAAGGCATCGGCAAACTGATGAATACCGGCACCAGCTTTTCCTACTCCCTCAACCAGGATACCTTTCAAAAACTCTTCTCACGTGAGAAGAAGGATGAGAAAGAATCGGGAGCAAAAACCAACAACATCCCATTGCCCGATGACGGTACCATGGGTGAGAACCCCTATGAAACAGCCGAAAAAAATGACCCGGAGAAGAAAGAGGACTCGATGGGTGAGTTCGATGCCGACGGCTATCTGAAGAACGCGGTCAACTGGAACGTCTCCTTCAACTACTCACTGCGCTACGGTTACGGTGCGTTCAACAAAGAGAAAATGGAATATAAAGGGAAGCTGACCCACAACTTCGGGCTGAGCGGTTCAATACAACCCACCAAAAACTGGAACTTCACCTTTAACACCGACTACAATTTCGAAGTGAAGAAATTCACCAATGTCAACTGCACCCTCACGCGCAACCTGCACTGCTGGAGCATGTCGGCCAGCTTTATCCCGATCGGGCCCTACAAATCGTATAACTTCACCATTCGCGCCAACTCATCGCTGCTGCAGGATCTGAAGTATGAACAGCACAGCTCTCCCTACGACCGGGGTGCCGAATGGTACTGACCTACCGATCTCTCCAGAGCTTCCTCATCCATTCCTGCATCTTCGCTTCAGAGGAATTGGACTGCGGTTCCCAGAAACGGCTCCTCTTGAGCTCCCCGGGCAGATACTCCTGCTGCACGAAGTTGTCTTTATAGTCGTGTGCATACTTGTATTCGCTGCCATACCCCAACTCTTTCATCAGTGACGTGGGGGCGTTGCGCAGATGCAACGGCACCGGCAGGTTGCCGGTCTGCTCCACCTTTGCCAGCGCCTTATCGATAGCCAGATAGGCAGAGTTGCTCTTGGGCGAAGTGGCCAGGTAGAGGGTCGTCTCCGCCAGCACGATGCGCCCCTCGGGCCAGCCGATCTTCTGCAGTGTTTCAAAACAGGCGTTGGCCAGCAACAGGGCGTTGGGGTTGGCCAGCCCGATATCCTCGGCCGCCAGGATCACTAACCGGCGGGCAATAAATCTGGGATCCTCCCCGCCGGCCACCATCCGCGCCAGCCAGTAGATCGCCGCATCGGGGTCACTGCCACGGATCGATTTGATAAAAGCGGAGATGATGTCGTAATGCATCTCCCCTCCCTTGTCGTAAGCTGCAGGATTCTCCTGCAGCCGTTCAGTGACCAGCCTGTCGGTGATCACCAGCTCCTCCTCACTGTCGGCAGCCACCGCCAGATCCAGAATGTTGAGCAGCTTACGGGCATCGCCGCCGGAAAAGCGAAACAGCGCATCACTCTCCTTCACCGTGATCTTCCGCTCTTTCAAGAGCGGATCCTCGGTGAGCGCCCGCTGCAGCAGCACCTCCAGGTCATTCTTCTCCAGCGACTTCAACACGTAGACCTGGCAGCGCGACAACAGGGGGCGGATCACCTCGAACGAGGGGTTCTCGGTGGTGGCGCCGATCAGCGTCACCGTGCCGGTCTCCACGGCACTCAGCAACGAGTCCTGCTGCGACTTGCTGAAACGGTGTATCTCATCGATAAAAAGAATAGGTGCAGCGCTGTCGAAGAAACGGGCATTCTTCGCCTTGTCGATCACCTCCCGCACATCCTTCACCCCCGAGTTGATCGCACTCAGTTGGTAGAAAGGTGCATGCAGCGTGTGGGAGATGATGTTGGCCAGGGTGGTCTTGCCCACGCCCGGGGGTCCCCAGAAGATGATGGAAGGGATCCTCCCTGAGTCGATCATGCGGCGCAACACCGCACCCTCCCCCACCAGATGCTTCTGGCCGATAAACTGATCGAGGTTCTGCGGCCGGAGCCGCTCAGCAAGAGGTGCGCTCACAATCTTTCAATTTTTAATGTGTCGTCATACAAAGATGCTATTTTCTCTCCTTCAGATGGAAGACGATCTTCTTCGCCTTCACCAGCTCATCGTGAGCGATGCGAAAGCCTTTCAGGCGGCGGCCGTCGACCGTGATCCGGT
>Ga0265294_10004240_pt1 | contig 17989 bp, 20 predicted proteins | sample MunlanPumphouse3_FD_192504 | JGI IMG/M metagenome (GOLD analysis project Ga0265294, IMG submission 192504) | Groundwater microbial communities from a municipal landfill in Southern Ontario, Canada - Pumphouse #3 | ecosystem: Environmental > Aquatic > Deep subsurface > Groundwater | place...
GGGCAGGAGCTTGAGCGCCGTTAGGCACGGGGGCAGGAGCAGAAGAAGACCGAGGGTCTTGGACTTGCGATAGACAGAACGTCCGGAGCACGAGCGCCGAAGAACGATTTTCCTTCAGGATGCGACGGTTCGTCAGAATCGGGGTTGGAGAAACCCAGAAGGGTTTCGGGAACAGAGTTTGAGCGCCGGAGGTGCGAAGGTGCGTAGTCCAGTGGAAACCCGTGCACGGGACTTAGACGTCTTGAATTGCGGCTAGCCGAAGATGCGACGGGCGAGGGCATCCAGATATTGAGTACCGAAGGTGCGAGTCACTTAACCTTGCAGTACTCCTAGGAGACGCCTGTCTATATTACCGTCCTCTTCCAGCCCCCGTGCCGGTACATCGTGAAGAGTATGCCCGTCTGCAGGACGACCCCACAGATCACCGCGAGCCAGACCCCGGCGATCCCGATCCCGAGCAGACCCGGGAGGATGCAGGCGAGCGGGACCTGGAAAAGGACCATGGAGAAGAACGTGGCGTACATGGGCTTCTTCGTGTCCCCCGCTCCGTTGAGCGCGAACCCGAGGATGATCGCGACGGCGAGGAGGACGTAGAACGGTGCGACCGTCTGCAGGTAGGAGACGCCGATCTCCGTGCTCGCACCGCTCGGGTCGAAGACCTCGACGATCGCGGGCGCGGCGAGGTAGAAGACCGCTCCCATGAGCGCCATGAACCCGCCGTTCATGAGCGCGGAGAGCCTCACACCCGCCTCCGCCCGTTCGGGTTTCTTCGCGCCGAGGTTCTGGCCGACGATCACGGCGGTTGCGGTCGCGATCCCGAACCCCGGCATGAGCGCGACGAGTTCCAGTCGGCCGACAATGCCATAGGCGGAGAGAGCCGCGGTCCCGAAGACCGCCACGATCGCCATCATCGCAAGGAACGTCACGCTTCTGAGCCCGGACTGAACGGAGTTCGGGACGGCGACCCGGATCAGCCTCCACGCGAGCGGGAACTCGAACTTCGTCCGGAGCGAGAAGGGGATCGGTGACCTTCCCGAGAGCAGGAGAGCAAACGCTATGGCGAACGCCACGCTCCGGGATATGATGGTGGCGTAGGCCGCCCCGGCGACACCGCAGGCGGGAACTGCCCCGTAGCCGAAGATCAGGAGCGGATCGAGGGCGATGTTGAGGATATTCGCGAGAACCACGAGGAGCATCGGCGTCGTGGCGTCGCCGCAACTCTGAAACGTTGAGTTGATCACCCAGAGCTCGACCAGCGTCACGCTGCCGGTAAAGAGGACCGCCAGGTAGGACGCCCCGAGCAGCGCAACAGAAGGTTCGGCGCCGAGGAGAAGGAGCATATCCTCGGCGTAGAGGATACCCACGACACTGAGGATCAGCGAGAACACGAGCCCGAGGATGAGGGTGTGCGAGACGCCCTTCGCCACCATATCGTAATTCTTCGCCCCGTAGTAGCGCGAGACGAAGGCGGTGTTCGCGGTGACGATGCCGATGATGACCGTCATAAGCACCATGACGATGGAGGTGCTCATGGCGACACCCGCGATAGCCTCCGACCCAAGCCGGCCGACGAAGAAAAGGTCGACCAGCTCGAGGCCGCTCTGCAGCACGTTTCCGGCGACGATCGGCGCCGCTATCGTTAGGAGACCCCGGAAGAGGTCGCCCTCGGTCAGTTCGCTCATGCAGCCAGTTTTTCTTTATACGATTCCAGGATCTGGATGATGAACCGCTGGTGTTCCTCCAGCGCCTGTTCGTCATTGGGGGAGGTCTCGATCCCGACGGCGTAGAGCAGAATCAGCGCGTTGTCGAGGTCGAGCACGGTGGGGTCCTCGATCTGGTCCGGGCGAAGCTGGATTGCGAGATCGCCGTAGTCCTCCTCCGTGAAGACATGCTCCGGGTTCGCCGTCACCCGGGACTCAGCGAAGCCGGCGGTGCGCTCCCGGAGGATCAGGAGCGCGCGCTCCAGGGTTCCGGGGCGCGGGGTGATCGTATCGAGTCGGGCAAGCGCTTCCATGCTCTTCTCCATCGCGTTCGGGTAGAGCCCGAACTTATACGTCAGCAGGGACTGCGCGACCAGATGCCCGGTCTCCTCGTCGATAACGGCGAGAAGCGGCTCAATCCGGTCAATGTATTCGTTTAACAGCTGCTTCATAGTTTTCTCCTGTAGTTTCGGCGCATTAAACATTTTTTCTACCCGAACCGCAAGGAAGGTGATCGTTGCCGCGAAGATCGTCTGCACGAGTACGCCACCCGAACTGATCTCATTTGGTATGACCAGGATGAGAACCGCGAAAAGCGGCGTGAAGAGCGAGACGAGATCCCGCCGGGGTTTTTGGTAGGCCTGGTAGCAGAGGATGCACGAGGCGATCACGCATCCTGCGACACCTGCCCAGATGGCATAGGGAAAGCCGACGGATGCGAGCAGCAGCTCAATCCCGATTCCCAAAAACGAGACCGCAGGAACCGCTATCCAGAGGCGTGACTCTGTTCCAGATGTTGTGGTGTTATTCGTCATCGACCGTCCTTGTAACATAATTATCCGCAAGGGGTAAACAGGGTTTCCCTTCGCACTCTTTGAGTGCTCAAGCTCCGGTTCTACGAACCGTCGCACTTCGCACCTGCGGGGTTCGAACTCCGGTTCTACGAACCGTCGCACTTCGAAGCCTAGCGGCTTCTCATGCTCCAGACGTTCCGTTCGTCGCATCGGCCAGGATCGGCGCCTCGCCGATCAGGGGGACAGAAGATCGGGTATGTCGACCTCCACATCCCGGCCGGCGAGAGCAGCCGTGCGTGATCGGAGGTTTTCGCTTTCGGTAGCATACGCAGTCTGCAGCGTCTCCCGCTGGCTCTCCGCCCGGGCCTTCGCGGCAGCCTTTGCCCCGGACTCCCGGCGCAGCCCCGGGAGCGCGGCCGTGAGACGCTGTTCCTCGACCACGCCCGGGAGCGCGGCCAGACTCTCCTGCTCTGCTGCCCGCATCATCCGAACGTCCCGCTGCTGTTCCAGCGCCCGCTCCATCGCGGCAGGCAGGGTCTCGGTGTCGGAGAAGAGGCGGACTTCGTCCTGGTTCTTGAGGGCGAGTTCCTCCCGTCGGATCATGGCGAGAACGACCGGCATAACCGCTTCTGTCGGGCCGATCGGGTCTTTTCCGTCGCCCGTATACGCATCGATCGTCCGGTCGATTGACGCGGCCGCTGCGCTGTCCCCCGTCTTTTCGGCCACCTTCCCGGCCTTCCGCAAGACATGAACGGCAGTGGTTCGAAGGGTTGCAATCTCCCGTCCGCCCTCCTCGCCCGTGGCATCAAGTTCATGGATTTTTCCCTCGATCTCCTGCTTGCGGGCATAGTCCGGGTGCTGTTTGAGGGCAGCGAGATCCTCTTCCGTCTTGTGGATCTCACTCTCCGCCTCCGCGAGCGCCGTCTCATATTCCCGGACCTGACCGTCGGCGGCGGCATACTCCTCACGGATCCGGGAGAGGGTTGCATGCGACTTCCGGACATCTTCCACCTGCCTGCGGCCGTCACGCGCCCGGGCGAGGGGCTCGTTCATCGTGTTGACTTCTCGCCCCAGATCTTTGACGGCTACGCGCACCTCCTTCATTTCATCTGGGTAAAAGGAGGAGAGGTACTTCCCCTGCCCTTTCAGCGCCTTGAGCGAGCCCTTCAGGATCTCGGCGGCGGTTGCGTAGAAGGTCTCCGGGTCGCCGGAAGGCTCGCGGGAGAGGATCTGGGTCATTGACTTCGTGAACTGGGGAAGTGCCTTTCTGGAGATATCCTGGAGCCGGGGGTGGACCTCCTCATCGCCTTCGGCCGTCTTCATACGGGCGACCGCCTCCCTGAGGTGATCGAGGATGCCGTGGATTGCCTCCCGGGGCGGTGCCGTCGCATCGGAGAGCTCTTTCTCAATTCCCTCCTCGTGAGCATCGAGCCATCCTGGGAGGTCATCAAAGGAGAGTTCCAGGCTCTCTTCAGCAGCAGGATCGGTTCGTCGAAAGAGATCTCGCAGTTGTTTAAACATTATCCACCCCGGTGTACCCGATGTTAGTCGCCTCTATCATGATCTCATCCCTTAATCGCTTTTTGCAATCCGCTGCAGCCGTTCCACGCCGTGGATCTCCCGGATAACGTCCACCACGGCCGGGGGGACCAGGTGTTCCCAGGGCTCGCCGTCAAGCATCCGCTGCCGGATGGCGGTGCCGGAGTAGATCGGCCGCTCGTGCATATCGGGTGACTGGACGGTTATCCCGGCCTCTGTGAAGAGCTGAATGACGAGCGGATTACTAGAGTAGACCCTATCGAACGGCGGGGTCATTGCCCGGACGTGGGCGGCCCAGAGAGCGTTGCGCTGGATGTCCTCGATGGGGATGACGTAGAACGGGCAGTCGAGGTCTTCAAGCGACCGGGTGAGCATCAGCACCCGTTCTCCTGCCGTGAAGGGGTTCGTCACCGTGTGGGAGATCTGGGCGCTACCCACCCCGATAACGATCTCGTCGGCAAAGCAGGCTATTCTCTCCAGCACCGACTGGTGTCCGTTGTGGTAGGGCTGGAACCGCCCGACGTAGAACCCCCGGCTCATTCTCGCCTCCCCCCGTGCGCGACCTGCGCGGCAAACGCACCGGCCGTGAACCCGGCGTCGATGTTCACCACCGCGAGCACCGAACACGACTGGAGCATGCTCGCAAGCGCCGCCTCGCCGCCGCCCATGTAGCCGTAGCCGGTGCTCACGGGAACACCGATCACCGGCCGGTCGACGAGCCCCGCGACGATGGCAGGAAGCGTCCCCTCCCGGCCGGCGGCCACGATGAAGACGTCAGCCGGAATCAGGTCTTTCAGCGCCGAGAAGAGACGGTGGATCCCCGCCACCCCGACGTCGTACGCGGTCCTGACCTCGCACCCCATCTCCTCGGCGATCAGCCTCGCCTCCTCGGCAACGGGGATGTCGGACGTCCCTGCGGTGAGGATGGCGACGGTCCCGCCCCGGGGTGGGACAGGCTCATCCCCCGTCGAGAGGATGACCGCCCGTGCCGCCTCCCGATGCTCCATCCGGACGTCCGGCGGCAGCCGGGCACGCAGGGCGTCGAGGTGCTCCGGCGAGAGCCTCGTCGCGACACACCTTCCGGCAGCCTTCACCTGCGCGAGCATGATCTCTGCAAACGCCTCCGGCTCCTTACCCTCGGCGAGCACCACCTCGGGCATCCCGCAGCGCACGCTCCGCCCGGCATCGATCCGGGCCATGCCGTCGAGAACCTCGATGCGGAGCCCTTCGAGCGCGCCCGCCGCCTCGTCCTCAGATACCTCGCCGTTACGATACATCCGGAGGATGTCCCTGATGGTGGCATTCGGCAGCATAGTTCGATAACAAAAATAGGGGTGGAAGTATAATATTACTTCATCTCATGTCCTATCTTGCCTACGTCGCAGGGTTCGGCGTTGCCGTCACCGCTTTCCTGTGGCTCCGGGACCTGCGGATATTCTACCGTACAGGTCTTCCCGGCTACCGGAAGGCGGCATACCTCGGGGTTCCCTTCACGGCGCTTGCCCTGCTGGGCTTTTTCGTGACCGCATACGCCGAAGCGTGGGAGTACCTCGGCCTCGGGCTGGTTCTCCTGGCTCTCTACCTCCAGGGGCGGGTCGAGAGGGAGAACGTCTGGCACGGCGAGAGCGCCCGCGAGCGGTTCTTCGGCAGTGCGGAGCGCACAAAAGATAAGGGTTCACGCAAGAGACTTTAGTTCAGGAGAATACCGAATGCTTCAGAAACCACGAGGAACACGGGACTTTTTACCCGACGAGATGGAACGGCGGCGGCTGATCGAGCAGCGGATGCGGGACGCGGCCCGGCGGTGGGGATACCGGGAGGTCTGCACGCCCGACTTCGAGCACCTCGAACTCTTCACGATGAAGTCCGGCGAAGGGATCATCCAGGAGATGTACGTCTTCGAGGACAAGGGCGGGAGAAAGATGACGCTCCGGCCGGAGGTGACCGCAGCAGTCCTCCGGATGTACGTCAACGAGGGCAAGGTGCTCCCGAAACCCATCCGCTGGTACTACTTCGCCGACTGTTTCCGCTACGAACGGCCGCAGAAAGGCCGTTACCGGCAGTTCTGGCAGTTCGGCGTCGAACTGATCGGGGCGGACACGGCGAGCGCCGATGCCGAGGTGATCATGCTCGCCGACGATACCCTCCGGTCGACCGGGGTCACCTTCGACCTCCACGTCGGCCACCTCGCGCCGATGAAGCATCTCCTCTCCGATCTCGATCCTGGCGACCAGCGGGCGATCATGGCGTACCTCGACAAGCACGACCAGAAAGGGCTCGAGGCAGCGCTTGTCGAGAAGAACCTCACCCACCTTGCAGAGCCCCTTGCGGCGCTCGGAGAGTGCCGCACCGTCTCCGAGGTCTTTGAGATCGCCGGCGACGTCCCGGAGCGCGCGCGGATCGAGGAGACGTTCTCGCTCCTCGATTCTCTGGAGATCGACTACCGGCCCGACTTCGGGATAGCCCGGGGGCTCGACTACTACACCGGGATGGTCTTTGAGGGGTTCGCGAAGAACCTCGGCGCGGAGAACCAGATCCTCGGCGGCGGCACCTACCGCCTCGCCCACCTCTTCGGCGGCGACGACGTGGCATCCTGCGGGTTCGCTATCGGCTTTGACCGGGTCATGGTCTCGATCGGGGACTTCGAACTCGCGCACGAACCCGTTGTCGGCGTCGTCTGCACGCCCGACTCACGGGCGCGGGCGCTCGAGGTCGCCCGGGCCTTCCGGGAGGCAGGAGTCCGGGCCGAGGCCGACCTGATGCAGCGGGGGATGGGCGCCCAACTCTCCCACGCCGCAAAGACGGCCGACTTCGCCGTGGTTCTCGGGAAACGCGAGGTCGAGGCGGGCACGGTGACCCTCAAGAACCTTCACTCCGGCGAGCAGCAGGAGAGGAGCCTTGAGGACGCCATCGCTGAGGTAGCACGGCATGGTGCTTGCTGAAGACCTCGCCAAACAACAGCGGAGCATCAGCGTCGCGGAGTTCTTCGAGAAGAACAAGCACCTGCTCGGTTTCGATTCCCCGACGCGGGGCATCATCACCACCATCAAGGAAGCGGTGGACAACGCGCTCGACGCCTGCGAGGAGGCGGAGGTGCTCCCCGACATCTTCGTCGGGATCAAAAAGGTCGACGCCGAGGTCTACCGGATAACCGTCGAGGACAACGGCCCCGGCATCGTGCCGGAGAACGTCCCGCTGGTCTTCGGGAAACTCCTCTACGGCTCCCGGTTCCACCAGATCCGGCAGAGCCGCGGGCAGCAGGGTATCGGAATATCGGCGGCGGTGCTGTATGCGCAGCTCACCACCGGCATCCCGACGCTGGTCGTCTCCCGGACGGGGGCGAAGGCGAGAGCCCACCGGTTCGAACTGCTGATCAGGACCGAGACCAACGAGCCGGAGATCGTCAGCCACGAGGAGATCGACTGGGACCGGACACATGGGACACGGATCGAGATCCAATTCAAGAGCAGCCTTGCCGCGAAGAAGCGGCTGGTGGACTATCTCCGCCTCACGGCGATCGTCAACCCGCACGCCCGGATAACAGCCGATATCGACGGCGAGGTGACGACGTTCGAGCGGGTATCGAATGAGGTTCCGCCGTGTCCGAAACCCATCCTCCCCCACCCCCACGGGATCGAGTTCGGGGCATTGAAGAGGATCGCGGCCGCGAACACCGGGACGGTTGAGGAGTTCCTCATCGGCAGTTTTTCCAGGGTCGGGAAGAAGACCGCGGACGAGATGATCGGGCTCGCCAACCTCAAACCGACCCGGAAGGTGAACAAACTCGAATCCGACGAACTCAAACGCCTCCTCGACGCCATGCAGGCCGTGAAGGTTCCGGCCCCGCCGGCGCAGCAGTGCCTCTCCCCCATCGGCGAGGACCTGATCTGCAAGGGGCTCGAGAAGGAGATCCAGCTCGACTTCATCAAGGCCCGCACCCGCCCGAGCGCGGTCTACGGCGGGCACTCATTCATCATCGAGGCGGCGATCGGCTACGGCGGCAAGGTTCCCCCCGAGGGCACCGCCCAGCTCTTCCGGTTCGCAAACCGCGTCCCGCTCCTCTACCAGCAGGGCGCCTGCGCGATCACGAGCTGTGCCTCGCAGGTGAACTGGAAAAGTTACGGCCTCTCGCAGCAGGGCCTTCCCATGGGCCCGGTGCTCGTCATGGTCCACGTGGCATCCACGAACGTTCCCTTCACGAGCGAGAGCAAGGACGCGGTCGCGTCCATCCCGGAGATCGAGCGGGAGGTCGTCCTCGTCCTCCAGGAACTCGGCCGGGAGCTCAAGACCTACCTCTACCGGCGGGACAAGAAGAAGCAGCAGGACGACCGTGCCCGGGCGATATGCTCGATCATCCCCGAGATCGCCATAAAAGTGAGCGAGATCGTGGAACAACCCCTGGTGGACACCTCCCCGATCGAGGGAAAGATCATGCGCAAGGTCGTCGCGAAGAAGCGGACGGTCGACGGGAAAGTCTGTATCGACGTGAACAACTACACCGCGAAGGAAGTCACCCTCGTCCTCTACAACCTCTCCCGTGATGCGGCGGAAGACGCGGTGCCCCGGCCGGATTTCGTGGACAGTATGGACGGGGAGTACAACAAGGTCTGGCGGCGCACGCTCGACGCCGGTGAGGCCTGGCAGATCGCCTACACGGGATCGGGCGACGGTTCGGTCGATCTGCGCGGTGTGGAGGACGGCAGGAAAGTGGTGGTGGATCTCGATGTCTAGGGAAGAGATGGATGCGCTGGCAAAGGAGCGGCTCGTCGGTATCGCCCGCACCTGGTACGACCAGATGCGGGACGGCATCGTGCCGTTCATCCGGCTGCCGACGCGGACGAAGCGGAATATCGCGTACGACGACGAAAGCGAGGTCTGGAAGTACGGCGAGCGGGAGAGCACCCGGGCGGCGACGAACGAAAAAGGAGCGGTCCATCTCCTGAAGATGGCTTACCTCATCGGGTTTTTGAAGCAGCAGCTCGTGGAGAACCGGTCGTCGACCCTGAGAGAGTTGTATTACATCTCAGAAGGCTGGAAGAAGGCGAAGTTCGGTGCTCAGGATGAGAGCAACCATCTCATCGAAGACCTCGAGATCATCACCGAGGTGCAGCGGGAGGCGTTTCACCTCCGGCCGGAGGAGGACGGGGCCTCGGTCTTCGGGCCGTTGCGGATCCGGGAGACCACCCGCCGGGGCGTCAAGGAGATGCACTGCCAGGAGGATGTCGGGGAGGCTGGCTACCCCATCCCGAACAACGTCGATAACCTCGAATTCGTCGATCACGACGCGAAGTTCGTCATCGCCATCGAGACCGGCGGTATGTACGCCCGTCTGATGGAGAACGGGTTCGACGAAGAGTACGGGGCGGTTCTGGTCCACCTCAAGGGGCAGCCGGCGCGCTCGACGCGGAGAGTCCTGCGGAAACTCAACGACTCGCTCGGTCTTCCCGTCGTGGTCTTCACCGACGGCGACCCCTGGTCCTACCGGATCTACGCGAGCGTCGCCTACGGCTCGATCAAGAGCGCGCATATGTCGGAACTCCTCGCGACCCCTCAGGCGCAGTTCATCGGGGTGCAGCCCTCCGACATCTCCGACTACAACCTCCCGGCCGACCACCTCACCGAGCAGGACGTCAACGCCTTAAAAGCGGAGCTGACCGATCCGAGGTTTGCAACCGACTACTGGAGGAACCAGATCAACCTGCAGCTCGAGATGAAGCTGAAGTCGGAACAGCAGGCGTTCGCAAGCCGGGGACTCGACTTCGTGACGAAGGAGTACCTACCGACGCGGTTGTCGGAGATGGGGATTATCTGAGGGGGTTCCGGTGCTACCGGTCGCCTTCGAGGTGACGCAGGGCCGCCCCGGTCGTCTCCCGCCCCTGGGGTGTGCGCTTTATAAACCCGATCTGGATCAGGTACGGCTCGTATACCTCCTCAACGGTTCGCACCTCCTCACCGACCGAGATGGCAATCGTCCTGACGCCAACCGGCCCGCCATCGAAGTCGTCTGCAATAACCGATAAGATCCGACGATCGAGGTCGTCAAGGCCCAGGTGGTCGATGCCGAGCATGGTCAGGGCGCGGTCGGCCGTCTCAGCGTCGATGCGGCCGTCCCCCCGGACCATGGCGAAGTCCCGCACCCGGCGGAGCAGCCGGTTTGCGATCCGGGGCGTTCCGCGGCTCCGCTTTGCGATCTCGGCCGCTCCTTCCGGAGTGATCGAGGTCTGCATGATCCGGGCGCTCCGCTCCACGATCCTGACCAGGTCGGGAACCTCGTAGAGGTTGAGGCGGAAGATGAAGCCGAACCGGTCACGGAGGGGAGAACCAAGCAACCCGACCTTTGTCGTGGCGCCGATGAGGGTGAACTTCTCCAGCGGGAGCTGGACCGAGCGTGCACCCGGCCCTTCGCCGATCATCACGTCGATGCAGGAATCCTCCATCGCCGGGTAGAGGATCTCCTCGACCACCGGGTTGAGGCGATGGATCTCGTCGATGAAGAGAACGTCGCCGTGGGAGAGGGCGGTCAGCTGGGCGGCAAGGTCGCCGGGCCGCTCCAGCACCGGTCCGGTGGTGCTCCTGATCCCGGCTCCCATCTCGCGCGCGATGATCTGGGCGAGCGTCGTCTTCCCGAGGCCGGGGGGGCCGGAGAAGAGGACATGATCGAGAGACTCGCCGCGTTTTTTTGCGGCGGCGATGGCGATGGCGAGAGCCTCTTTGATCTGCGGCTGGCCCACGAACTCGTCGAAGCGCGCCGGCCTGATTGCCGCATCGTCGGGTTCGTCGCTGAGGGGTGAGGGCGAGGGGATGCGTTCGTTCATGGTGACCGGCGCTCCCGAAGATGTGCAAGAGCAGCGCGGATCAGGTCCTGCACGCCCGGATCAGGCAGACCGGGCAGGACGGCGTCAACCGCCCCCGCTGCCTCCTGTTGTGAGAAACCAAGCGATACGAGGGCGCTCGCGGCGTCGCAGGCTTCGGCCGGGCGTCTGCCGACGGCGAGGGTATCCGCATGCTTCTTCATCTTCTCCTTCAACTCAAGAATCAGACGTTTGGCGCCCTTCTTCCCGATCCCCGGGATCCGGGTGAGTGTCTTCTCGTCCTCATCAAGGATTGCAACGGCAAAGTCCTCGAGTGACATCCCGGAGAGGATGTTCATGGCGATCTGGGGGCCGATGCTGGAGACCCCGATCAGGATCGTGAAGAGTTCCAGTTCGCGCTGATGGAGAAAGCCAAAGAGTTTGATGTCGTCGTCGCGGACCACCATGTGGGTGTGGACCGTGACGCGGCCCTGCGCCTGCCTGAGGGTCTCCAGCGCCGGCCCGGTCACCTGCACCCGGTAGCCGACGCCGCCGATATCGATCACCACCCACCGGTCGCCGGTGGACGTCACGTCTCCCGAGAGTTGTGCTATCATCGTAGTTGCACCATATTGATGTGGCAGAGGGCGATGGCGAGACCGTCGGCGGCGTCGTCCGGCCGGGGCACCTCGTCCAGCCTGAGGAGCCGGCGCATCATCTCCTGCACCTGATGTTTGTCGGCGCGCCCCGACCCGGTGACCGCCTGTTTGACCTGGTTGGGGGTATACTCGGCAACCGGGATCCCGTGTTGTGCCGCGGCGAGGAGGAGGACGCCGCGTGCCTCGCTGACCTGCATCGCCGAGGTGGTGTTCCTGGAGAAGAAGAGCCGCTCCAGAACGACCCATGCGGGATCATATTCGTCGAAGAGATCGGAGATCCTTGCATGGACCTCAAGCAGCCGCTCCGGGGGACTGCAGTCGCCGCTGGTCTCGATGCAACCGAAAGTCAGCGGCACCGGAGATCTGCCGCCGGTGCTGAGGACGCCGTAGCCGGTTCTTGCCAGCCCGGGGTCGATACCAATGACGATCATGGGTAAATCCGGTTTCTGTCCACTAAGGTATCGGTTCTTCTGGTTGATACCTTTTGTTGACGGCGCTATCGGCCGGAGAGGAGTTTTTTCAGCACCTTCGCTTTATTCTGGATCGATGATCGCTCAAAGCCAAAGAAAAAGCCGATATCCTGCGTAAGGGAAGAACCGCCTCTTCCCGACCGGATCAGGTTCGCTTCCCGGCAGGCTACATACACGATCGCCGCACTCCAGAGAACCACGTCTCCCCGTGAGAGCGGTGCGGCCGGATGGTCGAAGATATCCCTGATGATCTCCCTGCAACGATCCAGGATGGTGTCGTCCTCAAACCGATTGCAGAAATCCGTGCACTGGACGAGGATCGTGGCGGCGCGCAGGTCGTCGGCGCCCGATTTCAGGAGTTCGTCCGCGAGCAGGCTGGAGAGTTCTTTCTGGACTTCTTCGCTGTCCGGGTCCATCCCGGCCATCCGGACGATCTCTCTCATCGTGAAATTGAAGAACGCATCCATGTCGTTCGTGTCGATGCCCGCTTCCTGTGCTTTCACCAGGATGCGCCTGAAGAGAGCCAGGCTCTTCTCCGGGCTCGTGGCTGCTTTCTGAAAGGCGGGTTCCGATTCTTCGAGGGCGGCAATGAGCCCGGAAGCGTTTGTGAGGCGGCCGGATGCCTCCATGTGTGTCAGGAACCGGCAGAGGATCGGGACGGCGTTCTCTGGCCAGTCTTCCGGGAAGACCGGGTTTTGCGACAGTTCATCGACCAGGCACCTCTGCACGGACAGGGCACCCCATGCATCGATCGTCAATCCGTAGAGGGCATGCATAAAGGTACAGAAGGCCATGACGCTCTCCCCGGCCATACAGGCGGCCTCTTCACCGTATGCTGCCTTCTCCGCCTCAACAAACGCATCGATATCAGGCCCGATATCCTGGATGACGGCAGCAATCGAGGTTTCTATCTCGATTTCGTCATCAAACGCGATCTCGTCCAGAGCATCATCCAGTTCATCAGGAACGATCTCGTCCGCGCTCCATCCCGGAGGATACCAGGGAAGTGCAGCGGCCGGGTCCTCGGCATAGCCGCAGACGCCGCTTCTCGGGGAGTTGGCAATGATGCCCACATATTCAGGATCGCAACCGGCTGATGCGAGACATTCGCGGCAGTAATAACGCGGGATCTCCCCGTCAGGATCGTCCAGAGCAAATCCGGCCTCGCCGCCGCAGAGGTCGCAGGGGATGGCCGGCCGGTCGTTCCGTGCGATCAGACCGAGCAGAGCGTTCAGCGGGGCAACGGGTGTCTCCCCGATCACCTTCAGGTCCAGCGATGTGGTGGAACCGAAGTCGTAATCATAGGAAAACATGCTGCCCGGCGAAACGAGATGCGAAAGGGGGGCGTTCATGGCGTCCGTGGAGCACTCGGCATCCGATTCGTAGATGACTCCCTCTATCTCAAAGGAACTGAGATGCCCGCAACACTCCACCCACACGTCGCGGATCAGCTGGTCGAGGTCTCTAAGCCGTGCGTCGTGTCGTGCGAGAACTACCAGCCAGTAATTCTTGTTGTCCCGCCCCCGTATCATGATGAGGAGGGAGGGCTTCTTTCCGGTGGGCCAGCCCGACGCCTGAAGGCATTCCATGCCGTGTTTCAGGGCCTTTTGTTTTGTCACGGGAGCCCTGCAGAGCAGGCAGGTACCGGGTGAGACCTTCGGTGTCATTCACCAGAAGGTATGACTGCCATGAAATAATGAATGATCGTGGCCTGCTTGCCTTCTCCGGGAACGCGATCCGGACGCCCCTCTGCATGCCCGGACTACCGGACCATTTCACCTGATTCTGCGGGTTTGGCGGGCCGGGTGCCAGCCGCACGCGAAGGGGTGGTGCGGGGATAGCAATCCTGTGTTCTTCGCGGCAGCGCAACCTTCTGCGCGAGGCCGTATCCCGCTCGCTAAAGGGTTAGTTCACGCGAAAAACAGCGTATGTCCCTCCTCTTTGCGTCCTCATGCTCTTCGCCTGATGCGGCTGTAGCGTAATGGTAGAGAGACTCGTGCGCTGTTGCGGCGGTCGCGAAGAGGTATGGGTAATGTTAGACGAAGCGGTTGAGGTCATCCCAAAAAGATCTCCGAACCTTCGGTATATCCTAATCGGATCCCTTACTTCTCAGGTATCCGCCATCTGAGCTTCATCCTGAGCCAGGAGGATGAAACGGCTTTCCATTGGATATCGCCACTCGGGGGAGGGGGCGGGAGGGGGTGTCCCCCTCCCGGTAACAGCGTTTTGGGACAACTTCGTTCACAACGGATCTTCCGGCGCCTGTACCCTGCATGACCGCTCCGGCGGCTTCGTCAACCACCCCCTTTTCGTTGAGATTACTTTCGCCCCGCCCGGCACACCTTAACGCCTGGCCGGGGCGATAGCACGTCAATGCTACGGATCAGGATTGTGATCGATAGGGTTCGGAAGGATGGGCTTGTTTTCGCCTCGGATTACTCGGACTGCGATCATTCAATGGAGGGCTTCAGGAAGGTCATGTTCCGGGCGAAAGAGGGCCCCCTCAAAACCGGAGCGGTATACTCTCTTCAGTATGAGACGGAGGATATTCTCAAACCCTTCACGCGAAGAAGCCGGAATGGGAAAACAATCTATAGTTATCCCCACAGGTTCTACCACAAAGTCACAAACGTCACTCTTGTATCAACTGATCCCGACCCGGACCTCCTGCTGGACCTCTGACCTCCCCAAAGATTGCGAATCCCCGCGCACGACTAATCTTCATGCCGGAGGGGGCGCCCGTTGAGTTCCAGTATGAGGTGGTGAAGACCGGCCGTCTTCTTGTCTCCCGGGATGAGGACACGCGCATCGCTTTTGAGGCCGGCGTGATAGCGCAGTTCCTCGATCTGGAATATCTCTACGATACGATTGACAGAGCTCTCCTCGCCAGGGTGGAAGAATGAGGCTGATCCATCATATGTGGGAACTGGAGGAGGCTCTGAGGGACCGGGAGCGGTATCAACGCATCCCCAAGGAGCAGTTCCTGCAGGACCGGGATACGCAGAATATGATCCACCATGCCATGCTGCTATCCATTCCAGCCGGCAATCGACATAGCGACCAATGTGATTGCAGAGGAGGGGTTGAGAAGCCTCTCACATACCGGGAGACATTCGAGGTTCTCGCTGGTGAGGGGGTTATCCCTGAACCTCTTGCAAGGGATCTCTCAAACCTGGCAGGATTCCGAAATTTGCTCGTCCATGTTTATTGGGATCCGGATCTCAAGCAGGTGTATGCGATCCTGCAGCACGATCTTGCCGTCCTCCGGGCGTTCTCTGGTATCATGAAGGAGCACGTTTCAGAGAGCGATTCCGCCGAACAAGATGGATTCTTTTCAGAGCGCTAGCACCCCCTCACCCGAACTCCGCGAGCGCCACCACCGGCACCCCCTCCAGGTCATCAAAGACCATCGGGTAGACCCGCAGGGTCCAGGGCTCTTCGAGCAGCCTGCCGTACGAGAGGTCCACATCCTCGAGCAGGAAGATGTGCGGCGATCCGCAGAGGAACGCACGATGGGCCTCTGCACCCTCCTCCGGTTCTTCCGGGACGGCGATGGATATGACGTCGATCCCGAACAGCCTGAGGCCCGGGTTCTCCATGCGGAGGAAGCCCGCAACCTCGTGGTGCACCCATGGATGCTCTCTCGCGTAGGCATCCGGGTCGCTCTCCCGGACCCGGCCGCTCCCGGTCCTGATGAAAAGCGCGCGTGACGTTCGGATCGCGTCGAGGTGGTCGAGGAGGTCGTAGATCCGGATCGGTTCCGTCCCGGTCTTCGGGATCGCGATGCACCGCGCGGGCTCAAAAACCGCCTCCGGGGCGAGGAGACCCCTGACCAGTCCTCCGCCCGGGCAGAAGTGCCGGGGGAGGTCTATATGCGTCCCGGCGTGGCTGGAGAAGGTTATCAGGCTCTTTTCCTCCGCGTCGCCCTTCTCAAAGGACTTTGTGCGGGTGATCGTGAGCGGTTCCGTTCCGGGGTAGAGGGGCGCCGCCCGGTTCAGGGGGTACGAGATCGGGATGAGCATATGTTCCCCCGTAGGTACTCCCGGAGTTCATGAAGGTTCTCCACGATCTCCTCCACCCCCGGCCGGCCGATAAACCGGTTCGGGTCGCCGGGCGGAATCCGCGCGACGAACCGGACGCCGGTCGCGCGGGCTGCGTCCCAATCGTTCGGGGCGTCGCCGACGAAGAGGGCCTCATCCGGCAGCGCGCCGGTCTCAGCGAGGATCTCCCTGATGCACTCGGCCTTCGTCTTCGGCGAGCCGTAGACCCGGACGAAGAATCCGGTAAGATCCCGGCGGCGGGCGATCTCCTGCATCTCCCCCTCCGGGGTCGCGGAGACGATATAGAGCGGGAGCCGCCGGGAGCAGTCCCGGAGGAGTTCTTCTGCGCCCGCGACGTAGGGTACGGTGAGCATGGCTTCAAAGATCAGCCCGACGTACTCGCCCGCGAGCCGCTCCTCCTGCTCGGGAGAGAGGTCTTCGTGGAGGATGTTTGCGTAGATGTGGCGGAACTTGTCGTACCGGGACATCCCGCCGTTCTCGAGGTGGAAGGCGATGATTTCGTCGAGGTGTTCGGGGGCGAAGGAGAAGATCCTTTTGAACGCGGCGGTCTTTAAGGGGAGGGATTCAACGATGACGCCGTCGAAGTCGAGGATGAGGGTGGTGAGCATGATAGTTATCTCATCGATTGCCGGCTACTAGTACCTAACGGCGGGATCCCGCGGTCTGCCGGTCACGTTGGTTTAGCGTGCGCGCCATCGAGGTGCCGGTATGCCTGCAGGAAATCCGCCTCCATTGCGGACCAGTTGTACCTCTCAAGAACCGCCTTCCGCCCGTTCGCCCCCATTCTTCGCGCATCTTCGGGATGCTCGAAGAGATAGGAGATTGCGTCGGCGATATCGTCCACGCTCGTCGGATCGATGAGGATGCCGCAGTCTGCCCTGTTGACGACGTTCCGGATCTCCGGCAGGTCGCTCGCGATGACCGGGAGCCCGAGGAGCATGTAGTCGAAGAGCTTGTTCGGCAGACCGATGGAGATGTTGTGGTATGTCGGTTGAAAAACGAGAAGTCCTGCGACGCCTTCGTTCAACTTCTCATACATCTCCCTGTAGGGGAGAAAACCAGTGGAGGTGATGAACCCGTTATGGTCGGATTCGTTGATATACCCGTCGAGGTCTTCCCGGACGTTTCCGACGAGCGTGAGCGAAACGTCGGGATAGTGCTCCTTGGCCCGGGAGACTGCCTCGATGCATTCGCTGACTCCGTGAAATGACTGCATATTGCCGGCCATAAACATGAGGTTCCGGCCGCTCCGGTTCGGATTATAGGGGATATCGAGGTCGGCGATTGAGTAGTTCGAGAGAATCACGGGTTCAAGCCTCTTCTCCCCGAACCGCACGGCAACGCTCTCGCGTACGGCAAACGTGCTCTCCGCCCGGTGAGCCAGTGCAATCTCCACGCTTGAGATGTTAGCATTTAAGCAGCATTAACTGAGAATTTGTTCGACATCACTGTCTTCAACCCGAACTTCACGCACTTAATGGTGGCATCTACCTTGACAGTTTTCCAGGAGAGCAGGGAATACTCATTATATGAAAAAATACGATTAATAAGACAGCAGATCTTATCCTTTAATAGCAGGATCAGAAGACTCATGCTTGGAGGGTGAGGCGATTATGACGGTAATGGATGAAGATCATCTTTCCAGAGGAATACCAAGCACAATCATCGTACAACTAATGGGGGGTTTAGGCAACCAGCTCTTCCAATATGCTGTTGGCCGCAGCATTGCGAAGATGAATAACTTTTCTCTTAAATTAGATCTCAGTTGGTTCAGGTATCATCCCCGTTGGTTCAAGTATCACCCGTACCGCCCCTACAGCCTCAATCATTTTGCCACACTAAAGGACATTGCAAGTCTTGCCGAAGTAGCAGAATTAAGGGGGCTAACATGGGTTCATTTGAAAGAAAAATTATTACACAAAGTGCATGTTGATAGGCCCTATAGCAAGCAAACAATGATCAGAGAGAGAATAGT
>Ga0265294_10004242_pt1 | contig 17985 bp, 14 predicted proteins | sample MunlanPumphouse3_FD_192504 | JGI IMG/M metagenome (GOLD analysis project Ga0265294, IMG submission 192504) | Groundwater microbial communities from a municipal landfill in Southern Ontario, Canada - Pumphouse #3 | ecosystem: Environmental > Aquatic > Deep subsurface > Groundwater | place...
TACAACAAAAATAAATAAATAAAAAGTTTTTATGGAAAATATTAGAATATATGTAGAAAAAGAAGATATAGGGAAAAGGATTGATTCATTTCTTTCTAATGAATTAGATTTTTCTCGAAATAAAGTCCAAATAATAATTGAAAAAGGATTAGTGAGGAATCAGTTTCACGTAATTGATAAATCTAGTTACATAATTAAAGCTGAGGAAGCTTTATCTGTTGAAATAGAAGAACCTGTAGAAATAGATATTATTCCTCAAAACATCCCTATAAATATTATGTTCCAAGATGAAGATATAGTTGTGATTAATAAAAGCAAAGGTATGGTAGTACATCCTGGAGCTGGTAACTTAGAAAATACATTAGTGAATGCACTACTTTATCATATCAAAGACCTCTCTTCAATCAATGGAAAAATTAGGCCTGGAATAGTACATCGCTTGGATAAGGATACCTCAGGAATTATTGTTGTTGCAAAAAATGACTTCGCACATAATTCTCTAGCTAAACAGTTTTCTGATAGGAGAGTGAATAAGCAATATATAGGGATAGCTGATGGATTTTTTCATGAAAAGATGGGGATTATAGAAAGACCCATTGCAAGGTCTAGAAAAAATCGCCAAACTATGGCCGTAGTCTCATCTGGACGTTACGCAAAAACTTCATTCAATGTTATAGAAGGTTACAAGGATTATTCCTTAATTAATTATCAAATATATACCGGAAGAACTCATCAGATTAGAGTGCACTCTCAATCAATAGGCCATCCGATAGTTGGTGACTTAACATATGGTGGATCAAATAAATTTCAAGTTAATGGACAATTGCTGCACTCTTGGTATTTAGGGATAACACACCCAACTACAGGAAAGGATTTGTCATTTATCGCTCCCCCACCTGATGATTTTTTGGAAGTATTAGTTTGCTTAAGACAGAATTCATTAATATACATCAACCACAATGACCCATTATTGTTTGATTTGCTTGATATCAAAGTATAATTATGTTAATATAAAAAGACTTAGTATAACTTTCTTGTGGGAGTGGTCAGTTGGCCACTCTTATTTATTGAATATCTAAGGAAGGAAATGATTATCTATATGGATAACAAAGAATATGTTCAAAAAATAGAATCAATTATTAAGCCTATACTTGAAAAACTATCATATGAATTAGTAGAAATTAAAATTGAGAATATAGGTATAAAAAAGAATATCACCATATTTATATATAAAACAGGGGGTATTTCCTTAGATGATTGCGTATTGGTTGACAAAGAAGTCTCTATACCACTTGATAAGGTAGATATTTCTGATGGTCATCCTTATACCTTGATTATCTCTTCCCCAGGATTAGATAGGCCTATTATTAGCAATGATGATTTTCGTAGAAACTTAGGAGTAAAAGTTGATCTAGTTACAAAGCAAAACGAAAATTTGAAAAACAAAATAGTTGGATATATTAAAGAATATAGTGATACAGAGGTTTCTATTGAAACAAAATTAGGAAAAACACTGGTTGTGGAAAGAACAAACATAAAAACACTTTTTCCCCATCTAGATTTTTAAATATTATTGAATTTTAACGGAGGATTATGTTAATGAATAATAAGGATTTTTTTGCCGCATTAGATGAATTAGAAAAAAGTTCAAAATTGGAGAGAGAAATGATTATATCTTCTCTTGAACATGGATTAAGCTCTGCCTTAAAAAAAGAAACGGGGCTTGATAGGGCCGTTTCTTTACAACTATATCCTGAAAAGTTTGAAATAAGATGTGTTGCTTATGCAAAAGTTGTTGAAGAGGAAGTCGATGGGGAGGAACGTAAAAACTCTTTTGAAGAAATGGATATTGAGGAACATAGAATCTCCTTAAAAGAAGCAAGAAAAATTGACCCTGATGCAAAAATTGGCGAAATAAGCCGTGAAATTATTCCTCCTGAAAAAGTGTCTAGAATAGCGGCACAAACGGCTTCTCAGGTAGTATTGCAAAAAATTAATGACGCAAAAAAAACTATGGCTCACGATGAAATGACAAAGAGGGAGGGGGAATTAGTCCAGGCTATAGTGAGAAGAGCTGAACCAACGGCAACTTATGTTGAGATAGTTGGCACACAAATGGAAGCAGTTTTACCTTTAAATGAGCAACCATTTAATGAGAAATATTCAGTAGGCAAGCAAATTAAAGTGTATGTAAAAAAAGTAAGAATTAACCCTAAAGGACAGCAACAAGTTATTGTAAGCAGAGCTGACGCAGGATATGTCAAAAAATTATTTGAGATAGAAGTCCCTGAAATTAGATCAAATTTAGTAAAAATTAAAAATATTGTAAGAGAGGCAGGTTTTAGGACTAAATTATCAGTATATAGCGAAGACCCTAATGTTGATTCAACTGGAGCATGTATCGGGCCAAAAGGCGCTAGAGTTAATGCAATAGTTTCAGAGTTGAATGGGGAAAAGGTTGATGTCATTTTATATTCCAATGATCCTTCGGAATATATCACAAGAGCACTTAGCCCAGCAAAAGTATCAATGGTCAGATTAAATCAAACGGAGAATCAAGCAATAGTCGTTGTTCCTGATGATAAGTTGTCGCTTGCTATTGGGAAAAATGGACAAAACGCTAAGCTTGCTGCAAGATTAACTGGTTATAAAATCGATATAAAGCCGTATACTCAAGTAATGACTGAAATTGATTCATAAGGTAATTATATGAAAAATTTTCCGAAGGAAACAAGAACATGTATAGCCTGTAAAAGGAGGAGAGACAAGAATGATTGCCTTCGGATCGCAAAATTGAGCAATGGAGATATTTTTGTCGACAAAGAATGCAAATTAGGAGGTAGAGGAGTATATATATGTATTGATAATACTTGCATGAAGATGGTTGTATCGAAACATCTTTTAAACAAGAGTTTTAAAGTCAATGTAAATAAAAATATATATGATTGTATCAATGAAAAACTGGAAGAGAATTAATACGTTAATAGGGTTTTCTATAAAATCTAGACAAGTACTATTTGGTTCAGATACAGTTCTTAGTGGGAAAAATAATTCTGTTATTGGAGCGATTTTAGTTGATAAAAATCTCTCTGAGAATGCTCAAAAGAAATTAAACAAATGGTTAGAGACAAGAAAATGTAGATTATGGATATTATCAAATTGGGAGGACTTAACTGCAATAAAAACAGGAGTAAAAGTAATTTCTATACTTAAAGGAACTTTGTGTGATGCTATTATTAAAACTTTTTTAGAAGAAGAATATCCAGGGAGTGAAAATGACAAATAAAGATAATGAAAAAATCAATAACAAGGAATATGAAACACTAAAAAATCAGATTTCTGAACAAATACAATTATTTTTGGGCTCGGTTAAGATCCTAAAGATGGAGTTAGATAAGAAAAAGGAAGAGATTGAGCAACGTATAAAATTTGAAGAGGAACAAAAGGCTATTCAAACAGCGGTTCTTTTGCCTGAAGAACAAGAGTCTTCTTTGGACGGTAATGAGAAAGAAGACTTAGATGAAACAGTATCAATTGAGCTGAATCAAGAAGAAAATGAAAAAATACTTTCTTCGGAGATTAAACCTACTAATACTACTTCTGAGCCAGAAATTACCGTTTATTATCCTCCTACACAAGGGGATTATCCTAAAAGAAACTTTAAAACAACTTCGAGCAACACGCCCACAAACAGATACAATAAACCAAATGATAAGCCTTTCATTGATAATATTCCTCAACCACCAATTTCACCCCCGAAACCATATACTAAGAAAAAAAATACTGGGAATCTACAAGATACGGATTTCGATCCAAAAACAGGTACAAAAAAAGCAAAACTTAGAAATTTATATGATAATTCTAAGAATGATACAATTTATGAAGATGAAGGTAAAATTGTTCGTCTCAGGACTAAGAAAACTGGAAGTAGGAAAAATGCTCAATTTAATATACTAGAAACAAAAGTAATCGATCATGCTATTATTGATAAACAATTTATAACTGTAAAGGAATTGTCTGAAAAAATAGGTAAAACTGGGGCAGAAATTTGCAAACAGCTTTTGTCTTTAGATATTTTAAAGACTATTAACGAAATAATAGATTTTGATACAGCGTATCTTGTTGCAAAAGAATTAGGAGTAACCTTGGATTTAAAGATTCAAAAAACATCAGAAGATATAATATCCGAATATCATGAAAACGAGGAAGATAAAAGTGAGTGTCTAGAACCTCGACCACCGATTGTTACTATAATGGGGCATGTAGATCATGGTAAGACATCTATATTAGATTATATTAGAAAAGCTCATGTGGCGGTTGGAGAAGCTGGAGGCATTACTCAACACATAGGAGCATATTCGGTAAAAATCAAGGAACAACAAATTACGTTTATTGATACCCCGGGACATGCGGCCTTTACTTCTATGAGAGAACGAGGGGCAAATGTAACTGATATCGTTGTAATAGTAGTAGCTGCTGATGATGGCATTATGCCTCAAACCATAGAAGCGATAAATCATAGTAAGGCTGCAAAAGTTAATATTATTGTAGCGATTAACAAGATAGATAAAAAAGGAACAGATATAGACAAAGTTCTTACCCAATTATCTGAACAAGGGCTAGTTCCAGAAGAATGGGGTGGGACCATTCCCTGCGTTAGGGTTTCAGCTAAAACAGGAGAAGGCATTATTCAATTATTGGAAACAATATTGATAACTTCTGAAGTAATGGAATTATGCGCTAATCCTAACAGAAGTGGAAAAGGGACAATAATTGAAGCTAGACTTGATGCACGTAAAGGTCCAATCGCAACTGTAATTGTCCAAAATGGAACTTTAAAAGTAGGTGACTATATAGTAGCTGGCACAATTACTGGAAAAATAAGGGCTATGCATGACGAAAAAGGCGAACTTTTAAACGAAGCAGGTCCATCTACTGCGGTTGCTATTTTAGGCCTTAAAGATGTTCCAAATGCAGGCGATAATCTTATGTCAGTCGATGATGAAAAGTTGACAAAACAGGTCGCCGATGAAAGAATAGCTCGTGAAAGAGTAAACAAAATCAAGAGTGGGACAATTTCTTTAGAAGATTTATACAAAGGGTTTGCAGAAGGAGAACTTGCTTCTGTTAATTTAATAGTAAAAGGGGATGTTCAAGGGTCTGTTGAAGCGCTTAAATCAAGTTTAGAGCAACTTTCGAATGATGAAGTAAAAGTAAATGTTCTTCAGGCTATCCCTGGTTCAATTAATGAAAGCGACGTTACTTTAGCAAAAACTACTGGGTCAATAATTATTGGATTTAACGTGAGACCTGATTCGAAAGCAAAAATATCTGCGGAAAATAAGAATGTTGATATTAGATTGTATAGAATTATTTACGATGCCTTAGATGATGTGCAAAAAGCTATTAACGGATTGTTAAAACCTGTATTTAGAGAGGAGTATATTGGAAAAGCGGAGGTTAGAGCTGTCTATAAAATCCCAGGCGTAGGTGGTATTGCTGGATGTATGGTAAAAGATGGAAAAATTGTTAGAAATGCTAATGTAAGACTAATTAGAAATGATGTAGTTATTGCAGATACAATGATTACTTCACTTAAACGGGTTAAGGACGATGCAAAAGAAGTTGCTTCAGGTTTCGAATGTGGGATTGGATTAAAAGATTTTCATGACTTTCTTGAAGGAGATATTATTGAATCTTTTAAATTAGTCCAAAAATGAGGTTAATAATGAATATCGAGAGAGTTAATTCAGAATTACAAAAAAATATAACAGATATTTTACGCAATGATATTAATGATCCAAGGCTAGATTCTTTTGGGATCATTACAATTATGGAAGTACAGGCCACGTCGGATTTGGATAATTGCAAGGTATTTATTAGTGTATATGGAGGCGAAATAAAAGGTAAAGAAGCAATTAAAATTCTTCAATCAATGTCTAATTATATTCGAAAGCTTCTTTTCGAAAGAATGAAGATTCGAAAGATTCCCTCTCTATCATTTCACTTAGATAATACATTAGATTATGTTTATAAGATTTCCAATCTCATTGAAGAAGCAAATAAAAAAGAAGAATAAATTAGATTAAGGAAACTGTGTACGAAATATTTATAAAAAAAATATTATCAGCTCAAAAAATTGCGATTTTTATGCACATTAACCCAGATGCTGACTGCATCGGAAGTAGTTTAGCAATGTATAAATACTTAATTAATTATGGTAAGCAAGTTGATGTTTTTTTAGAGCCAGGAAACTTGATTAGAAAAAACCTATTTGTATACCCTAACATTTCGGTTATTAATAATTCTAAACCGACAAAATATGATCTAGGTATTTGTTTAGATTGTGCTACCGTTGAGAGAATGGGAAAAAACAGTGCCAATATATACTTTGATAGATGTCAAGACAGGATCTGGATTGATCATCATATATATCCTTATATTATAGAAGATTCTATTATAGAGACAACATCAGCATCTACTTCGCAAATTCTTTATAAAATTTTTAAAACATTAGATGCTAGTATAATTGACAAGGAAATAGCTTTTTGTTTATTTGGAGCTTTAGCTGCGGATACTGGTGTTTTTTCTTTTTCATCGACTACAGCTGAAACTATGGCAATAGCTTCTGAACTAATCTCTTACGGAATCGACAATAACTACATAGTAGATAAAATTTACAGAGAAAAAAGCATATGCGAGTTTAACTTAATGGTTGAATCGCTTTCTAAAACACAGTTTTTTTATGATAATAAAATGGCAGTTATTACTTTCTTAACAAATGATTTCGTTAAGACTGGTTGTGACATTTATAGCACTGAGGGAATCATTAATAATTTAATCGAAATTGATGAAGTAATTTTAGCTATTGCCATCGCGGAAGAAAGAGAGAATGTATATAAAGTTAGCATAAGATCAAAAGATCCTTTTGACTCTTCTGCTTATGCAAGAATATTTGGCGGAGGAGGGCATAAGAATGCGAGTGGGTGCAAGTTTAAATTACCTTATGAAAAAACCCTTGAAACGCTTGTTAAAACCGCATGTAATTTCATCAAATGTTAAATGGTATTATTGTAATAGATAAAAGTGAAGGAGTTTCTTCTGCTTTTGTGGTTGGGAAAGTAAAACACATACTTCAAGATTTAAAGGCCACTGAAAAATATAAAGTTGGTCATTTTGGAACTTTAGATCCGTTTGCCTCTGGCGTTTTACCTGTGGCTGTTGGAAGAGCTACAAGACTTTTTAAATATCATTTAATGAAAACAAAACAATATTATGCACGATTCTTTTTTGGAAAAGAAACAAATACTTTAGATACAGAAGGAATAGTAATTAAAGAAAGTTCTTTAATCCCAAGTATTGAAGAGGTCCAAAAAAAACTAAAGTCATTCATCGGGACTTTTGAACAGAAACCTCCATTGTTTTCAGCAAATTCTTTAAACGGCGTACGCGCATATAAACTAGCTAGGTCTGGAACTGATTTTGATTTGAAAGATAAAATGATAAAGGTTATATCCTTTGATCTTATTGAACAAGTTTCTGTAAATGAATTTGATTTTCGTATCGTATGTAATTCTGGGACTTATATAAGAAGCCTTTGCAGGGATCTAGCCGCCATGTTAGGAACAGTTGGTTATGTTGAACTATTAAGAAGAGAATCTAGCGGAAATTTTAAAATAGAAAGTGCGATTAAATTGAACGAATTAAATCAAGGTAATATTCTATCTTATCTATATCCTTTGGAAAAATGCATGCCGGATATTGATACTATAGAAATAGATTCAATGACATTAAAAGCCCTTTTGGATGGGAAAAAAGTATTATTCTCCGAAATAACTCAGTTAAATACAAGAAAAATTGTTGTAAATGAAAATAAAATTGTAGCAATTTGTACTTTAGAAGATGGTATATTGATCCCAGATACTTGGCTTATATAGTAGTAGGTGGCTAGATTGAAATATGTAATTTCGATAGGTTATTTTGATGGTTTACATTTAGGACATCAAGCGTTGCTAAAGTCTTTAGTCCGGCTTGCTTTTAAAAATGGTGCTAAACCACTGGTAATTACTTTTGGAGATGATTTTTTTTACTCTTTAGGGCTAGATATTAAAATAATAGATCTTGAGAAAGAAAAAATTAATAAGATTAAGAAATTTGGGATAATGAATGTTGATTTAATCAAACCTGCCAATAGTTTTTTGAAAATGAGTGGTAATGAATTTGAAAATTATATAATGACAAAATATGATTTATGTGGAATATGCATAGGGGAGGATTTTACATATGGCCATTTTGCTGCCTCTGGGATTAAAGAATTAGAAAAGTTGTCTAAGAAAAACAAAATATTTTTGCATGTGGAAAAGTTAACTAACGTAGAAAACAAAAAAGTTTCGTCTACACTATTAAGAAATTTATTAAAAGAAGGTAATGTAAATGAATATGAATTATATGCAGGATGCAAATACACTATTAATGGTAGGGTAATCCATGGAAGATCCGATGGCAGTAAATACGGGTTTAAAACAGCGAATATAGATTATAACCCACTAAAAATGATTCCTGGTAATGGAGTATATATAACAGAAACAAATGTCGAGGGGAAAAGATATAGATCTTTAACACACATAGGGGAATGCCCAACATTTGAGAATAAAGAAATAACAATTGAGACTATGCTATTAAATTTTTCTAAAGTTATTTATGAAAAAAACATTGAAATTACTTTTTTAAAAAAGATTAGAGAGAATATAAAATTTATTACACCTGCTGAGTTGAGAAAACAAATAGATAAAGATGTTGAGAGGATAAAAGAATTATATGATTAAATTCGGTGTAGCTGGAAATTCGGATAGTTTTTATGAAGAAGGTAAAAAACACACATATCAAGCTGCTGATTGGTGCAGAAAACGTAATCTTGATCTATTTGAATATTCTTTTGGCCATGGAGTAAATATGACCTTTGACACAGCTTCTTTAATTCGTAAGTCTTTTGAGGCTTCCAATATCTCTCTTTCCTCACATGCACCATATTATATAAATATGGCAAATGAAGATAAATCAATGATAGATAAATCAATAAATCTAATATTATCGACAATGGAAAAATCTTTACAAATGGGTTCAAACAGAGTAGTTGTCCACCCTGCGAGTCAAGGAAAAATGACTAGAAATAAAGCGAGAATTTTAATGTTGGACAATATCCGTTATCTTTCTGACAAATTATTAGAATTTCCGTTTTCAAATGGTCTAATATTGTGCTGGGAGACAATGGGGAAAGTTGGTCAAATGGGAACGGTAGATGAAATTATTGAAATATGCGAAATACGAGACAATTTTTATCCATGTATTGACTTTGGACACATTAATGCCAGGGAGCAAGGAATTCTTAATAAGCCTAATATGTATAATACTATTATTGAAAAACTACATGAAAATATCGATAATATTAAATTTTTAAATATGCACATACACTTTAGCAAGATACAATTTTCTTCTAAGGGAGAGGTTAAACATTTAACATTTAAAGATGATATTTATGGCCCAAATTTTGAACCTTTAGCTGACTTGATAGTTAAGTATAATCTTCAACCATGGATTGTATGCGAAAGCGATGGTACCCAAGCTGAAGATGCTATAATTATGAAAAATATATACGAAAGCAAATTTTATTTATAGGAGGAACATTTTGTTTATCATTAGACTTTTGTCGGGTCCAGGAACTTTTATAGATAAATTAGCATTAATTTTAGGTTTTATATTAATCGGTGGATTTTCAATAATTATTCATGAATGGAGTCATGGGTATGTTGCTTTATTGAATGGTGATCTGACTGCCAAAGCGGCTGGAAGACTTTCTTTTAACCCTAAAGTACATTTTGAAGTTAAGGGTTTAATTTTTTTGCTTTTGATAGGGTTTGGTTGGGCGAAACCTGTTCCGATAAATTCCATGAATTTTAGAAATTACAAGAAAGGTATGATTACTGTTTCTTTTGCTGGAGTAACGGCTAACTTTCTTCTATCATCCGTTTTAGCTCTAATCTTGTTTTTAAGTGCAAAAATGTTTTATTTGACATCTATAGTTAACTCAATACAACAATTTTTCTTAGTATTTTTTTATACTATTTTAACAGTTGGGATAAAAATTAATCTTATGTTAGTTTTATTCAATTTATTGCCGATTTATCCGCTCGATGGGTATAATATTATTAATACAATTTTTCCAAGAAATAATTTTTTTCAACAGTTTATGATTAAATATGGAATGTTAATTCTTTTGATTATTATTGGCTTGGGTTTTTTAGGGCGAATGATTGGTGTCCCTTGGTTAGATGTGTTTGGAAGTTTTAGTGATTTATTGACGGATATGATTGATAAAATAGTTAGTGCGGGGTTGAAAATATAAATAGATATGAGTGTTGTTATTGAAAAACTTAATTCTCCAATTTCTTATCATTTATACAATGAAGATGTGGCTTTAGACACATTACTTGACCTTTGTTCAAAAAAACAGGTAGCAATTAAAGATATATTCATTTCTGATATTACAAGCCAATTTATAAGTTATATTGAAACTATAGAAAATAAAGACTATGAAGAAATCTCAAATTTTTTGATTTTAGCTGCAACGTTGCTAGAAATAAAATCAAGCGAGTTACTCCCCAAAATTGATTTTGATGATATCAACCCAGATGAGTTGTCTGATGCAGATATGTTTATACTTCGAACTGAAGAATATTCCATGTACAGAAATGTCGCAATTAAACTAGAGCAAATGGAAATTTTACATAGATTTTATCGTTCACCAGCATATGACGAAAATGATTACAAAATAATAATTAAAAATTTTGATATTGATAAAATGGTACTTGCTTTCACAAATTTACTTGAAAATGTTGAATTTAGTGAAGATCCAGAAACTCCAAAAACTATACCATTAGAAAGATTTACTGTTGCCGACAGGATGAGATTTATAATAGAATATTTAAATGTTCATACAAAAAGCAATTTATTGTCCCTTTTTGAGGAAGGATTTTCCAGGTTGGAGATTATCAACACTTTTCTTGCTATTCTAGAATTAGTTAAAGAATCATATATTGAGTTATCTGTTAAAGGAGAGGATTTGTCTCTTATTGAGATATCTCTTTTAAATAAAGGAATAACGCTAGCTCAAGAGGAGGAGTTATTTACAGATGTTGAAACATATAATTGAGGCAATTATTTTCGCTAGTGGTTCGGGTATACATAAAGATAAACTTTTCGATTTTCTTAAAAATGATTATGAGTATTCTATAATTAATGATGCTTTTGAACAGATAAAAAAAGATTATTCTGGAGATAGAGGAATAATTTTTATTGAGGCTAACAATGTAATTCAATTCCAAACTAATCCTGTATATGGACAAGTTTTGTCCGACATTCTATTAGAAACTAGAGAAAGAGAAATATCTAAAACATTGCTTCAAGTTCTTGCAATAATTGCTTACAAGCAACCCGTAACAAAGGGAGACATAGAAGAATTGAGAGGAATTAATTCTGACTATGTCATTTCCATGTTACTGAAACTTGGATTAATAGATGCCATTGGACGTAAAGAAACTGTTGGAAGACCAATTCTATATGGAACTACAAACGAATTCTTGAAAAAATTTGGCATTAAATCTCTATTAGAATTACCAGATTATGACGATTTGATGTTTAAAATTAAGAATACTTATGAAAAGTTTTACGCAAAAAGTTCGGATCTTTACAGAGAGGATACAATCAAAAACAAATCTGAAGAAAAAAGTTTCATACTACCTCAAGAAACTATCCCAGATTTTATGAAAGGAGAGGATTTTGTAGAAGTTGATTGAGGACCTTTTTGAATATATCGTGAAATTCTTAAATCTTAAGTGATAGCTATCGACAACATTATTACTCTTATGTATAATATAATTAAGATTACGCGTACGCACGAGTGACAATGGAGATTTGATGGTTATTAAGCTTTCTAGTTCTTTGAATAGTAAAAAAGTAATCGGGAAAGTATTTCTCGCACTCTTTCTTACTGTTTTATTTATTTTCTTCTTAGCTTATTTTTCTTTAGTGAATGCTAATGTCCAATTTATTGACCAAATCTATGCTGAAGCTATTGATGTTTCTGATGGAACAACTTTTATTGATACCGTAAGAAATAATCCTACTGCTAGTATAGTTTTAACTAACAACATAACAATCAACAATCCTACTTTTGCAACCAATGACTCTACTTTTTCCGGAATTATTGATGGATCGGGGTATACCATAACTATAAGTGGTTCCGGTTCAAGTAATTATGCTAATCAGAATGTTATTACTGGTATCATTGCAGCAAATCTTACGGGAACTTTCAAAAACGTAGTTATAAACTATTCTGCATCAACTAATTTAATCCTCGTCAATAACAAGAAAATTGCAGGGAATAACTTAGCGGAAGCAAATGATAATTCATATACCATAACCGCCGGCATTATCTGCGGAAACTTGGGCCACACAGGGAAAATTGAGAATGTAACGATGAACATTGCTTATTCTGGGTATTTTGCAGTAATTGGAAATGACACAATGGGTTCTTCTTACGAAAAGACTGGAGGTGGTATCTTTAACCGCTACGACTATCAATACTATGAATATTTAGCTGGGGCTGGTGGAATCGCAGGAGGTTTTGCAGGAAGGATCACTAGTGGGACAATTATAAATTCTACATTAAATAACGAAGGTTCGATATTTGCAAAAGGCAGCAACATGAATGTTGGCTCAATGGTTTATTGGGGTGAACAAGAACAGACAAAAGCTACTTTTACTATTACTTCCTCTACTCATGCTTGCAGGTCTGCAGCGGGAGGTGTAGCTGGAGAAATTTGGGCAAATGCAACGAAATCTACCACAATGATAGAAAACCTACATATGAAAGGTGATGGGATAGTTTTAGCGGCTCTCTTAACCGCTTCAACAAATTATAATGTTTTGTATTCGGGAAACATAATCGGACAAATTTTTTCTTCAACACCTGCTCCTCAAGTGACCTTAGATGGTGTTATTTATAAAGCTAGCAATCAAGCGGCAACTACTTTCTCTGCTCAAAATAAAGCTGGGACGTGGGTAGGGGATAAAAATGCTGGGACTTTGACAGTAAAGAATGTTTATCGAAAAAATGAAACTGGAGATCCTTCGACTTATTCGAGTAGAGGATATGCTACAAACTTTTTTTGCTCATATGTTGGTACTGGATCAGCTCCTACAAAAAGTAATATTTCATATACGGCTTCACTGACTACGGGCACCAATTCAATTTTTTACGCTGCTTGGGGAAGAAGCGCTCCGGATACTTTTTTTAATACGGATAACGAACTATCGAAAAGTGTAAATTTGTATTATGGTGTTACTCAAGGTTCTAGCTATGGTGCTCTAGATGTTTTGGCCTTCAATCCAGATGGGACGGTACAGATCAAAGCAGAGGCAACTGGATCTTACTATATTTCTGCTCTTAGAAGTACGCTTTCTGGAAATGATGTCTACATTAATGTTTATGGTTCTGAAGCATTGGTTGACTTGAAAATGCAAGTTTTCAACCATGATAAAAACAGAGGTTCGATTAGAATATATTATTTCTTGACTAATTCAAGTATAATGTCGATGCAATTTAAAAGTTATGGTACTTCGATGACTCCATATAAAACATATGATAGGGTTGCTTTTGAGTTTTCTGGATGTCCGGAGGGGACAGATTCATTAGCGACAGGGTTGGTCTGGATTTCTAAATATTCAGATTTGAGTAATATCCCAGATCCTACTGGTGATACTATAGGGAATAATGGGTCTAAAACGGTTTTCACCGGCATTAGAGCTGGTTTTTATTCAATCGCACCATATAGAATCGTGACAACCGGGGGACAAACATCATACGAGGAATTGATAGAAGGAGAATCCATTGCGGGTAATACCCCTAATGGTCCTGATACAGTGTACCTATATGCTAAACCTAATCCTATGCCCAGAGCTGAAATTCGAGCTAAAACGGTCACTATATCAGCAGGTTTAGTAAATTTTTCTAAACAATATGATGGAACCTCTGATGTAACAGGTTTACTTTTGGGACAACATTATGTGTTGAATGGATTACTTACGGAAGATCAGTCAAGCACTACGTTATCTTTTGATGAAGAATCAAGTTACTTTGCTGATTCTAATTATATTCCAAGCTCAACTGTATCCAGTGGGGATAAAAAAGTTATATTGGTAGATTGTGTAGTTGAAAATCCAAACTATGCATTATCTGGATCTGATGATTTAGAATTAACAGGGTGTTCAATAACAAAAAGAATTGTACTAATGGAATGGTTATTAAGTGATGGAGAAACTGAATATGTTCTAGGACAACCCTACTTATTTGAATATACTGCTTCTACTACGCTTCCGCAATTAAGAGTAACAAACCCAGTTGGTAGTGATAATGTCACTGTTTCAACTGTGACATTTGCCAATTTAGGGTCTACTACTCCAATAGAGGCAAAAAATGCAGGAGATTATGTAGCCAGACCTAATGTTTTAGGTGGAACAGATTCTTCTAACTATTCTCTGCCTAGCCCACAACTTTTAGACGGATATGGTGTTACTTTTACAATCAATAAAAAAGAACTTCATCTTAACTGGAGTTCTTCTAAACAATTTTCTTATAATGCCACCATAAGAAACCTGGAATATTCTTGTTCAATTGAGAATCAGGCAACTGAAGTTTTATCTGGCGACTCTGTTAATATTTCCATTTCTTATAAAGATAACTTGAATAATATTGTTGACTTAAGAAATGCTGGTATTTATTCTGCAGTAGCTTCTAAATCTGAAGCTAATGGTGAAGATAATTATTATATTTCTCCCTCTGATTTAGTAGAAGATGGTATTATTATATCTCCTTGGACAATTGAATTGTATTATTGGACTGGAGAAAGTGGATCGGTTCAAGAACTTCTTTATAACGGTACTTCCTATATCAATTCAGAGGATGGATTACACGTTGGCGTAGAAACTTTAAACACCGAACTATCTAGTGATAATTTCTTGTTATCGTACAAGCGAAACGGGATATCTGTTGGAGAAGTACGTACAGTAGGAACATATTTGGCATACGCTTCGATAGTAAACGGGTCAACAGGTTATTCGCAATATTTTAGCAACAACTACATTATTTTTGAAGAAAATATTTCGCAAGAAATCTTTATAGTTCCCAAAGAGATATCCATTATATATGGCACGATTACTTTTGATTACGATGCTACTTCAAAAAAAGATGCTGTTTCTGTTTCAGTTAATCCACTTGATATTATTTCTGGAGATAGTGTTAATGCTTTAAAGTCTTGGGAAGTGGGGGCGACAGTTACTAACGTTGGAACTTATATTTTGACGGTAACAGTTAGTAATACTTCTTATTTAGTAAAAGTAGCCGATAGGCAAAGAACAATAACTATAAACAGGTGCAATATAGAAAACAACCCTAATTTCTTAGTATCACCAATAACATCAGTCGAATATAGTTTTTCCGAAAAAACGCCTAATCCTGAAATTAAATATAAAAATGTATCTTTAATTAAAGATGTGGATTATTCCTTGGCTTTTTCTAATAATTTTGATGTGGGGACTGCCAATGTTACGATAACTGGTTTAGGAAACTTTTCAAACTCAGTACAGGCCGATTTTTCTATTACAAAAAAACAGCTTCAATTCTCTTTTTCTATTCCGGGAACGATAATATACAATGCAAAGGATCGTTCTTCAGAGATAGTTGCGACACTTTCCGGGGTTATTCCTGGGGATGATTCTCCAGAAATAACTTATGAATATTTTGATCTTTCAAATACTTTAACGACTCCTTTAAAAGCTGGTTCTTATAAAGTAATAGCACGATTTAGCGAATTTAATTATAGAATGCCTATCGAAAGCCTTAGAACAAGGAATTTTACTATTCTTCAAAAAGAATTGGGAATAGTATTTAGCAATTATGATAATTTAATTTTTGTTAACTCCAATCTAATGATAGGAGTTGATTTCCAGGTGGATAAGTCTTTCTGTCCTGAAGATTTAGGAAATATTGGTTTGCAGCTTTCGCATATGTTTGGTCCTATCGATAGACAACAACCAGTAGACAATGTAAAAAATGCTGGTCAGTATGTTTCTACGGCATCTTTGACTGGTTCAACATTATCAAACTATCGTATTACAAGTAGCAATGTTCCAGGATCCGATGAAACAAATTGTACAAAATTGACATTTTCAGTTGGACAAAAAGATATTAGGGTTGAATTTTCTAATAATGAAGTAGAATTCAATAATACTTATCAAAAAATCACATATGTTCCCACAGAAGGATATGCTCCTCTTGGAGGGGATACTCTTTCTTCTATTACAACAGTCTATTACGCTAAAGATGGTAGGACCGATACTAATGGGGCTAAAAATGCTGGCATTTATACTGTTAATATAACCTCGCACAACACTAATTATAGGATTGCTCAAACTACTCCCGCAAATGTGACTTTCAAAGTAAATAAAAAACAATTAAAGCTTTATTTGACTATTAACGGTCAGCCACTTAATGAAAACGAAGAATTTATTTATGGTGGCCCTAGCCAAAACATTGGCAATCAAATAAGTTACGCATATAGAACTGGGTTTGCTCCGATTACTGGAGACATGGTTGATATTTTAATAAATTTATTTAGGGGAGCAACTAGAATTGAAAGTGCTTATAATGTAAGTGACTTGTATAGAGTATCTTTGGAACTTTCAGCTACTGCTATTAATTATCAACTTGTAACAGAAATCATTGATCCTGATTTAGATAGTGTACTTGAAAGATATTTTTCAATAAAACCTAGACCAATAAAAGTTATTATACTTGAGTATGATGTTACATATACTGGAAACACAAGTATACCTCTACGCGCAGGGTTGTACAATGGTGACGGATATATTTCTGAGTTAAGTATCCCGTCGGGAATAGTAGGACAAGAGTCAGTTAATTTTACTACTTATGTTTATCAGTACCAAAGCGAAAATTATAATGGTTCTGTTGCAGATACTTACACTTATGAAGAGGGCGAAAGAGTAACATATAGGGATAGGGGAACATATTATGTCCGTTGTGTAATATCTGGTGAATCAAACTATTATATTCATCTAGACGAAAATAATACAAATGAGAAAACATTTAAAGTTTGGCCAGAAACATTAGTGTTTTCTCCAAGAAATATATCAAAAACATATGGGGACAATGATCCTATTGACTTCTCTATATACAAAGAAGGAGTTGGAGAGGATGAAGAGATTAGCGCAATTTTACTAAGGGAATCTGGCGAAAATGTTGGAACTTACTATTATACTGGAATTCAATATACTGGCACTTCTAATTATAATGTAAGCTTAAATACCACTGAGAGAGATGGTGAAGGGAACTTATACTCATTTAAGATAAATATTCGAGAATACCAAGTAAATCCAGGATATTTTACGATTGAATGGAATCCATTTGAGCCTACAATTGATTTAAGTGAAACAATTGAAATTATTACTGCTTCTGTTGGGACCATTTATATAAACATTGAGTATGAGAGAAATGGGGGGGATATACCTGATGCTGGAATATATGACTTAACTCTTTTAAAAGAAACCCCAGAAAATGGCAACGTTAACGTTATTTTTGCAGGAGCGAATGGGGATTCTGCTAAAGGTAAATTTATTGTGTTAGGACGTCCGGTTTCGATTAGGGTAAAGGATTTTGAGAAGGTTTATGATGACCCCGATCCTTCTTTTTACGACCCACAGTATTTTCAAGTTAACGTGATGGATTTGCCTGTTTCTATACAGGATGCATATAACCTTGACCCTGATGGATATGACTGGTCACAGCTAATACAAGTAACAAGAGCTCCTGGTGAAATATTCATACCTGAGGGATATTCGCTTACATATAAT
>Ga0265294_10004245_pt1 | contig 17976 bp, 10 predicted proteins | sample MunlanPumphouse3_FD_192504 | JGI IMG/M metagenome (GOLD analysis project Ga0265294, IMG submission 192504) | Groundwater microbial communities from a municipal landfill in Southern Ontario, Canada - Pumphouse #3 | ecosystem: Environmental > Aquatic > Deep subsurface > Groundwater | place...
TCTCACGTTGTACCTTACCCTGAAACTTGGTTACAGTGCTTCGAGAGCAGGCGTTTTTATGACTGTCGCAACCACCTTGTACATACCAGGTTCGTTTCTCGGAAGCAAACTTGCTGATAGCATAGGACGTAAGAAAGTGATGGTCTTCTCCCAGTTATGCATGGCTTTTTTCTATTTTCTCTCTGGCTGTTACGAAGGACAAAGCATCATCCCCTATCTTGTACTTTGCGCACTCTTTTTCGACGGGGTCACGGATCCGGCACGGGAAGCGCTGAAGATAGATATCACTTCAATGGAAAACAGGCAGGTCTCCTTTTCCCTGATATACCTTGCCCATAACCTGGGGTATGCCATAGGCCCTGTTATTGGAGGGCTGCTTTTCCTTTCGGCTCCCCGGTGGCTCTTTTGGGGAAACGCCATCGCCCAAGTCCTTGCAGTGATTCCCGTACTCCTTAAAATCAAAGAAACAAAACCTTCAAAGGAAGAGATCGCAATCAGTATAAAAAGCAATTCGAGCGACAAGGCGGAGGAAGGAGGAATCCTCAAGGCTCTGCTTTCAAGGCCATTGATTCTTCTTTTTGCCGTGGCCATGACTTTTTTCACCTTTGGCTATAGCCAGACACTTTTTGGGCTTCCTTTGTTCACCACACAGCTGTTTCAGGACAAGGGAGCCACCTTGTACGGCTCAATCATGGCATTCAACGCCCTGCTTGTCGTATTGCTTACTCCTTCGATAGTGTCTGCAACCCGTAAAAGACATCCTTTGTTTAATGTGGTTCTTGCAGGCCTTCTTTTCGCCTTAGGCTTCGGACTGTTTGCCTTCTCAACGGTTCCTTGGCAATTTTATGTATGTTGCGCCATCTTTACTTTTGGAGAAGTGCTCTGGGCTACCAATGGAAATTATTACATTGCCAACAACACACCCAAAAGCCACAGGGCCCGCTTTAATGCGGTGCTGCCTATCATTGAAGGAACAGGCCATGCCATTGCTCCAACCGTGGGAGGACTAATCATCGATCAGTTGTCAATGAATTGGCTTTGGCTTTCCAGCTCCCTGGCGGCACTTTTGGGAACATTGCTGGTCTTGTTCCTTTATGGAAAGGAAAAAGCCAAAAAAAAGGACAAGGAAACGTAAGTCTTGTCCAAAAGGCTCTTCCTTTGATAGTATCCCTTGTCCGGCACCAGCAACTTGTCCAATATGGATTCATATAATACACTTGAGAAGAGAAAAAAATGAGAATAGCCTTTGGTTTTGACATATTTTATCCTGAGACCAACGGGGTCATCACCGCAACCATCAACTTGGCCAAGAACCTGATGGATCTTGGCCATGAAGTGTATTTTTTTGTACCCAAGGACAAAGGATTCACGGACAATACCATTGAGGGGGGAATCCACATCATCCATGTCCCCGCTGTGCAGCTCTTCGTATACAAGGGCATCAAGGCACTTCCCGTCTATGGTTGGTACTTACAAAAATACTTTAGAAAATATCATTTCGATATCATCCATGACACCTCACCCTGGCTCTTGTGCCAGGCCCTCAATCATGCGGCAAGACGGATGCATGTACCTGTGCTTGCCACCCATCACACCCTGATAGACAATCCGATTTATATCAAATACGCACTGAAGAGTACCGTGCTGGCAAATACCGCGCAAAGTGCTATCTGGAATATCATCTTTTTCCCATTCTTCCGTCTGGTATGGATGATAACAGCACCCAACAAGGGAACCTGCCTTCATGTCTCCTCCCATGTCCCCAACAAGGATGTGCGCTTCATCTCCAATGGCATCGACATCTCCCGCTATGACGACAGCAAACCCGTGCTCCCCCTGCCTGCGCAAATCCCAATCTCTTGGGCATCCAGGAATACCTTGGTATACGTGGGGCGGCTAGGGTATGAGAAAGCTGTGGATGTGGTGATCGCATCTTTCTCTCTCGTCGTGAAAACCCATCCATCGGCCAAACTTCTCATCGTGGGGCAGGGACCCGCAGAAGAAGGTTTGAAAGAACAGGCCAGGAACCTGGGAATCAATGATTCCGTTCTTTTCACGGGCTTGATACCCAACGACCAAATAATTCAAAGCAGGCTTCTGGGCAAGGTGAATTCCTTTGTCACCGCATCATTATCAGAAAACCAGGCCATGACAGTAATTGAAGCGCTCTGCAGTGGATGCCCCGTCATTTGTGCCAGGGTTCAGAATATGATTGATCTGGTTGATAGCGATGCAGGTTGGTTTTTCAATCCTGGGGAAGAGCATTCTCTGGAAAAAGCGATGAGTGACGCCCTGGATGATCCAATAGGCAGGGATGCCAAGGCGCTTCGAGCCAAAGCCGCCCTGACCCGTTTTGATGGAAGAATCGTTACAGAGCAATTTCTTAAGTTATATGAGGAACTTCTCGAAATGAAACGCAACGGCTATTATGTGCCTGGCGGGGAGATACGGGCTTCAATGACCCTGATGAAGATTGCAAAACAAGACAGCAAGGCAAAAAAATCCACCTGACAGGATATCGCCAGATGGATTCTTGACCTAGGAAGAACTAGAACACCCGCTTGGTATTCCTTTTGAGAACCTCATCAAGTTTCTTGCTGGGATTCTGAAAACGCTGCAACATGATCATGGCCGCAATCACATAGGGCTTATAGGAAGCCTGTTTGTAAAGAGGTTCAAGATATCGGTCGAACACCGAAGCATCCACTTCACCTTCCTTGCAGGAAACACCTGTGATGTCAGCAGGAAGACAATGCAGATACAGAGCCTTGCCGCCCTTGGTGGTCCTCATCAGATCCTCAGAGCAAGTCCAGCCCTTGTACTTGGCATTATTTGCCAGGCACCGTTGCTCCAATGTCTTCAAAGCCTGCTCGTCACCCTGCTCCACAATCTTGGTCCTCTCCTCCATGATGGAGAAAGGTGCCCATGACTTAGGATAGACAATATCGGCATCCTTGAAAGCCTCCTCCATGCTGTTGACGCACTTATAGGAACCACCGCTCTTCTTGGCATTCTCCGCGGCGACCTTCTCAACCTCAGGCATCACGCCATACCCCTCGGGATGGGCAAGCACCACATCCATGCCAAAACGAGTAAACAGGCCGATGACCCCCTGAGGAACGGAAAGCGGTTTTCCATAGGAAGGGCTGTAAGCCCAGGTCATGGCGACTTTCTTACCCTTGAGGTTCTTCTCTCCCCCAAAATAATTGATGACACTCATCATATCAGCCATACACTGGGTAGGATGATCGATATCACACTGTAAGTTCACTATGGTAGGCCTCTGCTCCAACACCCCTGTGTCATAGCCTTCCTGCACGGCATCAGCGACAGTTTTCTGATAAGTATGTCCTTTACCAATGTACATATCGTCACGAATACCAATCACATCAGCCATGAAACTAATCATGTTGGCTGTCTCTCGCACCGTCTCGCCATGGGCAATCTGGCTCTTTTTCTCATCCAGATCCTGAACTGCCAGACCAAGCATATTGCAAGCACTTGCAAAACTGAAACGGGTACGGGTGGAATTATCACGGAACACAGAAACACCCAATCCGCTGTCGAACACTTTTGTGGAGATATTGTTCTCCCTCAAAGCACGCAAGATCTCAGCCACCTTGAACACAGCCTCAATCTCATCATCACTTTCCTTCCATGTATGATAGAAATCATTCAGATACATATCCTTTGTGTTAAGAGTTCTCAACTCTTCTATCATTTTCCCAATCGCAGCGTTATCTTTCATTTCTGATTTTCCTCCATTGGTCGTCACATCATATCATCGCTCATTTCATAAGTCTAGAATGCTTGTTGCGTTTTGTTGCACGAATTTCCTAAATCTTCCCCAACTCCCGTAGCACTTTCTCCGCAGTGAAAGGCCATGACCTGATCCACACACCGCAAGCGTCATGGATCGCTGTTGCGATTGCAGGAGCAGCTCCGTTGGTGGCAATCTCACTGATTGATTTGGCACCATAAGGACCATCCTTGTCATCAACATCAATAAGCACCGCCTTGAAATCCTCAGGAGCCTCATAAATCATCGGTACTCCATAATCGGTGAAATTCGCATTAAGGCAACGACCTTGTTCGTCCAGGACCATCTCCTCGCTCAACGAGTGTCCGATGCTCTTCATGACAGCCCCGTACATCTGGCACAAAGCCAATTCCGGGTTGATGGGAGTCCCTGCATCCTGGATGGCATAGAATTTCATCAGCTTTATCTGACCTGTCTCAACATTGACCGCTACTTGTGCGAAATGTGCTCCATAAGGAATGGAATTCGCCTTGGTGGTAAAACTGGCCCGTCCCATAAGCTGCCCTCGCCCTGTGCCGCTTAAGGCATCATGACTGAGTTTGCCATAGCTAAGGCTCCTTCCGCTCTTAACGCTGTACACCTCACCAGGAGCACGACAGAGGAGGTCCTCGAACTTCTCATCCATCTGAAGCGCAGCCTCAGCAAGGATGTTTGTCTTCAAGTCATCAGCGGCCATGGCGCTTGCATTGCCACTGAAGAACGTACCACTTGAGGCATAGGCTCCTGTATCGAAGGTGCAGCTATCAGTATCCCCGCTGGTCACCGTAACACAATCAAGAGGGACACAGAACGCCTCACTCATCACTTTCGCGGAAATGGTGTCAAGCCCCGTCCCCAGGTCCGCTCCCCCGCTGAAAATCTGGAAGGTCCCATCGGTAAGCAATTTCGCCCAGGCATTGGCATGATCCAGACCTGGAAGTCCCGAACCCTGCTGTATCATGGCGAATCCCTTGCCTATTTTCCACAAGGGGTCTTTTGATACTTCCCTATGACCCCAATCAATCATCTTGTAACCTGTCTCCAAAGCCTTGCCCAGCCCGCAGGAACCAACAGGCACCACATTCCCCTCGCGTCCTTCACCCAGACCCTTGAGAATCTCCAACATATACCCGGTCTCCACCTTGTTCTTATAGGCCATCTGGTAGTAATCAATACCGAGCTTATCCGCCAGTTCCGCCATGCAGGTCATAAGGCCATAGGTCCCTTTGGGAGAACCATAGCCCTGATAGGCCCCTGTGGGAGGAATATTGGTATAGTAGGTGGTGACATCAAACTTCATGTTGTCCACTTTCAAAAGCGGCAAGGTCTTGGAACAGGCATTCATAGGCACGGTAAGGCAATGATTCCCATAAGGTCCCGTATTTGCTCTCACATCCATGGAGACCGCCGTGATGGTGCCATCCTTCTTCGCTCCCATCTTCACCGTCACCCTCATGGGATGGCGGGTGCTGGTATTGATGAACTCATTCTTTCGTGTGTTCATGTAATAGATTGGCTTGCCGGTAATCCACGTGGCATACCCCACCAAATCCTCTATGAGAATATCCTGCTTGCTTCCGTATCCACCGCCGACCCGCTCCTTGATCACATGGATCTTATTCTCATTCAAAGAGCATACCCAGGCAACGATACGCCTCACATGCCAAGGCACCTGAGTGGAACAATGCATCTCCAACCGTCCATTGTTGATCTTTGCATAGCATACATGAGGTTCAAGCGGGGTGCATTGGACCTGGCTTGTCTGATAGGTCCTCTCAATGACCATATCGGCTTGCTTGTAGCCTTTCTCCACATCACCGATGAATCCATGGGCCTGGCTGGCGATGTTGTGCCGGATATCACCATGCAGAGGGAACTGGTAGATGACCTTCCCATCACGTTTCTCATAATGCTTGTTATATTCGTCCAAATCCTCAGGTGCCCCGCTACGGTATTCAACCAGACCGTTATGAACCAAAGGAGCACCCTCGGCCATTGCTTCCTCAACGGTAAAAATCGGCTTGAGCACCTCATATTCCACAGTTATCATCTTTGCAGCCTTGCGTGCTATCTCTTCGGTTGTCGCAACGATTGCAGCCACCCTGTCACCTACAAAACGCACATGCCAGTTAAAAAGACGCCGGTCATGAGGACTTGGTTCGGGATTGCCCTGTCCTGCCTGCATGTAGAACACATCAGGGCAGTTTGCTGCGGTAATGACCTTCACCACTCCCTCCATGGCTTCTGCTTTTTTTGTATCAATGCTCTTGATATAAGCTGAAGCGTAGGGACTGGAGAGCACAAACATTGAATAATATCCCTCATCCACTCGATCTTCTACAAAACACTTTTCCCCGCTGACCAACACAGGGCCGTCAATCTTACCAAGCGGTTTTCCCACATAGGTGAGATTGTCCCTGAAGGAAGGGGCTGTCCTCTCATTGTAGGCACCTTTGTCCCGAAGCTCGGTAGCAAGACGAACCGCAAGATAATAACGTTCGTACCCTGCATCCCTGATGAAGATACCGCTTAAGGCCTGTTTTATCTCCTCATGGGACGGATAACTCTTATGCTCCAACAACCACGTAAGGATAAGCGCCGCCTCGGGCTCGTTATAGGCACTTTGCACCACACCGGCGTCGATGAGCGCCTGTTGCACAAAAGTCAGATGACGACTATCACCCAAGCTATCAGGAGTACGAATCTCTGCACCGTCACACTGGAGAGCAAGCATCAGGTTGGAATAGACCGGCAGGTCATTGACAAGCACGGTGTCACTTCCTGCAAACCCCTCGCCATTGTCACTATCACGAACACAAAAATGTCCAAGGGATACAAGCATCTGCCGTAAGGTCAATCCCACCTCGACAGATACTTTTTTCTTTTCACCATTGATAGTACAGGTAATTGTCTTCATGCCTTCTTCTCCTTCCTGTATTGCTCATACATCTGGTACAGAGCTTCCTCAACCAGATAGCGCTTGTAGGCAGCGCTTCCAGACAAGTCATCAGTGGCCTGTATCTCGCTTTCAAGTATCTTGTGGAACTCCACCCTATCCACGGGACCTTGCTCCAAGGCGTTTTCCGTTTTCTTGAAACGTTGCACACCTGTCCCTTTCACCGCTGCATACATGCGAACCTCCGAGCATCTCCTTATGGTTTCATCCTCACAACCAAAAGCGCAGACAACACTGCTATGACTCTCCATCGTCTTGGCAAAACGACGGGAAAACACATAGCGATGGTAGTCGGGAATTTCAAGAGCCACCAGCAGGACATTTTGATAATGCTCGTAATAGGCATGATACTCCCGAAGAGGAAGATTCTCCTCGGTAATTCTACAATCCTCCGCCATCGAGCGGGTGACCACACGTGCTCTTGACGCAAGCAATGTGCACATCAGATAGGAATCATCGCTGCATAAGGCGACATTCCCCCCAATCGTGGCCATGTTCCGTTTGGTCTTTGAACCACAGAAAAGAAGAGCATCCTTAAGGAAATCAGGAACCAAGGGACTTTCCAACGCTTGAGTGAAGGTGACCATGGAACCAAGGTGAAGGCCATGCTCATCAACACTGATGTCATTAAGCTTCAAATCCTGCAAGCTGATGACAGCCTTGGCCTCAATGGTACTATTGAGCCTGTTTATTTCCGTGCCACCAGCTAGATAGACACATACAGGTTTCTCTTTATGAATCAAAAGAGCTTCTTTTACTGTTTTAGGACGATAAAATTGTGTTATCACAGGAACCTCCTAGATGATAATCTGCGATTGTGGACGTTTGACACACTGCAAAAGGAAATATTGCAGCATCTTCCTTGTGGAAAGGCGCCTGAACTCAGGCATGGCATGAGGACAAATCACCGTATCATACGCATCAAGAAAAGAGGGAAGTAATTTCTCAATGTCATGAATGTCCCTGCCGATCAGCAACTTCTCAACTTCGCGTGATCGCTCGACCTTCGGACCTGCGGCTCCGCTACTGGCTCTGAAATCCTCAATCAAACCCTCCTCAGACAGGGTGATTGCCGCACTAAGACTGAGTTTGCTGATGGCATTCGCACGCCTGGTGCCAATCTTCCGGTACCAGACATAGGTGAATTCCTTTTGAGGTTCAGGAATTATCACCTTGGTAATCAGTTCATCAGGAGCCAGCTGGGTTTTCTTGGTTGCAAGGATGAAATCATCAACCTTCATCAGACGTTTTGCCCCAACACGCTGCAATTCCACCATAGCATCCAGAAGAATCAATGTCGCAGGCAGGTCCCCCTTTGGGGAGGCATTGCCGATATTGCCCCCGATTGTCGCCTGATTACGAAGCGATATGGCTCCCATTCTGCCGGCCGCCTGCCTCACATGCCAGGGGACCAGGGGATTCTCTGCAATATGGGCACTGATTTCCAAGGCCCCGATTATCACATTCCCTTGTGTGTCCTTCTGTATCCCCTTTAGTTCCTCCAATCCGCTGATAAGCATCACAGGCCAGGGAAAAACCGGAGTCACCCCCACGCCCCTGTAATAGGCAACCATCAAATCAGTGCCACCGGCAAATGGATGGGCCTCTGTCTCACGCCTGATGGCCAAGGCTTCCTGCAAGGTCCTGGGAATAAAAGTGCTCACCATAAGCCCTGCCCCCTTTCACTTGCCAACTTGATTGACTCGACAATCAAATCATATCCTGTACATCTGCACAGGTTCCCACTGATGCCGAGACGAATATCAGTCTCACTCGGATGAGGATTGCCCATCAGAAGATAATCCGCCGCCATCATCATGCCTGGTATGCAGAACCCACATTGCACGGCTCCCCCATCGGCAAAGGCCTCGCTCAGGCACTTGCCTCTCTCTGTCTCGCTCAAACCTTCGATGGTCAGCACCTCTGAGTCCTGAACCGCACCGATAGGAACAAGGCAACTGGTCACCAAAAGACCATCCTTGATCACCGAGCAGGCTCCACACTCGCCCTCGCCGCAACCTTCCTTGGTGCCCTCCAGGGAGAAATCATCCCGTAGCACATCCACAAGACGGCGCATCGGGTCGGATGTCACACTCACCTTTTTCCCATTGAGGGTAAAATCAATCTTAGTTTCCATGTTCCATCAACTCCATAATCGTCTCGGGCGGAATAGGAATCTCACAAATCTTGCGGTTTATCGCCTTGCTCACCGCTTCCACATATGCCGAATCAGCTCCGTTAAATACCAACTCCCCCATGCCTTTGGCCCCAAAAGGTCCAAAAGGATAGGGATTGTCCACAAGAAAACTCTCCATCGGAGGAAAATCCATTGAGGTTGGAATGACATAATCGGAAAGGGAATCCTGCTTGAAGTACCCTTTCTTATTCTCCAAAAGCTCCATGGAAGCATACCCGAGGCTTTGCATCACCCCTCCGTTGACCTGTCCGTGAATCACCAGCTCATCCAGGGGATGCCCTACGTCATGACTTACCCAAATGCCCTTGGTATCCACCTCAAAGGTAAGGGGATCGACCTTGACCTCGACCACCGCAGCTCCCCAGCCATAGGCGATGTAGGCATCACCTTGGAATTTCTCCTGGTCCCACGGAAAGCCCTCAGGATGTTTGTAGACGGTCTCAACCTCAAAGTCATCCTCCTGTGCATACCGGTCCCTCATCTGCTCGGCTGCATCCTGGACAAGTTTCCCCACAATCATCGTTGAGCGGCTGGCAGCTGTCGGACCGCTGTCACACACCCTGCTGGTGTCAGGATTCTCATAGATTGTCTTGTCGATGCTGATGTCCAGGATCTGGCTGACAATCTTGCGACAGGCACTTTGAAAGCCCTGCCCCATCTCAGTGGAGCCGATGAGAATCTCCACCGTGCCATCACTGTATTTATGAAGCTTGACATGGGCCTTGATCAATACCTGCTCGCCATTGCCGGTGAACGCCCCTCCATGATTATAGACTGAAAGCCCGATGCCCTTCAGACACCCCGGCTTGTATTCCTTCACTTTCCTATAGTAATCGGAAGCATCGGTGATCTGCCTGATCATCTCAGGTAATTTGACTTCCTCGAATATCTTGCCATTGGTATTGGTCCTGTCCCCTTGCTTTATCAAATACTTCTTCTTGAGCTCCAGAGGCTCCATGTTAAGGAATGTGGCGAGATGGCACATATGCCGCTCAATTGCAAAAAGTGTCTGCGGTGCGCCGAATCCCCTGAAAGCATCGCTGGGGAAGGTGTTCGTCGCAACACCACGGCCTCTGATACGGGTGCTGGGGATAGCATAGCAACCGGTGGCATGGAACACTCCCCGTTGCAACACGACAAACGAGCAGGAAAGGTACCCACCAACATTGTACAAGATATCGATGTCCATCCCCATGATATTCCCCTGCTTGTCCAAGGCTGTCCTGATGGTTGTCTTCGAGGGATGTCTCTTGACCGAAAAAGCCATGTCCTCACTTCGGTCAAATGCTAGCTGGATAGGTTTGCCTATCTTGTTGCAGGCAACCAGCAAGGGCCCGCAAAGCACATCGGGAAAGTGTTCCTTACCCCCGAAAGCCCCTCCCGTAGAGGTCTGACGGACAATGATATCCTCGGGCTTCAGGGCCAGCAACCCACAAATTGATTTACGGATATAGAAAGGACACTGGGCGGATGCATATACCACAAAGCGCCCGTTTTCCTTGATCACCGCTGCCCCATTGGGCTCCAAGTGCACATGTTCCTGAAAACCTGTCCTGTAGGTTTCCTCAAACACCCTATCCGCACGTGCAAACACCTTGGTGACGTCTTCCCCACTATTGGTGGTCATATCACAAAAGATATTATTCTCCCCTACAAACGCCCCGCCTTTGCATGCAAGCCCCTCTTCTATTGAGATCGCAGCCTCCGTCTCCTGATAATCAATGACAACTTTCTCTCGCAATGCCGCAAGCATATTCCTGTCGGGACCACAAAGAAGACCAATAGTCTCACCCACATACCGGACTTCGTGTTCAGCGAAAGCCTTCCAATCCTTCTGGATCATCCAAAGCTCGTTCTTTCCCTCGGGAGGGATGTCCTTGTAACTGATAAAATAATACCCATCAGGCAAGGATGGCACATGAATATCGATAATCTTGCCACGGGCGATGGTCGAGCGTACCATACGAGCATAAATCATTCCAGGAAAATGGTAATCGGCCAAGTATTTCTGTTTACCAGTACACTTGGCGATTGCATCCACACGCCTGATAGGATTGGCGATCTCTTTCTCTTTCATTCCGGTTTGGCCTCCCATTATCCATCGACATGAACAATGAAGCTTGATACATGAGGGCCACAAGCTTTCGCCTGTGGCCACTTCACCAATCTTCCCTACTTCCGACTATTTCCCCTCAAGCTGGTAGGGCAGCATGGCATAGAACGCGCTGCAGATCTCCAGGTCCTTCACTCGGGTGATCTCGTTCGGCGCATGGGCCTGAGCCTCATCACCAGGGCCGAAGCCGATGGCGGGGATCTTATGCCTGCCGGTGGTTGCGACCAAGTTTGTAGAGAATGTCCATTTATCCACGACCGGTTCAGAGTCAAACAGCGTCTCATAATCCTTGATTGCGGCTTTTACCAAAGGATGATCCTTGTCCAGCTTCCAAGTCGGGAAATATAACTCCTGGGAATAGGGCTTGTTGGTCCAGCCAACCTTCTCGTAGTTCGGCATCTCAACAACAATCTGGTCCTCACTATCCCCCGTAGCCTTGCTCACATACTCCTTGACCTGGCGTATGGCAAGCTTCTCATCCTCTCCCCAGGTAAGGCGCCTGTCACAATAGAGCATGGCATAGTCAGCGACAGCACACTGGGAGGGACCCTTGACATCCATCTGCGAAACAGTAATAGTCCCCTTTCCCAGGAACTTCTCCGCATCCGGTTGCAGGTCTTTATTTAATTGCTCAATGGCCAAGGCGGCCTTGGCAGCCTTATATGCGGCATTCACCCCTCGCTCTGGAGCAGAACCATGGCAGGAAACACCACGAAGGATAATGCGGATCTCCATTCTTCCACGATGTCCGCGATAGATGCGGCAGCTGGTAGGCTCGGTGGAACAAATCAAATCCGGTGTGAATTTCTCCTGCTCGATAAGATACTTCCAGCACATACCATCGCAATCCTCTTCCATGACTGTGAAGGTGAAATAAACACTGTACTCACCTCCATACCCAAGTTCCTTCAATATCCTTCCCGCGGTAATCATGCTTGCGGCACCGCCTTTCTGATCACTGGTCCCGCGGCCCCATACCTTACCGTCCTTTATTTCCCCTGAGAACGGGTCGAAATTCCAATTGCTCAGATTACCCACCTCGACGGTATCGATATGAGCATCAAACGCCAGGACTTTCTTACCGTAGCCAACACGGCCGATGACAGAACCCAAATCATCGATACGCACTTCGTCAAACCCTGCTTCCTTGCAAAGGTCCACGATAAGATGGCAGACATCCTCTTCCTTTGAGCTATAACTTTTGGTCTTCACTAGCTTAGAGAGGTTTTGTGCGGTGTAATCCCGATACTTCGCGGCCAATTCAAGAATCTGTTGCTTTTTATCCATTGTATTTTTCTCCTAATGTACTATTCAGTCTCTTCCCCTGTCTTCTTTCAGGGAGCGATCTTATCAACGGTCTTCCAAACCCTGGCGGCCACTTCCCTGGCCTTTGCATAAATCGCAGGCACATCAAGGGAGGGAAACCGATGGTTCTCCATCACAAGCCTGCCATTGACCAGCACCGACTCCACACAGTTGGAACTCATGCCCCATACAAAATGCCCCGCACAGTTCTCTGTCACCAACGGTGTGGGACTATGGTAATCAAGAATATCCAGATCGGCGGTATATCCTGCCTCAATACGCCCCAGTTTGATTGGAAAGTATTTCTCCATCAGGAGGTTGCCTCTTGTCAGGGCGTTCAGGAAATCAGAGGGCCACCAGGAAAGCCCCTGGTCCTTATGCTTGAAGAAAGCAATCTTAAGCTCCTCAAACATATTGCCACCACACCCATCGGTACCAATGACAAGGTTCTTTATATCCTGAATATGCTGGCAATACCCCACATGGTTATTCATATTGCTTCGCGCATTATGAGCGAAGAAACAACCATGCTGGTTGATTTTCTCAATCTCCCGATCATTGAGCCATAGGCCATGGACCAACAGTGAGTTGTCGGTAAGCATGCCGAATCTCTCCAGCCTGTCGATGATATCCATATTGTACCGATGATGGCTATACACCACATCGTACTTATCCTCAGCCACATGGGTATGGGTCCCCGCCCCGGTCTCCTTCATGGCCTCTGCCATCAGAAGCAGGCCCTCGTTAGGAATGGTAAACAAGGCATGTCCACCTATCATCCCACGGACAAGTCTCCGGTTCTTGCTGCTTTTGGCGAAATCGACATTCTCCTGGACACCCTGCTCCACTTCCTCCATGCCAAAATTGCGGTCCGTGACCTCGTAACAGGTCATGCCCCTGATTCCGACTTCCTCCATGCCATTGGCAATGGTATCAAGACTTCCCTTGATGAAACGAGGACTTGCATGATGATCGATGCAACTGGTCGTACCGCTTGCTATGGCGTCAAGCGAGCAAATAAGGGAACTGTAGTAACAAGCCTCCTCATCCAGACCACGGTCCAGGCGCCACCACCATTGCCTGAGCACTTGGATAAAATCCGTTTGCGCTCCTGCAGAGATGAGCATACCCCGGGACAACCCGCTATAATAATGATGGTGGGCGCATACATTTCCAGGAATGACCACCTTGTTCGTCCCATCGATGACTTTATCGGCGACAATGTCCTTGGCGGCATCCTTGCCCACTTTCTCGATAAGCGAATCCCTAATGACAATATCCTGATTCTCCTTTACGGAAACAGGGGTCATTGTCTGCATGACGGTTGTATTCTTGATTACGATTGTCATTTCTCTCTCCTAGTCCTCCACAGGTCCGAGCAAGTAACTATAAGAAGTATAAATCTCCTCGATAAGAGCCGCGACCTCATCGGTCACCCCTTCCTCCCCGCCCAGATTACCCTCGCTGTCAAAAGCAGCCTGGTACACCTTGCCGCCTTGGCGGATGGTCACATCCTCACCTTCCCCAAAGAAACCATCATTCTCACTCTTCTCGAAATCATCCTGGCTACTGAAGATGGTGAATTTCTTCTTGTAAGGCCCCCCGCTATAAGGGCAGAAGGTCTCACAATTGCCACATTCGTTGCAATAGGCATCGATATGGACTATCTGGAAAGGATTATCGAATACTGCACAATTGCGTACATCAACCGCAACATTCGCCCTGTTCGGGCAAACATCCACACACTTGTTGCAGAGGTATGAGCACTCCATACAACGCTTTGCTTCGTTTGCAGCAAAATCCGTACAAGAGAAGGACTTGCTCTCTCTCATGATTGTTTTCTTTTGATACAGCTCAGCAAAGTATGCATTCTCGTCAGCGGTAAGCTGTTCCAACTCTTCCGCACTCAGGTCCTCTTCCTCTTCATCTTCATCGCACTCATCGTCATCACCGTGATGAGGGTCCTCGCAGTCGCAGTGTCCATGCTCATGCTCATGCTCATCATCAGGGCCGAGCACATGCTCAATGGCATCATCCACAGCCTTCTGGGCTGAAGCTATGCAAGATACGACCGTGGACGGACCGCTTTGGGCATCTCCTATGACATACACCCCTTCAAGACCTGTCCTCATCGTCTCCTTATCCACTTCAGGCCACCCCTTTGAAGTGACAGGCAGTCCGAACTGCTTCAATGCTACGGTATCGGCTTTCTCGCCAATCGCGGTAATAAGCGAATCACAAGGAATGCTTATCGTCTTCTCAGTGGCGGTAGCCATCCTGCGTCCCGAGGCATCCTTCTCCCCGAGCCTCATCTTTGACAGCAGAAGCTTCTTCTCCTCCAGTCTTATTGGATTAGCAAGGAAGATACACTTGATTCCTTCCGAGAGGCAAGCCTCAAATTCCTCATGATCGGCAGGCATCTCCTCTTCACTTCGGCGATACACAATGGTCACGGAAGTGACCCCAGAGAGACGTTTGGCCGCCCTGGCGCTGTCCATGGCGGTATTGCCCCCACCTACAACCACCACAGAACCTCCCAACCTGACACCTGAGGGATCCTTCCGATACGAATTCAGGAAGGAAAGGGAAGTGGTCACCCCATCCCCGCTGATACCAATATCATTGTCCTTTTCGGAACCGATGGCATAAAAGATGTAGGAATACCCCTCTTCTTTCAAAGAGGCTATACCTAGCTGTTCCTTCTTGGCTGAGAAGACAAAACGGACTCCATGGGCTTTGATGAAGGAAATATCGTCTTCTACAATCTTTTGGGGAATCCTGAAACCAGGAATCACGTGACGGACCACACCCCCGGCGTCCTTCTCCCGCTCAAAGACAGTGGTATCAAAACCACTACGGGCAAGGAAGAATGCCGCAGCAAGACCTGCAGGGCCTGCTCCGATTATTGCAGCTTTGATGGTGCTCTTTTCTGTAGGACCTTCCCATTCCTTCTTATAATCGGCAAAGCCCTTCTCCAAGGCGATACGTTTCATCTCGCGAATCTGGACAGCCCCCTCATACTCGTTACGAGTGCATTGCTCCTGACATTGATGGTCGCAGATATAGCCGGTGATTCCCGGTAGCGGATTCGTGTTGTAGATCAGGGCCAACGCATCGCTGTATCGTCCTTCCCCTACAAGTTGCACATACTCAGGAATAGGCTGATGGATAGGACAAGCAACCTGACAAGGAGCGATATAACAATCGGTCAACGGCAAATCCCTCCCGATCTTCAGTTGCTCCTTACTCCTGGAAGCCTTGATCACGGGACGGAACTTACCGCTGCAGGCTTTCTCGCTCAGGAGGGCAAGCGCCTTCGAGTCAACCCCTGTCTTGTCCCAGGCTTTCGATTTGCCCAGCTGTTTGGCCATCTGGAGCAACTTGGCATATCCACCGGGATGGAGCATGTCCGTTGCCAAGGTGAGAGGACGGATACCTGCCTCAAATAGTTCTTCAACTGTGAAAGACGAGACGCCTCCACAATAGGAAATGGGGAGTCCCCCTCCAAATGCTTCTGACAACTTGGCGGCCACGGTGACACTGATAGGCAAGAGGGCACGGCCGGACATGTACATTTCCTCACCGGGAAGCCGACCCAGATTGTTGATTGATCCCAGGGTATTGGTAAGCTTCACCCCGAATTCCAGATGCAGGCTCTTTCCCAGGTCAAAAAGCCGATGTAGCATCGAAAGGGCATCATTGAACTGAAGGTCCTTCTCGAAGCTCTCGCGCTTGAGCGAGATATACGCAAAGCCATTGGTGTCCAGAATCTTCCGTACCGCATCATAGCCAAGTAGCGTCGGGTTGAGCTTTACATAGGTATGCAGCCTTTTTTGGGTAAGCATGTATGAGCAAATCGCCTCGATTTCCTTGGGAGGACACCCATGCATGGTACTGATTGTCACGTTGTTGCAGATATGGCCATCAATCTTGGCAGTGAGACCTGAGAGTTTCTTTTCCTTTCCTTCCCAGGAGGTACCTTCAAAGATATTATCCAACAACAGCGCATCAAGATCCGCAAGGTACTGGCTAAAGCGAGGGTCCTTCTTCGCATCGATCATCGAGTCTATGAACTTCTGCATCTTCGGTGTCTTGATCCCGTCCAGGGTATAGCCGACTGACATGTTGAAAATAAAGGAAGGTTCCTCGAACTTGCCATTGCTTGATAATGCATCCAGCAGGCAAAGGATGATATAGGCCTTGCAATACTCATCCCATGCCTTGGGAAGCGTATACTCACTCGACCATTCCACATTATATCCCTCGTCCGTACAGTCGATGCAAGGTTTGCCCACCGCACCAGTGAGGGCGAAATCGTCCTTCTGCTGTACGGTCTTGAGTTCAATGAAACGACCACCAACAAGATAACTGGTGATGATATTTTGCGCCAGCTGGGTATGGGGACCCGCTGCCGGGCCAAGGGCTGTATGCGCCTGACGGCCAAAAATGGTAATATGATGTTTCTCATCATCTTTGAAAAACTGTGCTTGAGGGATTCCAAAAATTGACTGGTGGAGCCTGTATTCTCCAATGATTCGGTTGACCAACTCAGCAAATGGTACGGGATGCATTATATCCGACATGTTCACTCCTGAGGCCAAGAAGACCTTGCTTATATTGTAAAACAGTTTTGGAGTAAGTCAATCAGGTATGCAACACTTTGCAACAAATATAAAAATAAATCGCAAAATGATGTATAACTCAAAAAAAATCGCTTAAAGCGAAATATATAGAATATTTTTCTTTACTTTTTTAGCAATTTTGCTATACTGGAACAACTAATCGAGTCTTGGAGGCATAATATGCTGATTAATCTGAACACAAACCCTGAAATCAGGGCGAAAAACATTAAGCTCTGCAGGGAGAAAGGGATCCTTCTGCCCACATTCAAGCAGATGTGTGACCCTTCCACCATCCCTGCGGAAACACAGAAGAAGCTTGGGAACGTCGGCCTTTGGGATGTCAATCCACTCAATCTGTATCGTATCACATGGAAAAACGAGCCAGTGGAGAAAGGCGGCAAGTTCGGTGGGGTCAATTACATTGAGATCCCCAGGGAGATCACAGGGGTGAAAGCCCATATCTATGCCCTGGTGGGCAAGTTCTTCCCCACTGGTGCGCACAAGGTCGGGGCGACCTACTCCTGTCTGGCACCAGCCTTGGTGACAGGGAATTTCGATTCCGTTGATCAGCAAGCCGTATGGCCATCAACCGGTAACTATTGTCGTGGCGGTGCATACAACAGCGCCCTTCTTGGCTGCAAGTCCATCGCAATCCTCCCCGCGGAGATGAGCCAGGAACGGTTCAACTGGCTTAAAAAGGTGGCTGGCGAGGTCATTGCCACCCCTGGTTGCGAATCCAACGTCAAGGAGATCTTTGACAAGTGCCATGAGCTTGATGCTGAAAGGGGCAAGCACATCGTGATTTTCAATCAGTTCGAGCAATTCGAGAATTATCTTTGGCATTACGTGGTAACAGGCTCGGCCATGCTCGAGGTGCTGAGGAAACTGGGAGTGAAGGACGAGAATGTCCGTGGATATGTCTCCTCAACTGGATCGGGCGGGACCTTGGCCGCAGGAGATCACCTGAAGGACGTCTATCCCAAC
>Ga0265294_10004246_pt1 | contig 17976 bp, 13 predicted proteins | sample MunlanPumphouse3_FD_192504 | JGI IMG/M metagenome (GOLD analysis project Ga0265294, IMG submission 192504) | Groundwater microbial communities from a municipal landfill in Southern Ontario, Canada - Pumphouse #3 | ecosystem: Environmental > Aquatic > Deep subsurface > Groundwater | place...
TGCATTTCTACTTTTTGGCATAGCCATTGATTTGTCCAATAGAATATTTGCTAAGATTGTTACTGTTGGTGCTTTACCAGCCATGGATTTTCAAAGTGCCATTCCTAATAGTGCTAGGACATTTGTAGTGATGCCAATAATTGTGTTTACGAAAGAACAAGCAGCGGAAAGCATTTCTAGACTTCTTAAACAGTATTTGGGTAACCAACAAGAAAATCTTTACTTTGCTCTATTAGTGGATTTTGCTGATGCTGAGGTCATGCATTTGCCATCTGATAAAATTATAGAAGAAGCTTTGACTAGTGGCATAAATAAAATTAACGCGCTTTACCCTTCAGATTATAGAAGATTTTCCCTTTTTATCCGTGAGAGAAAATGGAATGCGGCGGAAAACTGCTATATGGGATGGGAGCGTAAAAGAGGAAAACTTGAAGAGTTTAATAGTCTGCTTAGTGGTGATAAGGATACTAGTTATGTAATAAAATTGTGCGATGAAAGGATTATAAATACATTTAAATATGTTATTACACTAGATTCTGATTCTGATTTATTAAAAAATATGGCGGCAAAATTAGTTGGTATAATCAATCACCCGCTTAATACTCCCGAAATGGATTCTGATAGAAGCAAGCTATCGGCAGGGTACGGTATAATTCAACCTGCAGTAAGTAATCATATTTATAAAGGTAGCTTATTTTCACAAGTATTTAGCGGCAAGCAGGGACTTGACCCCTATGTTCGCTCCATATTCGATATATATCAAGATGTATTTGGAGAGGGTATATTTGTGGGAAAGGGTATTTATGAAATAAGTGTTTTTTATAATATCCTACACCAGAAATTCCCGGAAAACAGAGTGTTGAGTCACGATTTATTGGAGAGCTGTTTTGTAAAAACCGCTTTTTCCTGTCAAGCCAAGATAATGGAAGATTATCCCAAAAATCTTCTTTCTTATGCTAAGAGAGAGCATCGTTGGATTAGAGGCGATTGGCAGTTATTGCCTTGGCTTTTCAAACATAACCAGTTGTCAAGATTATCAAGGTGGAAAATATTGTGGAATATGCTTGGCAGTCTGATTCCCATGTTTAAATTATTTGTAATAATACTGAGTCTGACCTTGTTGCCGAAGTTTTATTATGTCGGTCTTATAATGGCGCTTTTCCCTGATGCACTTAACTTATTATTTTTAATTTTTGAAACCTTAGTATATAAGCTGCGTAGTCCTAAGGCGACACTGGTTTATAAAGATTTTTTCAGAGAAATAGGACTTCGTTGTCAACGTAGTTTTTTCGAATTAGTTTTTATGCCATATATGGCTTTTGTTATTTCAGATGCCGTGTTACGTACAATATACCGCCTATGGATAAGCAAGCAACATTTACTTAATTGGAATACGGCAGCAATAACGGAAAAACAGACTAGTAAGACAAAATACGCGTATTATTGTAGTATGCGTATTTCAGTTATTATGTCCGTATTTATTATCGTAGTATTATTTTTTGTTCAACAAAGTATTGCAAAAATCTTTCTCTTCACAACATTAGCCATTCTTTGGGGAAGTTCTTATCTTTGGGCTTACAATATTGGACAGGAAAAAGAGAGTTATACACAAGAAGTTTTAGACAGTGATAAACAAGATATCCGTAAAATAGCCCGTAAGACATGGCAGTTTTTTAAAGATTATGCTTCAAGTGATAATAATTGGTTGTGTCCGGATAATTATCAAGAGGAACCCAAAGAAAAGGTCACAGAGAAAACATCTCCCACTAATATTGGCTTGCAAATGTTAGCAGTAGTTTCGGCTAGAGATTTGGGCTTTGAAACATTGTCTGCCACGATTTGTACTATAGAGAAAATGTTGGATTCTATTGCTAGGTTGCCAAAATGGAGAGGACATCTTTTTAACTGGTATAACATAAAGACGTTCGAGGTATTAGGACCACAATATATATCTACGGTAGATAGTGGGAACTTTTTAGGGCATTTGTTAACTGCTAAGAATGGGCTAAAAGCTTGTGTAGCAAAGCCTTTGTTTTCTAACGTGCAAATAAATGCTCTACGGGAGCTTGGTGAGCTTTGTCAAGAAGAGCTGGAGTTTCAGGAAAGCTACACAACGGTAGGGGAATTTGCCACTACTATTAAAAATGCCCAAAAAATTTTAGAGAAAAAGCAAGTAAATTCTAATTCTCAAGATATTTTCGCTGATGAATTGCTAAAAAGCATGGATGCGTTACTGGAAGAATTAGATATATTAAACCTTGAAGGCTATTCTTGTACAACTTGTCCAACTCTTAAAGAGCAGGCAGCGAACGGAAATAAATATGCACAAAATTTAGCGAAAAAAATAGCTGAAATTACTAAAACCATAGATAAGATTGTGACAAATGCTGATTTTAGATTTTTGTACAACAAGAAACGCGCTTTATTTCATATTGGTTATCACGTTTCTTCCAAAAGTCTTGATGGAGGTTGTTATGATTTGATTGCCTCTGAATGTCTTTTAACCAGCGTTTTGAATATTGCCCAAAATACGGTACCGCTGAAACATTGGTCAAAACTGGGTAGGCCATTGACATTGATAAAGGGAGCACCTTGTTTTGTTTCCTGGAGTGGCACAATGTTTGAGTACCTTATGCCCAGTTTAGTATTACAAGAATATGAAGGGTCGGTATTTTCAGAAACAGCTAGAGCTGTTGTTGCAGAAAATATTGCTTTTGCAAAAAAAAGAATGCTGCCTTGTTGGGGAATATCAGAATCGCAGTATTATCAATTCGATCAAGATGGTAACTATCAGTATAGGGCATTTGGGGTACATAGTTTGCGGCTACAAACGTCATTAGGTAACCAAAATTTGGTGGTTGCGCCTTATGCAACTATGTTAGCACTTCGTTATGCAGACAAAGAGTGTATTGAGAATTTAAAAAAATTAGCACAGCTTGGTTGTGTTGGTACTTATGGTTATTATGAAGCTATAGATTTTAATGGACCGAACCCTGTTACGACAAAACCATTTTCCATTGTAAAATCATTTATGGCACATCACCAAGGTATGATTTTAGTGGGAATCAATAATTATCTAAATAATGGGATTATGCAAAAAAGATTTCACAGTGAGCCTATGATACAATCTGTTGCTTATTTGCTTGAGGAAAAGAGAGGGTCATATTTTGTTAATATTCCTAAGGAAGGTTACAATATCAACTTCAAGGAAATAGAATTAAAACACGAAATACCCGAGAGCAGATATGTCAATAAAGTGGCTCCAGAGATGCAGGTAGCGCATTTTCTTTCCAATGATAATTATTCTATTTTGTTAACGTCTGATGGGGATGGTTTTAGTAAATATAAGGATATGATGTTATACAGATGGAGACCGAATATTTATGATTGCACAGGCAATTATATTTTCATTAAGGATGTTGAGACAGGTAGAGTTTGGAGTAACACCTATAATCCTACCAAAAAAGAACCGGACGAATATCAAGTTATATTTTCTCTTCATCAGGCAGAATTTAAGCGCCGAGACGGAGATATAACTTCTCATACGGTAGTAAGTCTTTCACCGGATTATGATCTGGAAATAAGAAAAGTTACTTTGACAAATCATAGTGATAAGCCCAAAATCATAGAATTAACAAGCTACTTGGAGATAGTTGCCAATAGTTTTGGAGCAGAACTTGCTCATCCGGCTTTTAACAAACTTTTTATCGAAAACAGTTTTTTGGAAGAAAGCAATATGTTTCTGGCTAAAAGGCGTGGCAGTAGTAGTGAGCCCAAACCGTATTTGCTACAGATGGTTCAGGCAAATACTGATTTTTTGCAGAAAATAGAATATGAAAACGATCGTTTAAGATTTATTGGGCGTAATAATACGGTGCAAAACCCTATAGCAGTTATAGATAGTATGCCCTTTTCTAACAACATTATTTTCTCTGATGATCCTATTATAAGTATGCGGGCAAGGGTTGTATTACCAGCATTCGACAAAGTTAGTGTTTACTTTATTACAGGGGTTTGTGCAAGTATGGTTGAAGCAAAAAGCTTAGGTAAAGAACTAAATGAGGTGGCTTGGATTGAAGAGATGAATGAAAAATTCAGATTGCAAAGTATTCTTGAACTTAAGTATCTAGCTATGACAAGTTCACAGTTTAATGCCTGCCAGGATTTAGTCGCACCGATATTTTATTCTACCAAGGCTTATCGTGGCCCCTTAGAAAATATGCGACGTAACTGTAAAAATCAAAGAGACTTATGGAGATTTGGTATTTCAGGGGATAATCCTATTCTTCTATTTAGGGTTACATCTAGTGAAGCCTTGGGCATAATGCAAGATGTATTTAAAGTTTATGAATATTTGCGTATAAATGAAGTAAAGGTGGATTTAGTAGTGCTTAGTGAGGGGAAGCATGGCTATATGACTGAACTCAATAATTTATTGCAGGAAATGACTACTTCTCTTAAGATATTTGATGAAAATAGCGATAAGCATAATATATTTATACTAGATGCCTACCAATTAACCCCGGCAGAAGTTGATTTACTTCTTACAGTAGCCAAAGTGGTCTTTACTGAAGAGACAGGGATTTATTTCCGCAAGATAAAGGAAGAACGGTAATTATAACGTGGCTTTTCTAGAAAGAGGGTGCCGTCTTTGGAAAAAAGAGAGATACATTCGCCTGAAAAGGAAACAAATGACAGGGAATATGAATTCTTCAATGGTTTTGGTGGCTTTGTAGCAGATGGACGCGAGTATGAAATATTGCTGCAAGATGATAGTAGACCACCGGCACCATGGGTTAATGTTATAGCTAATGAAAATTTTGGGTTCTTGGTTTCTGAAAGTGGAGCAGGAGCAACTTGGATTGGTAATAGCCACGAAAACAAAATAACTCCTTGGTCTAATGATCCTGTAAGTGATATTGCTTCAGAAGCCATATATATAAAGGAAGAAGGAAAGGAAAAGTTAGTAACTCCTACGCCACTAGGGAGAAAAGGACATGGGGACTATTTAGTAAAACATGGATTTGGCTATTCAATTTTTTGTCATGAAGAAGAATTAATAGAACAAGAGCTTAGGGTTTTTGCACCACTATCTGAGCCAATAAAAATTTGGATATTGAAACTTAAAAACAACTCGGATACTGAAAGGAATCTAAGTATTACTTATTATGTGGAGTGGGTTCTTGGTGTTAACAGGGAAGAGACAAGTCCTTATATAGTATCTTCTTATAATAACGAATATGAATATTTAGCAGCAAGAAATATCTATAGTGAGACCTTACGTAAACAAAGTAGTTTTATTTTTTCTAGTGAGCGCATAGTTTCCTACACCGGTGATAAAAAAGAATTTTTGGGCAAAAAAGGTTCCATCGATAAACCGGAAGGGTTACAAAGAAAGCTGTCTTGTAATACTGGTGTGGGCTACGATCCTTGTGGCGTTATCAAGGTTGCTGTAAAACTATTGCCTAGAGAAACAAAAACTATTGTTTTTGGTCTGGGCCAAAGTAGTTCTAGTACTGATATTAGCCAGTTGCAGAAAAAATACCAAAGTTTAGCAAACATAAATATTGAACTGCAGAAAGTTAAGGATTACTGGCATGAATTATTGGGAGTAGTGCAAGTTAAAACTTCAGATAGAGCTATGGACATACTTATTAATGGCTGGTTGTTATATCAAACTATAAGCTGTAGATTAAATGCTCGAACTGCTTTTTATCAATGTGGTGGTGCCTATGGATTTAGAGACCAGTTGCAGGATGTACTAGCTCTTTTGGAGGTTGCACCGGCGGTTGCACGACGACAAATTTTGCTGGCGTGTAGCAGGCAGTTTGAAGAAGGAGATGTACAACATTGGTGGCATCCACCATTTGGTTTGGGTGTTCGTACTAGGATAACAGATGATTTATTATGGCTTCCCTATGTTACAAGTGCTTATATAAAAAGTACCGGTGACTATACACTATTAAAAGAAAAAGTGAATTATATCAAGGGGGATTTGCTGGAAAAGGGTCAAAATGAATCGATGTTTATGCCAAAAATTTCAGAGGTCAGTGGTAGCGTTTATGAGCATTGCAAAAAAGCCATACTTTATACTCGTTTTGGTGAACATGGGCTGCCTCTTATGGGAACAGGCGACTGGAATGATGGCATGGACAAAGTTGGTGTAGGGGGAAAAGGAGAAAGCGTTTGGCTAGGATGGTTTTTCGCTACCGTGTTAAAAGATATTATACCTATTTGTTATCACGAAAATGACAGTGAATTTGCTAATGCCCAGGAAAAGTTAAGAAAAGAAGTTTTAAAACATATAGACGAGTTCGCTTGGGATGGCAATTGGTATATTAGAGCTTTTGATGATGAAGGAGAAAAACTAGGTTCAAGTATAAACGATGAATGTAAGATTGATTCTATAAGCCAATCCTGGAGTGTACTATCGGAAGGAGCGGGAAGAAAAAGAGCTGTGGAGGCAATTAATTCAGCAGAGAAATATCTTGTACAAGAAAAAGAGGGGCTTTCTTTACTCCTGTTTCCACCGTTTAATAATACCTCGAAGAATCCTGGTTATATCAGAAACTATTATCCGGGAATCAGAGAAAACGGGGGACAATATTCTCATGCGGCTGTATGGTTGGCCATGGCTTGTACTAAGGTTGGCGATTATAGCCGTGGATACAAACTCTTCACTATGCTTAATCCAATTCATATTACTTTGAAATACAATGATGCTCTTCGCTACAAAAGAGAACCTTATATAATGACAGCTGATATTTCCTCTGCTGTAGGTAATGCCGGTATAGGGGGGTGGAGTTGGTATACGGGTTCGGCTAGCTGGATGTATCAAGGACTTGTTAAGACCTTTTTGGGAATTAAAAAGGAAGGTAAGTACCTAACTATTTTACCTGGTACACCCACTATATTTGGCGAATACAAGGTATGGTATAAATATGGGCATTCTTCCTATGAGATACAAGTGGGCCAAAGAAAAAGCCATGATGATATTGTGGGAACTGTCATAATTGATGGAGTTATTTTGGATGGTAATAAAATAGAACTGATAGATGATTGCCAGCATCACATTGTTATAGTTTAAAGAATATAATTTGTTGTATAAAGTTAAAAAGGAGATGTAACAAAATGAGGATTTAAACCTCGCTTTTGTTACATCCCCTTTTTTGTGTCGAACAGTTTATTAGAGAAGGTTATTTCAATATTAAAAAATTAAGAAGCAAATTTTTCGCCAAGTTGATAACATTTTGCCAGATTTTCGGAATCTGGAGTACCATTTACACATAGGCCTTCGTTTCCAAAAACTTGTGCGCCTGCAATAGTACACCGAACTTGCCATTCACGCATCCATGTGCAATCACCCCAGCCATAAGAGCCAAAAAGCGCTATTTCTTTACCATGAAGTTTGTTTTCTATTTTGGCAAACATTGGTTCAAACTCAGAATCTTCTAATTGTTCCATGCCCATAGAAGGGCAGCCAAAGGCAATTTTATCATAATTAGCTAAAGTGTCGGCAGAAAATTCAGAGGCCTTAAAGATAGTTGTTTCCGCACCTGTTTTTTTTATACCTCTAGCTATTTCGCGAGCCATTTTTTCGGTATTACCTGTTCCACTCCAAAATATAATTGCAATCTTTTTCATAATAATAACACTTCCTTTTTTTATTCGTTAATAAGTATTTTTGAATATCAAGTTGTTACTGTGAGGTAGAGAATATCATAGTTTTTTTCAAATATTTGTTTGTATATGTTTAAACATTTTTGATATCGTGAAAACATTTTTTGGGCAAGTTTAGGTTCGCCGTAGACTTTCCAAAAACCACATAGAGTGAAATTTTTTCCGCTATGTTCAATAAAGCCTTTTACATCTTTTAAAGGATACCCGAGAAAAATACCTATTTCGTGGGGGAAACTAGATTTATTATAAAAGCAGTATTGTAATTGTTCGATATAAACTTCTAATTTGGTAGAAGTTTTAAAACCGCGACTTTGTAAGAATAGTTTTATTTCTTTGTTGGTAAGAAGTATATTTAACATTGCTGGTCGAAAAACATAAACTAACCCGCCATTGTAGCGTTCTTTAATCAAACAAATATGAAGACCTTTTTTTGATAATTTCATATTCCAATAAGTTATTGTTTTATGAAGATTTTCATTTTTGTCGATTGTATACAGAAACACGCTTCCTACTTTAATCCCGGCTAAAGTCGGAGAACATAAATCTATGAGCGATTGCTCAAATTTATGGGACATGTGTCACCTCCTGAAAAATAATAAAAATTAAGAAAATCTTTTGTGGGGAAATAATTATTGTCTTTTTTACTAAAAAGTGTTATGATTTCCGTGAGTTAGCCGCCGCTAACTCACGGAAATCATAACATAGCATTTATTACTTGTCAAGAAATAATGTTGGAAATATTTAATCTGTTTAAAAAAATGACGATATCGTTTATATCTGCTATACTTTGGTAATGGAGGATATATGATGAATAATTTTGAAAGTGCAAAAGCAAATAATATTAGAACCAGTCTGCAATTTTCTAGCAATACTGCAAGACAGGAACGCAACTCAAAGGGTAAGAGCCTTATGGGTATCGCCGATAATTACATAGTTATAGATATAGAAACGACAGGACTGGATGTCAGTTGTGACGAGATTATTGAAATTGCTGCTGCAAAAGTTGAAGACGGTATAATTGTTGATAAGTTTGCTTCGCTAATCAAACCGGAAAATAGAATAAATGCTTTGATCATTGAACTTACGGGCATTACTAACGAAATGGTAGAAACTGCACCAACTGCTGAAGTTGTTTTGCAAGCCTTTGTTGATTTTGTGGGTGATGGTTTGCTTATAGGTCATAATGTCAATTTTGATATTAACTTTCTTTATGATAATTGCCAAGAAAAAATTGGTTACAATCTTTCCAATAATTTTATTGATACCCTAAGACTTAGTAGGATGCTATTTGCTCAGGAGAAACAACATAAACTAACTGATTTAATAAATAGGTTTGGTATTGGTCGTGTAGTAGAGCATAGAGCATTGGGTGATGTATTGCAAACACAAAAATGCTATGAATACATGCTTGGCTATTCAGTGGATCATAGTGTGAAGCTCAAGCATCTGAGTACGCAAGTAAAGGCATCTTTAAGAGGTCGGAGAAAAACAAAGAAAAACATTGTGAGTGAGATGGGTAATTTATTCGCTAATCTAAAAGATTAAAGAATAACTATAAGAAAGACACCTATTAGCAGCAAAATATTCTAGCCTAAAATATAGAAGGGAACTTATTTTTCCTTCGTATTATAGTAGTTTCATTTTTGTGTTTGGGTTCTAATTGTTTCTTTTAGCAGTATAATAGAAGTGGTACTATTGCCTATGAAGAAAAGGATGACGTAATGTTCAAAAAAATATTGCAGCAACTAACAACTATACACAAACCTAGTAGAGATACTCTGACTGTATTTCGTTACATCGGACCGGGGATACTAGTAACCGTGGGTTTTATTGATCCTGGGAATTGGGCAGTTAATTTAGCGGCAGGTGCGAGCTATGGTTATACGCTTTTGTGGACCGTTACATTATCGACAATAATGTTAATTTTGTTACAACACAATGTTGCACACCTGGGCATTGTTACAGGAGAGTGTTTGGCAGAAGCTACTAGAAAGTTTTTAAAGCCTTGGACTGCCATAGTGCAACTTACTACTGCAATGTTGGCTGCAATTGCTACCGCATTAGCAGAACTTTTGGGTGCGGCTATTGCACTAAATATGTTATTTAAAATACCTATCTTTATTGGAGCAGTTATTACTGCTGTGATTTGTACAATTATGCTTATTACAAATTCTTATAGAAAGCTGGAAATGTGGATTGCGGGGTTTGTTTCACTTATTGCGGCTTCTTACTTGTTTGAACTTTCCATGGTAAATGTAGATTGGGCTAATGCAGCGGTTAGTTGGGTAATGCCTAAAACACCTGCAGGCTCTATGTTTGTAGTCATGGGAATCATAGGAGCCGTTATTATGCCACATAATTTGTTTTTGCATTCTGAGGTAATTCAAAGTCGTCAATGGAACTTAGAAGACCCCAAACTTATTGTAAAACAACTTAGATACGAATTTGTTGATACCTTATTTTCTATGAGCATTGGTTGGGCAATTAATAGCGCCATGATTGTGCTAGCGGCTACTACGTTTTTTGTAAAAGGGATAAAGGTTGATGAATTACAACAAGCACAGGAAATGTTAGTGCCGCTACTAGGTTCAAACGCGGCAGTGGTTTTTGCTGTAGCATTGTTATTTGCTGGATTTGCTTCCACTACGACTGCTGGTATGGCTGGAGCGAGCATATTTGCAGGTATGTTTCGTGAATCTTATGAAATGCGAGATATACATTCTAAACTGGGCTTAATTATTACTTATGTACCAGCGCTTGTTATTTTACTTTTTATTAGTAATCCTTTCTATGGTTTAATATTGTCGCAAGTGTTGTTAAGTGTGCAATTGCCCTTTACCATATTCCTGCAGTTATATTTAACATCATCGCCACGAGTTATGGGAAAATATGTTAATAGAACTATAACAAAAATTTTGTTAGGAACTATAGGGTTTACCGTGACCGTATTAAACTTATATCTAATGTGGGATTTGCAAAAATAAAACCGGGAATAACCTTAGATAATTAAGTGTTTTTAATACAAAATATATTAGCATAAAAGCTAAAGATTGAAAGTGTTATATTAGCAGTTATATCTAGAGTTAATACTAGGAGGTGTTAAGTTATGGAAGAAAAAATTAATGCTATTACCCATGGAATTGGCGCCTTCATTGCGGTTATCGGCCTTTATCTACTTGTTTCACTAGCTTGGAGGTATGGTACGCTCTGGCATGTAGTAAGCTTTAGTATATATGGCGTAAGTTTAGTGCTTATGTACCTCACGTCTACTCTCTATCATAGTTTTAAAAATGAGCGATTACGACGCTTATTTAAAATATTTGACCATTCTGCTATTTATTTATTGATTGCAGGGACATATACACCTTTTGCTTTGATTATTTTGCATGGGTGGCTGGGGTGGACAATGTTTGGAGTTATTTGGGGGCTGGCCTTATTTGGTATTGTTTTAACCATTTTCTTTGTGCAGCGTTTTCGTAAATTATCCACCTTATGCTATGTTCTTATGGGCTGGTTAATTGTTATTTGCATTAAACCTATGCTAGTAAAGCTTGACATAAGGGGGATGGAGTGGCTTGTTCTAGGAGGTATTTTTTACAGCGTAGGAGCCATTTTCTATCTAAAGAAAAAATTGCCTTATAATCATGCTATTTGGCACTTGTTTGTGCTGGCAGGAAGTATTTCACAGTTTATAGCGGTAGTTTATTATGTATTACCGGTAGGCGTTTAAAAACAAGAAAAGGTGCTGACTCAATAATTAAAAAATTGAGATGGCACCTTTTTAATTAAACAGGACGCGACTAATCTGTAGGCGTTAGTAGACTGGCGCTAATGCTATTGGAGCAGAAAAAGCTTATTAAGGTCTAGGTTAATTTTTGCTATTTTAAAATACTGCTAGTTTTTTGCTGAAGGGGTGCTTGAATATAAACACCGGACAATGCTAAAATAATTGTATTATAGTATGGTATAGCTTTTAAATAGTTTTGCATGCGAATTTAAGAGGAAGAAGGTTATGGCATGAATATAGGTATTTTTACTACAGCAGGTGGTGGCGGAGGAATATTCCAAGAGTATATTAAAAAACATAGTGAAAAGCTAACTCTCATTGAATTGGAGGGGCTGCCAACAATAGAAAATTTAAGGAAATTAAAAGAAAATAACTGTACTGCAATGATTTATATTTCAGACCATCAAGAAAGTGGTGCTTTTTTTCAAACCATTGCCGAGCAAGGTGTAAAGTATATATGTTGCTGCTCTGCAGGATACGAATATCTAAATTTAGAAGCTATGAAAAAATATGGAATTAAAGGAGCTAATGTTCCGGAATATTCACCCAATGCAATTTCAGAGCATACAGTAATGTTGCTTCTGGCATTACTTAGAAAACTGCGAACACAAATTTTAAGAGTTGAAGTAAACAATTTCACACGACAAGGACTACAAGGCCAAGAAGTAAGAAATATGACAATCGGTATTGTTGGGGCCGGTCGTATTGGCTACACAACGCTTCAATGTTTATCTGGATTTAATCCGAAAAAAATATATGTCTATGACCATCTTGAAAAAGAAAAAGTGAAGAAATATGCGGAATATGCATCCTTAAATACTCTATATAAAGAATCTGATGTTGTCATATACCATTGCAGCTATAATGAAGAAAATTATCATATGGTAAATGCTAAAACCCTTGCGGAAATGAAAGACAATGTAATATTGATCAATGTAGCTAGAGGCCCATTATTTGATATGACGGCAGTGCTTGAAGGGCTTGGACAAGGGAAAATAGGAGCTCTTGGTCTTGATGTTATCGAGGGTGAAGGGTTACTTAAAAAATCTAAAAATCCCCAAAAATGTCCACTACCTATTTTGGAAAAAATTTTACAATATGAAAATGTAATTTTTACTAGTCACACAGCATACTATACAGATGAAGCCATAAGAAATCTTTCTGCTATTACAGTTGAGAATGCATATTCTTATGCCATGACAGGTAATTGTCCTAACGAATTAGTTAAGTAAAGCAAAGCACGAGCATATTTACCTGTATTGTGGTAAGCATAAAGTAGGTATGGTGCAGATTTATTACTATAAATAAGATAACAAGCTTCAAACTACAAAAAATAATGAGTAGCGCAGTAGAAAGGAAATGAAAATGAAATTTAATTCTTCGTTATATCCTTATTCTTCACGTAAAAGCGTAGTTTATGCTAACCATGGTATGGTTTGTACTTCCCAGTCTTTAGCGGCTCAAGCAGGTCTTAAAATCCTTCAACAAGGCGGCAATGCAATTGATGCGGCAATTGCTTCGGCAATATGTCTAACATTGCTAGAACCAACGGGAAATGGTTTGGGCAGTGATGCCTTTGCCTTAGTGTGGGTTAAAAATAAATTATATGGTCTTAATGGTAGTGGTTATGCTCCTGAAAATTTAACTGCTGAAAAATTAAGTGCAAAAGGTATAACAGACGAGATGCCGGACAGAGGTTGGGAATCTGTCACTGTTCCCGGGGCGCCTTCGGCTTGGGCCACATTACACAAAAGATTTGGCAAACTGCCTTTTACCAAACTTTTTTCTCCAGCCATCGAGTATGCAGAAAATGGTTTTCCTGTATCGCCTGTAATTGCGGAAGGTTGGGCCAAAGGGGTGATGTTGTTTAAAAAATATGAACAGGAATCGGTTTTTAAAGGCTGGTTTGAGCTTTTTGCGCCTAATGGCAAAGTACCTTTGGCGGGAGAACTTATTAAAATGCCAACCTTTGCTAAAACTTTTAAACTTCTAGCTGAAAGTTATTGTGAAGCTTATTACCGTGGAGAAATAGCTGATGAAATTATAAGGTTTTCCGATACGATGGGAGGATATTTTTCTAAGGCAGATTTAGCTAAATATCAAGCACAATGGGTAGAGCCAATTAAAGTTAATTATCGTGGTTATGATGTTTGGGAAATACCTCCTAATGGACATGGAATTGTTGCTTTGATGGCTTTAAACATGCTAAAGGGTTTCTCGTTTACAGAACGAGAGGATATTGCCACCTATCACAAACAGATCGAAGCAATAAAATTAGCTTTTGCTGATGGTAAAAAGTATATTGCTGATCCTAATTATATGCAGACGGCAGTTAAAGATATGCTTTCGGAAGAATACGCTGACAAAAGGCGTAAGCTTATAGGCCAAGAAGCCTTGCAACCTTTGGCTGGCAAACCTTTTAGTGGCGGCACTGTATATTTGTGTACTGCTGACAACGAAGGGAATATGGTTTCGTTTATACAGAGTAATTTCCAAGGCTTTGGTTCAGGTATCGTGGTGCCGAAATATGCTATTTCGCTCAATGATCGTGCCTCTGGGTTTAGCCTTGACCCCCAATCAGATGATTATTTGATGCCAGGGAAAAAACCCTATCATACAATTATTCCAGGTTTTTTAACTAAGGATGGAGAAGCTGTGGGACCATTTGGCGTTATGGGTGGTTTTATGCAGCCACAGGGACATGTGCAGGTTATAACTAATACAATCGACTTTATGATGAATCCACAGGCTGCCTTGGATGCACCAAGATGGCAATGGACTAATGATAAAAGAATTGAAGTAGAAAGTTCTGTTCCAGCAGACGTTGTTGAGGGACTGCGCAAAATGGGACATGAAGTAATCGTTACAAAAGATTCTTCAGGGTTTGGACGTGGACAGATTATTTGGCGTAAAAACAAAGAAGTATTGGTTGGGGCTACAGAACCTCGTGCCGATGGTACAGTTGCTGCTTGGTAGAAAATATAACTAATGTATGCTAAAGATTAAAAACGCTAGGGTATAAAAAATTAGACACCGATTTTAAATCGGTGTCTAATTTTTTATGATATTTATAATATACGTAAATAATACAATTGTATGATACAATCGTTATAAGAGATACTGGTAAAGAAAAAGGATTGGTTGGTCTAATATTTAAAAAAAATTATCTAAAGTGACTGAAATGTTTTTAGACGGGAAAGTGCAGAGCTATAAGAAAACACAGTAGATAAATTGTATTCTAATGGGAATCACGTTTTTTAGAAAGGGGAACTAAATGAACTTAAGTACATTTTTTGACCACAATATTCTAGTCTGGGTAGTCTTGCCAACACTTATCTTTCTTGGTGGCTTAGCTTATGTTAGTATTGGCACGTTGCGAATAATATTTGTTTCTAGGGGGAAGCGCTTGTTATCAACGCTTCTGGGGTTTGTAGAAGTATCCATATGGTTACTTGCTATTAGTCAGATTATGAGTAATGTAAGTAATATAGCTGCATATATAGCTTATGCTGCTGGTTTTGCCGTAGGAAACTATGCTGGCATAATCATTGAAGAAAAAATGGCGCTTGGTATGTTGGAAGTTCGCATTATTCTTACAGGAAATGATGATTTATTAAAAACAAGACTGTGCGATGCTGGGTTTGGAGTAACAACAGTTGATGGTAATGGCAATCGCGGTCATGTTACCTTAATTTTCACAGTCGTTAGACGTAAAAACCTTGCACGAGTAGTAAAGATTATAAATGAATGTCATTCTAAAGCATTTTATTCAGTAGCAGATGCTCGTAGTGTAGTTGCAGGTGTTGTACCTAAGCTAAGTCGGAAATAAGATTTGTAGTTTGCGTATATTTTCCATAAATTAGGCAGTCTGTCAATTTTTTATTGGCAGACTGTTTTTATATTGCTAAGTTTAAAGTGATATGCTGGGGGGATTTTTGTAATCACACACAAGAAAACTTTACTTGACAACTATATTTATATATTGTAATATATAAATATAGAGATGCAAAAGCATATGAAGTTAGCAAAGGAAAGTGAGTGATTTTATGGATTATGATGTAAAAAAGTTGAGTGAAACAGCGGAACTCCTAAAAGTTTTGGCACACCCTGTGCGTCTTTGTATAGTAAAGGGATTATTGGAAAATGGCGGGTGTAATGTTACACACATGCAAAATTGCCTAAATGCACCACAGTCTACAGTTTCCCAACATCTGCAGAAATTAAAAAATGCAGGCATAATAGAGGGTACGCGAGATGGCTTGATGGTTAATTATAAGATCTGTAATCCAAGAGTAAGTAGGCTACTAGCAGTATTATTTAGTGATTGAAGAATATTTAAAAAAGTTGTTGTTGAATATTTTAGAGAAAATAAGGAGGCGAGCTTATGAGTAAGAAAGGTAGTTGGAGCCCATATTTTGCAGGTGCTTTAAGTGGTGTGGTAGCTATTGGGTCTGTGTGGTTTGTGGGTAAATATTTTGGAGCTTCCACATCTTTTGTGAAAAGCGCGGGTATGATTGAGCAAATTTTTTCTCCGGAACGAGTAGCTCAAATGCCATATTTTATTAAAGAAGTCCCGGCAATTGATTGGCAATGGATGTTTGTTTTGGGGATAGCATTAGGGGCTTTTGTAGCATCTAAGTTATCCGGGACTTTTAAAATTCAAATGATACCTGATATGTGGGCCGAAAGATTTGGTATTGCAACAAGGCCAAGAGCAATAGCTGCATTTATAGGAGGAATCATAGCCATGTTTGGTGTGCGTTTAGCTAATGGTTGTCCCAGCGGGCACGGACTTGCAGGAGCATCTCAATTAGCTGTAAGTGGTTATTTAGCATTAATTTGTTTCTTTATCGGTGGGATGATTTCAGCCAATTTATTATACAAGGGCGGTGAACAAAGATGACGACGTTACTTTATGGATTAATTACTGGAGTTTTCTTTGGTTTTCTGTTACAAAAAGGTGAAGTTTTAAGGTATGACAAACAAATAGGGGCTTTGCGTTTGCAAGATATGACAATTGTAAAATTCATGCTTTCACATATTGCTGTAGCCATGGTAGGCATTTATTTACTTTATGATTTAGGTATAGTAAAATTGTCACTTAAATCAACTATTTTGGGCGGTGTGGTTATTGGTGCTATCCTTTTTGGTATTGGTTGGGGGTTGTTGGGATATTGTCCAGGTACATCATTGGGAGCTTTAGGCGAAGGTCGCATGGATGCGTTGTGGGGAATAGGTGGTATGTTAGTTGGTGCTGGTATTTATGCCGAAGCTTATCCCTATTTGCAAAAAACAGTGCTTACTTGGGGAGATTACGGTAAAATTACAATCCCGCAGGCTCTAGGGATAAATCATTGGATAGTCATTGTTATTTTGCTTTTGGCTATGCTGGGATTATTTAAGTGGTTTGAGCAAAAAAAACTTTAAAATAAAGTTAGATTTCGTGGCCAATGGGAGGCAAATATATAGTATGAAAAATAAGGTTCAGCAGTATATGTATTGGCTTTTGCTAATATTTTTGGTTGTAGGTTTTTTTTATCCGGTTATAGGCTTGATTGCTATTATATGTATGATTGCACCGGTTTTAGTAGCGTTTTATAAAGGGCGTTTTTGGTGTGGCAATTTTTGCCCGCGGGGAAGTTTTTATGATCATGTATTAGCAAAAATATCACCTAAAAAGTCAATTCCTCCTATATTTAGAAGCACAGGATTGCGTGTATTTATGGTTTTGTTCATCATAACTGTTTTCAGTGTCCAGATTTACGCAGCTTGGGGTAATCTTTACGCTATGGGGGCAGTTGTTATACGCCTTATCATTATTACTACTTTGGTAGGTATTGTCTTGGGTGTTATTTATCATCAAAGAACGTGGTGTGCTTTTTGTCCTATGGGAACAATTGCTAGTTGGATTAGTTCAAGAAAAAAAGATATGCCTATAATGGTATCTGATGATTGTGTTGAGTGTAAGATTTGCAAAAAAGTATGTCCTATGCAGCTAGCACCTTATAAAGCTAAAGGCAAACCAGAAGGTTTTAATCATAGCGATTGTTTGAAATGTGGACGCTGCGTGGCAAGTTGTCCTAAAAAAGCTTTAAAGTTTGGATAGCTATTGTTTGTAATTATTCTTGACAAACATTGTGGAATATTTTATGAAAATGGGTCCTAAAAAATAGGACCTATTTTTGTATTCACTGGTCCTATTAACATTTATAATTTATTGTGTTAAGATTATTAACAGGGAATAATTAATTGTTAATAAATAGCTAATCACAGCAATTAAGGAGGTAAGAATAATGCAACAACTAAAGGACAAAATAATATTTGTAAGTGGAGCAAGTAATGGTATAGGACGTTCCTGCGCAGAAGCATTAGCCGCTGCTGGGGCAAAATTGATATTGTGTGCACGTAGCTTTAGCAAAATAGAAGATCTTTCTAAAAATTTACGAGACCTTTATCATACTGAAAGCTTGGCCATTAAGCTTGATGTTAGCAATCGTGGGGCTGTAGAT
>Ga0265294_10004248_pt1 | contig 17974 bp, 18 predicted proteins | sample MunlanPumphouse3_FD_192504 | JGI IMG/M metagenome (GOLD analysis project Ga0265294, IMG submission 192504) | Groundwater microbial communities from a municipal landfill in Southern Ontario, Canada - Pumphouse #3 | ecosystem: Environmental > Aquatic > Deep subsurface > Groundwater | place...
CAGGACCTTTGACAGAGAGCATTCTCCAGCGTGCTTCTCTTCTTCGTACAGATGGCGAATCTGTGGCGAATATACATGATGACAAGCCGTTGCAGATCGTGCTGCACGATCTGCGCGCATTCGGTGCGGGACGGTACAGGCAAGTTGATGACAAGCCCTATGGCGGCGGTGCGGGCATGGTGCTCAAAGTGGATGTTGTGGTGCCAGCCATGGAGGCGATTATCGCTTGCGGCAAAGGCAAACCGCATTGCATCTCTTTTTCTCCGCGCGGCAAGCGTCTGACGCAGCCGCGCGTAGAACGCATCGCCCGTAAGTATGATCGGCTTCTATTGCTTTGCGGGCACTACGAAGGCATTGATCAACGAGTGCTGGATGGCGGCTGGGTCGATGAGGAAGTGAGCATTGGTGATTATGTGCTCACAGGAGGCGAACTGCCCGCCATGGTTCTCATTGATGCCGTGGCACGGCAGATTCCGGGTGTTCTTGGCAAAGAAGAATCGTCCCAACAAGAGAGTTTCTCTCGTGCGTTGCATCGCAAGCGCGAGTATCCGCACTACACGCGACCGGAGGAGTTCCGGAATTTGCGCGTACCCGATGTTCTGCTTTCCGGTCATCATGCCGATATTGAACGGTGGCGGCGTTCCCAATTGTACTAATACCTATACACGCTCTCCTTCCGGGTTCCGGGTGCTATGCTTGTGGCAGGGTGATGCACGCATATCAGCAACAATTGCAGGCCGAAGGCTCCGTGCGCTTCTTCGTGCGGGCGCGTCCCGGTGCGCAGAGCACGCGTATCATGGGCATGCTCGAAGACGGCAGCGTGAAGATTGCCATCGCTGCGCCTCCCCAGGGGAACAGGGCGAATAGCGAGTTGTTGCGGTATTTGGCACGTACGTTTGGAGTCATGCGTTCACAGGTGCGCATTGTCACCGGCGCTACCGCGCACATAAAACTCGTAGAGGTGCGTATACAATGAGTGTCTCATTGCACTTTCCCGCGTATCCATGCCAGCATGTCCGCCTGCACAGGCAGTCCTGTGATGCGGTTTCCATCGAGGAAAAATGTCGGCAGCAGGCTGACATCCAGCGCTTGTGCCGCATCCCTATGTCGCTCTACAGCAGATGCTGTCCCTTCGGCTTCCAGGCATGCGCCGAATGCTGCTCTATCCACTCCGATTTCTTCTGCATAAGCGATCGCAGATGTGCGGTGTTTGCTCTGCCGTTCGGTAAGCAGACGGTGCATTGCTTCCGCCTGACCTTGTTTGCCTGCACAGATGATGCCGCGTATAGCACTCTCGCTGTTGGGGTATTTTTGGAGAGGTAAAAAGGCGAAGCGTACCTTGAGCAGTCCTGTTTCCATGAATTCCTCGCTGATCTTTGGCATGTGTGCAGCATGGAATTCGTTGCAGTATGTGCAGTGGTATTCTGTGAATACCGTGAGTGTGTGCGGCGCATTCGGCATGCCGAATTCCACTGCGCCGCCCGGGAGCAGGCGCACTGCGCCGGTTCCTGTTATTTTCCCTGCAAGAGTTGCCAGTATCTCCTCTATGTTTTTGCGCGGTTCTTGCTCCTGTGCGGCTGGCACCGTTGTCCCTGTTTGTATCGTTGGTATCTGATTATCGGTTCGCGTTTGTACAGGCAGCAGCTCCTGCAATGACGCGTTGCATGCAGCAAGTACTACGGGGATGCCGATGTAGCACAGAAGTCGTATGCGGAGCATGCGGCGTGTAGTATACGTTTCCGATGCCTTCTTGTCCCCGAATTCGTTTGCTGGGTGTACCTATTGATGCAGTGACGCAGCATGAAGCTGTTTGTTTGCTGCAGGCGATGCTGAAGGGCTCTGGCCAGCATCACGTTATGACGCCGAACAGCGAGATGCTCGTTATGGCCTGGCGAAATGCTTCGTTCCGCGCGCTCCTCTGCGGTACGGCGCTCAATCTCCCCGATAGTGCAGGTTTGCTCCTTGCGGCGCGTATGACAGGGCAGTATTTGCCGGAGCGCGTTACGGGTGTGGATACCGTTACTGTGCTCTGTGCACGGTTACCGACGGATGTTTCTGTGTATCTGTTGGGCGGCGCGCCGGGGATAGCCGAGCGCGCCGGGGCTGTTTTGCAGAAGGCCAATTCTCGGTTGTGCATTGCCGGTACGCATGCCGGCAGCCCGTCCCCGCAGGTGGCGCCTGCGATCATTGAGAACATCAACCGTTCCGGTGCACGTTTGCTCCTGGTTGCTTACGGTGCTCCTGTGCAGGATACCTGGATTGCACAGCATCTTGCTGCGTTACCGGCGGTGCGTGTGGCTATAGGCGTGGGTGGCACCTTCGATTTTCTGGCAGGCAATCGTCGCAGAGCCCCCATGCTTTTGCGCCGCTCCGGTCTGGAATGGTTGTGGCGGCTTCTGCAGGAACCGCGCAGATTCATGAGGATTTGGAGGGCGGTTGTCGTATTCCCGTTTCTCGTATGCAGGCATGGTCGGGACCCCTGTCATCGCAAGTAGCAGGTTGTGATTCTATTCGTCTGCACGCAGTGGCTCCTGTTCGATGATGTTCCATTTGCCATCGCTTTTCTGTAATTTGACAAAGAGTGATCCTGTTGCCGTTGTAACGAGATAGTCTCTCTCTTTGCCATGGTCGCGCAATAGATCGATTTTCTGTATGCGTGTTTCCGGCATGAGTATATACATTGCCAAATCGGGTTTATCTGTGAGTGCCGCATGCAGGTTGAGCGATGCACGCGCCAGGAGTGCGAAGGCAACGATGATGGCTGTTGCAGCCAGGATCATCCAAATGCTCATTTCGCGGAACCTGTGTTGCGAGAGGTGATGGATATCCATTGAGAAAGAAGTGTAACACTTGGTATGGTTTTGATGATATTGTTTTTCTGTGAGTAAGGTATGTTTGATCATTATCGACGGATTCGGTGTCGCGCCTCCTGGCCAGGGGAATGCGCGAAGCCTTGCGAATCTCCCCACCATTACACGCCTGGAACGAGAGGTTCCCAGCGTGACCATGCAGGCCTCCGGCCATGCTGCTGGATTGCCCGAAGGCCAGCAGGGTGCCAGCGAGCCGGGGCACCTCGTCATTGGTGCGGGCCGTATTATCTGGCAGCCTCTGGAGGAAATTAACCTTGCGATCCGTTCGAAGAAATTCTTCCGGAACGCCGTACTCGTTGACGCATGCAAGCGCGCTGCGAAGAAGCACGCAACATTGCACATCGTCGGAGTTTTTTCGTACGGCGGAGTCCATGGCCATGTGGAGCATTGGCAGGCTCTCATTGAATTAGCGGAGAAACACGGAGTGCAGCAGATCGCATTGCATCTCATCGGCGATGGTCGCGATGTTCCCAAGCAGCAGTTCTGCGAAGATTATGCCAAATTCCAAAAGTTCCTCTCCAAACATCCGGTCGCGAAACCAGCATCACTGATCGGACGATACTATGCGATGGATCGCGATAAGCAGTACAAAGACCGTACCAAACTTGCGTACGATCTCTACACGGATGGCAAGGGGCAAAATGTTACGGATCTCTGCAAGGGGGCGAAAGAGTGGTATGAAAAGGCGACCGAGAAGGAGCAGACCGATTACTACATTAAGCCGCTCAAGACTCCCGATTTTGTTCCGATGAAAGAGGGTGATACCGTCATCGGCGTCAATTTCCGCACCGACCGCATGTTCCAGATCGTGTATGCACTGGAGAAGAAGGATTTTAAGGAGTTTACGCGGCCGGTCCGCGTGGAAGATGTCGTCTGCATGGGGCCGTATTCCGATCATTTACCGATAGCGTTCCCTGCGCCCAAGGCAGACAACACGCTGGGAGAAGTTGTGTCCAAAGCGGGCTTGAAACAATTGCGCATCGCGGAGACCGATAAAATGGCGCATGTGACGTTCTTCTTCAATGCGCAGCGCCAGGAACCTTTTTCCGGAGAAGATCGCATCATGGTTGAGTCGCCGAAAGTTCCCAATTTCGCTACGGTGCCCGAGATGAGCGCGGATGAACTTACTGATCGCCTCATCGAAAAAGTCAAAGCCGAGAAGTATGCTCTCATCGTTGCGAACTACGCGAACCCCGATCTCGGCGGTCACGGAGCGAGTATCCCGGCGGCCGTCAAAGCGTGTGAGACGGTAGACCGGAATCTTGAGCGATTGCTCCCAGTTCTCGAAGAGCATGGATATGAATGGATTGTCACATCGGATCATGGACACATCGAAGATATGCTCCTGCCGGATGGCAGTGTTTCCCCCAGCCATACGACCAATCCGGTACAGACATTTGTGCACTCCAGCAAATTCCCCACAGCCGCATCACTTAAGGGGAAGAGCGGCATCAAAGATCTTGCTCCGATGGTACTTACCATGATGGAGATTCCGGTTCCAAAAGAGATGCAGTAGTTCTGCTTCTTCATCACGCTTCCCCTTTCCCGTTCATCGTACGTTCTATCTCTATGCGGGTTCCGCGATGGATTCCCCATGGCAGCATTTTTGCGTCTGTCGCGTGTAGCACTTGCGCTATTTTCTTCGTTGTTCCTCCCACTTCGATGATACCAATATTTGGGCGTGCTTCTATGGTCATTCCGGGGAATCTGCGGCGCAGATCTTCCATAATCGGTGCAATGTGTTCTCGGCATTGCTCCGTGTATTCCTCCAGGGGCAAGTCCACCATTCTCGGCGTGGGGAATGCCAATTCCACCACGTGCTGTTCTGGCTCCTCTGGCGGGAGAGCGAATGGCACTGTCCCTATGTGCGTCATGGTTGTTTCTGGCGATGCAGTCATGATTTGACTGTATAGTCATACTTGTTCGTACTTCAATATCTCTCTTTTTTCATTTTCTCAGAGCCTTCTTTACGATCTTGTGCCATTTTCAGTTCCTGCGGAATGTATAGAAAACCAATTCGGAATGTAAAGCATATTTGTATTTACTGGCACTGTACGCACCGCTTCGGGTAGTGTTGATCTATGCAGGAGATCACCTACACTTTGCCCTCTTTTTACGACGATGTCGCCAGTTGCGATGATCGGCATGTGCATCTGATCATGATTGCGACGAAGCCCGATATCATCAAACAGGTTCCGCTCTACAAGGAGCTTCAGAAGCGCGGGCATTTGGTGCTCCTCGGTCATACGGGTCAGCACTACGATGAAAACCTAAGTGGCGGCATGCTCAAAGAGTTCGGCGTGGAACCCGATTTTAATTTGAATGTCCGCGGCAGTGCACATGAGGTTGTCAGTCAGATCATTGGGCGACTCGGTTATGTGATCGGTGAACTCAAACAGCGTGGCAAAATCGTTATCCCATACGTGCATGGTGATACGACGACTGCGATGGCGGCCAGCAATGCAGGGTACTGCCATCGGTTTGCTTCTGTGCACGTAGAGGCGGGCATTCGCACACTCACACCGGACTACGGAAAGTTCAACGTTCAACGTTCAACGTTCAACGTTTCTGACTGGCATCAGTTCCAGACGGATAGGGCAAATTGGAAGAGCGGATCGCAGGAGCCGTTCCCAGAGCAGTTTAATACACGCTGCAGTGAAGCAGCGACAGGTATTCATCTTGCTCCCGTGGAGTTGGATCGCCAGTTTCTGTTGGGGGAAGGATTCAGTGAGGATCGCATCTTCACCGTTGGTAATTCCGTGGCAGACGCCACTATGGAGGCAATGGATCGCATGGATCAATCCACTGTCTTCGATCGGTATCCGGAACTGGCGGACGGGGATTTTGTCCGATTCTGCATTCATCGAGGAGAAAATTGTTCCAGTGAAAAACGATTTGGGGCTATCTATTCTGCTATGAAGTCGCTTATCTTAGATGGGCGAAAAGTGCTTCTTATCTCGCTCTTTAAGACGGAAACAGCTTTGGAAAAATTCGGCTTAAAGGCGGAGGTTTTGCAGCTCGCCAAGGAGCACAAAAACTTCGTCTACAGTCCGGTATGGGCTGAGTACGGTGATGTGATCGCGGCCATGAACCGCGTGGCTGTTTGCGCAACCGACAGCGGTTCCATGCAGGAGGAAATGAATGTGATGGGTGTGCCGTGTGTCACGCTTCGTTTCGGTTCCGACCGCAGCGAGTCCGCCATGAACGGCGGCAACCTCATCGCGCCGCCGATTGATGCGAATGTCATCAAGAGGATTATCGAGTACGCATGGGATAACAAAGAGATGCGCAAAGCCCCGAAGCTCTATGGCGAGGATGTCAGTGTCAAGTGCATTGATGTTGTGGAACAGGTACTCGCGAAAGGCGAAGTGTTTAGAGATGAGGAGGAGCGGTTGAACATTTAAGCTATACTGCTCGACGTGTTCTTGCAGCGACTCCGTGAGCGGCTTGTTCTTCTCCTGATCGTGCTTTTGCCTTTCCATGCGTTCCTGGTGACGGTGGGGACCAAACTCATCGCGGGTTCCGGGCATGCACCGTTGCCCTCTTTGGTGTTGTGGAAGGAGTGCCTTCTTCTTGTTATCCTCGCTATAGGCTTTGCGGAGTTCGTGCGCTTGTTTCGGCAGGGCTCTGCTTTGGTGCGCCCCGATATCCTCGATGCGCTCATCGGGCTTTTTATCCTCATTTCCATTGTGGTGACTTTTAGCACACATGGTGACTGGCGGTTATTTCTCTACGGCATGAAGTATGATGTGTTTCCGCTTCTTCTCTTCGTTTTTCTGCGGCGCCTGCCGTGGTCTGATGCATGGAAAGAACGTGCAGGTATTCTCCTCATTACTGTAGGAGGTCTGTTCGCGGCATACGGCGTTACGACACTCCTGTTACCGCCTGCGTATTTTGCGTTTTTGGGGTACAGCGATTTGCACTCGCTCTACATTCCCAGTGGTTCGTTGGCGGCATTCCAGCACATTGGCACACTGGATATTCGCCGTATCCAGTCGGTGATGAGCGGCCCAAATCAATTTGGTTTGTGGCTGATTTTGCCTGCTGCTCTGCTCATTACTCGTCTCGGGCGCACGCACCCGGAAAATACGCCTGCCGTTTTGCGTTGGTTCTCGCTGCAATATATGAGGAAGTACGGCATGGATATTGTATGGCTTCTGCTCATAGTTTCCGCTTTATTCCTCACATTTTCTCGCTCTGCGTGGGTGGCGCTTTTGTGTGTTGTCATCGCCATTGCAAGTCGTCGGACTCAGCCGACAGTCATGCGTCGTTTGCTATTGCGGATCATGGGCATGTTCGGATTGCTGTTTCTTGCTGTACTCCTTTTGCAGCCGTTGTCTGTTGTGCGTATGGCATCGTCCCGCGATCATATTCTGCGACCAATCGCGGCAATTCGTTCGATTGTTGCCCATCCCTGGGGTTTGGGCTTGGGGACGGCTGGTCCGGCAAGCAATCGTACAAGCGATGTGTGCGTATTTCTTCCTGTTGGTGGCGATGCATCGTGGGCGGAGGGGCATCCTGAGCTTTGTGTCTTCCTGGGTGAGGAGCAGGTGCTTCCGATTGATCGCGAGTGCCGGTGCCCCTTTTTGCCTGAGAACTGGTACCTGCAAATCGGTTTAGAATCCGGAATCGTGGGTATGTTGATTTTTCTCATAATCATTTTCCTGGTGCTTCTTCGTCTTTCCGGTACAGAAACAGCATGGGGGACTGCTATTTTTGGCGCATGCATTGGTGTCAGTGTTGCAGCAATGTTTCTGCATGCGTGGGAAGATAGTGCAACCGCTTACACGATCTGGATTTTAGTTGCTACGGTGCTCATACCACGCATTCGTTCCTATGCAGCTGGTGGCACTGCATTGTCGTGAGGTGCGTTTGGCGACTTGTTGGATGTATCTTTGTCGCCATTTTGCCGTTGCAGTGCTGCATGCGCCTGTTGCAGTCGTGCGTGAATTTGCGCAAATGATCTGATGAGATTCGTCTCTTCTGTCGTTTCGGGTTCACGGTCATGCATTGCACGGAACTTTTTTGTGAGTATTTCTGTGATGATGCTTGCTTGTTCTACATTGTTCACATCTGCGACGCCGACGTGTTCCAGCATTGTTCTTACAGTCTGCATCATAGTCTCGAGTTTTGCTGAAGCTGCTTCAGGGTCTCTCTCATGGAGAGCGCATAACTTCCCAAAATCCGTTGAGCGTTTGATCAGAGCGTTCTCTGTCCATTCCATAGGTTGCATACCCATGTGCGCATTGTAAGTCGTATGTTTGGCATGTCAATGTTTCTGTACAGAGCTGCGTTTTACCTCTGTGTTCGTTATGCTGTGTCCATGCAGCACCCACGAGGCATCGTCATTCTCGATTTCGGAGGACAATATGCGCACTTAATTGCAAGCCGAATCCGGCGCATGGGTGCCTATGCGGAGATTCTGCCGCCGGAAACACCGCTTGCAGCTTTGCGCGGTGCCGCAGGTATCATCCTCTCTGGCGGGCCGCAGAGTGTATATGAGAAAGGGAGTCCACAGGCCGATCCCGGTATTCTTGCCCTCGGTATCCCCGTGCTCGGGCTCTGTTACGGTCTCCACTGGATGACGCAGGCACTGGGCGGTGAGGTGAAGCCCGGTAAAGTGAAGGAGTATGGTAAAACGCCCATTCGCGTTGTAGACGGGGGCGGCGATCTTCTGCGTGATTGCGTGAATGGATGCACGGTCTGGATGTCGCATGGCGATGAAGCAGTAAGACTTCCGGAGGGGTTTATACTCACTGCAACATCCGATGCCTGCAAGCATGCCGCGTTCGCGGATGCGTCGCGCAAGCTTTTCGCATTCCAATTTCACCCGGAGGTGACGCATACGGAACACGGAGAAGATATGCTGCGACGATTCGTTGCCCTCTGCGATGCGGAGCCTTGGTCTGTTGCCGGATATGCCAAGAGAATTGCGGCAGAAATCCAGGAGGAAGTCGGTAACCGCAAGGTGTTTATGCTCGTTTCCGGTGGGGTGGATTCCACAGTAGCTTTTACGCTTCTCAATCAGGTTCTCGGCGTAGATCGCGTACAGGGGCTCCTGGTGGATACCGGCCTGATGCGCAAAGATGAGGTTTTACAGATCCAGAGGGCGCTGAGTGAACTCGGTATCACGAATTTACGCGTTGAGGACGCTGCCGAAGAATTCTTCCACAATCTTGAGGGTGTGTACGATCCCGAGCAGAAACGTGCGGTGATCGGGCAGACATTTTTGGATGTGCAGAAACGCGTGAGCGAAGCGATGCATTTGCGAACAGACGATGGTTGGATGCTTGGGCAGGGCACCATTTATCCCGATACCATTGAAACGGGGGGGACCCAACATGCCGATACGATCAAAACGCATCACAACCGTGTAGCAGCTGTGCAGGATATGATCAAAAAAGGTCTGGTGATTGAGCCCCTGAAAGATTTGTACAAAGACGAGGTGCGCATGTTGGGCGAGGAGCTCGGTTTGCCTCCAGATTTGGTTTGGCGGCATCCTTTCCCCGGTCCGGGTTTGGGTGTGAGGATTCTGTGCGCTGCACCTGTCGAATTGGCGGATGTTCCCGCTGATACACTCCCCCCGCACGGTTTTGGTATGCAGCGGGCTGTATTGCCCGTTCGTTCGGTGGGGGTACAGGGCGACGGTCGTACCTATCGTCATGCCCTGGCTCTCTTCCATGATGATCCTTTTTGCATATCGTCGGATATATCTGCGATTTCGGAGTCTATCCCGAATATATCACCTGCCTTCAATCGCGTACTGCTGTGCCTTTCGCACCGTGCTCCGCAGGAATTCGTCCGCACGCCGGGCTATCTGACTCCCGCGCGTGCTTTCCTGCTTCGTGAAGCGGATGCGATTGCCCATGAGGAACTTCGGAAGGATGATATTTGGTACAGGCGTGTCTGGCAGTTTCCTGTTGTTCTGTTGCCATTTGGCTTGCAGTGCGGAGGGCAGTCCATCGTTCTGCGCCCCATTGAGTCTACGGACGCTATGACGGCGAACGCTGCGCATTTGCCACAAAGCATGATCCGGGACATGACAGAGCGCATTCTGGCGCTCGATGGCATTGATTTTGTGTTTTACGATTTGACCAACAAGCCACCGGCAACCATTGAATGGGAATGAAACACTGGAAGATCTCGACCGTTTCCTCGCATGGAAACAGTGTCTGGATTATACTTTTTGCTCCCTTTCTCCCCGTGGAATCTCATCAGTGTAGTGAGGCCGTGCTCCTGGATCTTGTTTCGAAAGCGAAGCAAGGGGACGCACAGGCATACGGCAAAATCTATGATCACTTCTTCGATAGTGTGTACCGTTATGCGGCATTCCGACTTCCGCCGGATGTGGCTGAGGATGTGGTTGCTGATGCATTCGTGAAAGTATGGGAGAAACTCCACACTTTCAAGCCGCGCAGACGTGTTCCCTTTGGAGCCTGGCTCTTTCGCATCGTGCGCCACTGCGTCATCGATGCGTACCGCAAACACCGGCAGTGGGAACAGGTTCCAGAGGATGTTCCTGACGGAGATATGTTGAACAGCGCTGAAGCTCGCGTGAAACGTCAACATCTGTTGTCGACTGTACGAGGTGCAATGCACAAGCTCCCTGCGCGCTATCGTGAAGTGCTTCAGCTCTCGTACATGGCGGAACTTCCGCATAGTGAAGTGGCCCGTGTTATGCGTACAAGCGAGGGTTCTGTGCGTACGCTCAAATTCCGCGCTCTCCGGAAACTCGAAGAGCACCTTCCACCCGATACCCATGATGTGTAACAAAACGCCTGTTTTTCCGTTCTATCCTATGCAGGAATGAATGCCGAGTCGATTCTCCAACGGCTTGCCGTTTCCATGGCGCCCCGCAACGCGGCGCGCACACGCGTGCGCGGGCATGTATTTGCGCGCATAGGCGCGCCACAGGCCATGCCCCGGGCATGTGCCGCTCTCGCGCCCAGCAGCGCCGTACGGCAGCGTATCTGGCAGCGTATTGTACATGCGATGCAGCCCCAGGGAGTGACTGTTTTGGAACGTGTGCATGCCGCGCTTACGCCGCCACAGGGTTTGCAGCACTACCTGCACCAGCAGTTCAAGTTCCGGTTGGTGCCACAGCCTTCCGTATCGTTTGCATATGTATGTACGAAATGGGTTGCATCTTTGGTGCTGGTTGGAGTGCTCGTCAGGCTCAGTCCAGCTCTTTTGGTGACGGATACAACGATTGCGGAATCCCACGCGGTTGTTCTTCCTACACGGGGTGCTGTTTCTATCACATTGGACGGAGGCAATTGGCAGGATCTGCAATTCGAAAAAGAGCTCCAGGAGGGCATGCGTATTCGTACACACGATGGCGAAGCCAGTCTGCTTCTTCGGGATGAGGTTGTGGTGCGCCTGGCGCCGGATTCGCTGGTTGTTGTTCATACGGTTGATCGGGAGGATACATCGGAGCGCACGGCGTCCCTTTCCGTGATTGCGGGACGCGTATGGGTGCAAGGATTGCTTTCACCCACTGCTGCTGGTCTGACCATTGCCATTCCTCATGGGAACGTTACCGTGCAGGAGGGGAGTCTTTCGCTTGAAACCCAGGAGGATGGCAGTACGGCTGTTCGTGTGTGGGATCGCCGAGCGGTTGTTACCCAAAATACAGAGGAAATGATTCTTGTTGTCGGTGAACAGGTCACAGTACGCGATGGCAATGTTCTCCTTCTCAAAAAGATACCCGACAGCTGGTTTACGCAGGATTGGGCAAAAGAGAATCTGGCCAAAGATGCCGTGCACAGGCAATACATTGCCCATTTGCAACACGAACGCCGTGCAGCCGCTGCCGGCATACTACCTACGTCGCGTTTCTATTCTGTGAAGCGTGTGGCGGAAGAAATGGATGTGTTGCTTACGCTCAGTGAAGGTGCACGCCTTCAAAAGCGTTTAGCTCAGGCAAATGCGCGTCTTAATGAGGCTGCCGCTCTGTTGGCAGAGGGGCAGCAGGCAGATGAGGTGTTAGAGGAATATAAGCAGGCACTCTTTGCATTGGCGACTGCTGGCAGTGGCAGTGACATTGCGACGCAGATGCTTCTGCAGCAGTCTTTGCAGGCCACCATTGCTCAGGTGACCGCGGCGCTCCCCGGTGATGAGGGCTACTCCATTAAACGAGCGGTTTTAGAAGCCAGTGCTGATGTCCCGGGTATGGCAACGGGCAGTGGTGCCGTGCGTGTTGTGTTACTGGCGGATGCGCTTTCGCAGTTAAGCAGTGCGTCGAGTACTGGTGATGCTGCTGCTTTGCAGCAGGCCTGGATACATGTGCAGCCCTATGTTGCGTATTTGGACGATGAGTCTTTCGATGCAGATATACGCAAAGAGACGAGCCAGCAGCTTCAGGATTTCGCCAAGGCTGTTCGCAAACATCGTGATGCTGTTGCTGCGATTGATCCAGAGCTCATCGACGATGTTGCACCATATCTCCCAGTGCATCCGGAGCCGGTTGTTGTACAACTTTCTGCTGAAGATATTGCTGCCATAGCACAGCGCATTCTGGGGCGTATCTATGTGTATTCCATGCTTCAATCCCAAGAAAATCAGTTGCAGATGGAGCTGAGAGCCCTGCGACAGCACAATGAAGCCGGCAGGTTGCTTCGCGCTCTGTACCATGCACTTTCCGACGAATCCCACCTGCGTGATCAGGTACGCAGAGCTATCATTGATTTGCGCTGGCAGCTGGCTGCGGAGCGGTATGAGCAGGAAGTTGCAGCAGCGGAAGCGCAGTCGCAGAGTGGCAGCGGCGGTGTATTGGTGGAAGAGTGACGTATGCTGTATATGCGATTGTATTGTTGTGCTCTTGCTTGACCACAGGGTGTCTTCTGCCCACACTACGCATCTATGTACGTCATTGCAGATCTTAAGCCCGGCCGCGCTGTTGTTATCGATGGTGATCCCTACCTCATCACGTGGTCCCAGTTTAGTAAACAGGGGCGGCAGGGTGGTGTGATGGCTACGAAAATGAAAAACCTTAAAACTGGCGCAGTACTCCAAAAGACGTTCCAGGGTAGTGAAAAATTGGAGCCTGCGGATGTCGGGTATCGCCGCGTTCAGTATCTGTATGCGAGCGGCGATGCATACGTTTTCATGGATTTGGAACACTACGATCAGTTCCAACTTCCATCCGATGTGCTTGGCGAGCAAACGGATTATCTGGTGGAGGGTCAGGAGGTCGATGCTCTGTTATTCGATGGCCATCCTATCAGTGTGCAGCTTCCGTCAACTGTGAATCTTAAAGTTGTGGAAACCGTGCCTGGTGTCAAAGGTGATACGGCACAGGGCGGGACGAAACCAGCGGTTCTGGAATCCGGGTTGACCGTGCAGGTTCCGCTTTTCGTTTGTGAAGGCGACATTGTCAAAGTGAATACGGAAACAAGGACGTATATGGAAAGGGTGTAATCAGGCTAAAGTATCGGTGCGGTTACACTTTCTTGCGCAGTATTTCCTGTACTTTCTGCGGATCTGCTTGGCCATTGCTCTCCTTCATCACCCAACCGATGATGGCTCCCAGCGCTGCAGATTTACCTTCCTTATAGGAAACAATTGCCTGAGGATTTGCATCTATTGCTTGTTGTACCAGTGTTTCGATTGCGCCTTCGTCCGTAATGTTTTGCATGCCTTCTTCTGCAATAATTGTCGATGCCTTTTTGTCCGTTGTGACCATTTTCTGCAGCACATCTTTGCCTGTATTCGCTGAAATAGTTCCATCTCCAATCTTTCGTGCCAGTTCCAGCATCTGATCCGCATCCGGACCTTCTTCCACCGTTTTTCCTGCAGCATTCAGGAAGCCGAGCAGTTGTGTGAGTACCAGACCGGCTGCGCGTTTTGCATCGTGCATTTCTTTATGCACTGCATCGAATATTGTTCGTAATGCTGGTTGCTCGATGAGCAGGTTGATCTGCTTTTCATCCAATGCCATGTCTTTGTACCGCTGTTTTTGTTGCCTCGGAAGCATGGGAAGCGATTTGCGGATTTCTGCGATTGCTGATTCTTTCAGTACGAGAGGCGGAATGTCGGGTTCGGGGAAATAGCGGTAATCGTCGGCTGTTTCCTTCTCCCGGAGCACACGAGTTTTTTCTTCTTCATCCAGCCAGCCTGTTGTGATGTTACACGGCAGAGGTTTGCCTGTTTCTTCCCATAGTTTTCGTAATCTGCGTTCTTCGTATTGCAGTGCTTTCTCCAGTGATTTGAATGAGTTGAGGTTCTTGATTTCGCTGCGTGGATTTAGGTCATCCGTTCCCTGCAGGCGCAATGAGATTGATGCGTCGAATCGCATCATGCCTTTGAACATGTCCGCTTCCGATGCTCCGATTGCGACGATCATTCGTCGTAGTTCCTGTGCGAAAGCAGATGCTTCCTTTGAGTTTCGCAGATCAGGTTCCGTTACAATTTCCATCAGAGGTGTGCCGGCACGGTTAAAGTCTACCAGCGTCGCGGAGCCACGATGCGTGAGTTTACCCGCATCGTTTTCCATATGCAGCCGCGTGATACGACAGGTTCGTTCCGCTTGCACAGCACCGCTGTCGTCGCGTATCTCGTACGTGACGTTCCCACTGCTTGCCAGCGGAAAATCATACTGAGAGATCTGGAATCCTGCCGGTAGATCCGGATAAAAGTAATGCTTGCGGTCGAAATGATTTTCCCGGTTGACAGTGCACTGCAGTGCCAGCGATACCTGGATTGCCTTTTTGACCGCTTCTTCGTTGAGGACAGGGAGGGTTCCCGGATGTCCCATGCATACGGGGCACACTGTCGTGTTCGGTGGTTTGCCGAATGCGTCATTATCGCACTCACAGAACATTTTGGTGCGGGTGTTCATCTGTACATGCACTTCCAGACCGATGATGGTTTCCAGAATCTCCATTGTCTTCAGGCTACCTGCTTGTGGCGCTCCGGGGAATGGAATTCCTGTCGGTAATCTGTAATCAGGATGCCATCCAGGTGGTCTACTTCATGTTGAACAACTCGTGCGTCCCATCCAACAAGCTTGCGTTTCTGTTCCGCTCCTTTCTCATCCAGATACTCCACAATAATTTCTGTGTAGCGCGGTACGTTCAGCCATATGCCAGGCAGGCTCAGGCAGCCTTCCTGGGCGATTTCCGTTTGTGGATTCTTCCAGGTGATTTGGGGATTGATGAGCGGAATGAGTTTCCCGTTGACCAATGTGAGGCATAGGCGTTCCGTGCGTCCAATCTGCGGTGCCGCAAGACCGCCACCATCCGCGGTTATTGTTGTTTCGCGCATATCTTTCAGCAATTTCTTCACTTCTTTCGTTATCTGCGGCACAGGTTCCGTCTTGCGCCGCAATAGGGGGTTGTCGCTGCCTGTTACGATAGTCAGAGTGGCCACTATATTTCAGTATATGCCATACACGGTCTATTTGGCTACGATTCTCGCATGGTATTCCGCTTTTTCGCGCAATTGTTCGATTGTTGCTATGTCGTGTTCCCGCATCATTCTGAGCAGGCACTGTGCTGTGAGCAGGACGTCCGGCAGAGCCCGGTGCCGCGCTTCCGGCATGGTGAGGTCGAATCGCCGCGTGAGGGCGTCCAGATTGTGCCGGAATTCCGTTGGGTACAGTGTGCGGCTTAGGCAGAGCGTGCATAGGCACTCGGGTAGTTCTACATAGCCCCAGCAGAGCTGTTTTTCCCACTCCAGGAATCGCATGTCGAATTCTGCATTGTGCGCGACCAGTATGGAACCTTGCGCAAATTCCAGAAAGCGCGGCAAGATCTGGTCGATTGTTGGGGCAAGGCGCACATCTTCCTCTTGTATTCTGTTGATTTGTCGGGCTTCTAGCGGAATGTCCCGTTCTGGATTCACGAGTTCCATGAACGTTGTCTCATCCTGGATTTCTCCGTTTTCTATACGCACACCTGCTATTTCAATGATTTTATGGCCTTTTTGCGGGTCGAGGCCGGTTGTTTCGGTATCGAAAACGGTGAAGGATGGAAGAGGCATGGGTTGCGACTATAGAGCATGTTGCGGTTGGATCGAGTGAGTTTACTTGACGTGCAGCTGTGTATACTGCGGTCATGGGCTTGGTTCCCGTTTCCATCGATTCCGTGCTTAGAGAGCTTGAGCGTCTCTATGATCCGCCGCGTTCTTTTCTGGATTGGCAGACGCCGTTGGATCTTGCCGTTGCTACGCTTCTGAGTGCTCAGTGCACGGATGTGCGTACGAATATTGTTACCAAAGAATTGTTTCATCGTTGTCGTACCGCAGAGGATTACGTGACTATGCCGCGCAGTGAGCTTGAGCGCATCATCCACTCATGTGGCACATTTCGCGTAAAGGCAAAACACATCCAGGAATTGTGTGCATTCCTCCTGGAGTGCCATGGTGGGCAGGTGCCGCAGACCATGCAAGAACTCACTGCTTTGCCCGGTATTGGGCGCAAGACGGCGGCAATCATCCTCTATGCTGCGTTTGGCAAGAACGAAGGTGTTGCTGTAGACACGCATGTCATGCGGTTGGCACGGCGGCTTGGGCTTACAGCGGAGACGAACCCCGATAGGATTGCCGGGGATTTGGAACGGCAGGTGCCCCGTGCGCAGTGGGGCAGGCTCAATACATTATTCATTAGCCATGGACGCGCTGTGTGTACCGCCAGAAAACCTGCATGCCACCGGTGTATTTTTGCTCGTACCTGTCCGAGTTCTAGTATTCTTGATACCCAGAAGTCGGTATAGGTGAGCCCGTACTATTCCTCCATCGTTTTTTTATAGCTCTTTTTTCCGACCCAGTGCATCCCGGTGGTACTTTCCAAATTCCGTGATGCGTATGCAGAGTTCATTTTTGATGACTGGCCCGTCTTTGCAGAGGCGGATGCCTAATGGGTCTACGACGCAATTGCCGCAGAGGCCGTAGCCGCACTTCATGTACCGTTCCAATGAAAGTTGACTTGGGATCTTTTGTTCAGCGGAGATTTCGGAGACTGCTTTCAGCATCATTTCCGGTCCGCAGGCGAACAGGGAGTCGGGAGTAGGGATTTGGGAATCAGTGAGCATTTTTTTGAGGAGTTCGACGTTGTATCCCTTGTACCCTTCAGACCCATCATCCGTAGTAATGTGGACGGTTGTGTTCGGCAACTGCTTCAGCTTGTCGATATAGAGCAGGTGCTCTGCGCTTCGGGCGCCGACAAACACGTCGATTGTGCAGTTATCTTCCGATGCCTTTCTTGCGGCGAAATACATGGGCGCCGCGCCGTAACCGCCGGCGAGCAGCGCCAGCCTCTGCCGCGGTTTCCATTCGTAGTGCGTTCCAAACGGTCCGCGTAAACCCACAAGGTCTCCCTCCGTACATTCTGCGAGTTTTTTCGTCATATCGCCTACTGCGAAAAATGTGATGCGCATGCCCTCCTTTCCATCAAAGGCGATACTCATGGGTTTCTCGTCTATACCCGGGAGCCAGACCATGGCAAATTGTCCCGGCTTTGCGCCCAGGGAAACATCAAAGGTGAATGTGCGCACATGTGGCGTTTCCTTTTTTACATGTTTTATCCTGTACGTCTTCGGGAGTCGGCATTCGGTTGTTGCAGTCATGGGCACATCATAAGTTCGAAATAGGAAATGCGGAATCCCAAATGGCGTGTGCTTCGAATTTCGAATTTCGTCGTATGGCGCTATTATAGCAGCGTGAATCTTGCGCAGACGATATGCGGCATCCCATTCCGGAATCCCACAGTGCTCGCTTCGGGTATTTGGGGCGTTACGGCCAGCAGCTGGAAACGGGTTGCTGAGCATGGTGCCGGAGGTGTGACAACCAAATCCCTGTGGCTTCATGAGCACAAAGGACATCCCAATCCCACTATCATTTCTACCGAGTACTGGACGCTGAATGCGGTGGGTGTTCCGGATGCAGGTATAGAGAAGGCTCGGGAGGAAATACACAGTTACATGCAGAACCATCCTGTTCCGCTCATCGCGAACGTCATCGCAGAGTCCGTTGAGGATTATGCGAAGGTCGCGGAGGCAATTCTTGCGCTCAAGCCGGATTTTCTGGAGGTCAATATCAGTTGTCCCAATATAGAAGACGAGTTCGGACGCCCCTTTGCCTGTTCCGCGGCAGATGCGTCTGCAGTT
>Ga0265294_10004249_pt1 | contig 17972 bp, 14 predicted proteins | sample MunlanPumphouse3_FD_192504 | JGI IMG/M metagenome (GOLD analysis project Ga0265294, IMG submission 192504) | Groundwater microbial communities from a municipal landfill in Southern Ontario, Canada - Pumphouse #3 | ecosystem: Environmental > Aquatic > Deep subsurface > Groundwater | place...
CAGGTAAGCTGTTTGTAAGTTCTCAATTGTGCACCTTAAGTTTTGTTGCAAAAACAGGTTGCATCTTACGACAGCTTGCCTGTTTTTACAAATTACTTTCAGTTGCACTTACTTGTTGAATTCAGGTCCCTTTTTTATAAATTAAAAACCCCCAAGGATATGGAAGCTTTTTTAAACTTTCCAATACATAGGGTCCTATAGGCTGTGCCTCAGAAAAATACTTTAAATAATATCCATTATAATCTAAATTGGAATAATACATATATGCGCTTATTAATGAACTTGCATAAAATTTCATGTAATCTTTGGTGATAAATTCAAAATTACCATCTCCCTGACCATGTTTAATATTCCAGTAAAAGTTAGCTTTTATTGAATCTAGTTTTTGAACCGCACTTGGATATTTCTCTATATTTGGGATTTGCCGATCAGCAGGATATTTCCCATATTTATTTTTCTCTTGTGAAAAAAGTGCTATGCAAATAAGTAATACAGCCAATATTTTACAACAACAACTGACTTGCCTTTTCATATCGCCTCCTTATTTTTTACTGATACATATAATATTATGATTTACATTTTGAGAAGTCAAGTTAAATATAAAAGGATATGGTTATGTAAATTAAATAATACTCACGAGGTTTATTAAGAAATTATTTCTTGAAAAACACCATAAATTTTAATAAAATAGTCGAAACGACCAGAACAGGAGGTTCGGATGAAAAACAAATGGCAGTTACAGGAAGCAAAGGTCAAATTTTCTAAAGTGATCGCTGAAGCAGGCGAACATGGACCCCAATACATCACAAAGCACGGCAAAGAATCCGCAGTGGTGATCTCGATTTCGGATTTCAGGAAATTGACCGAGAAAAAAAATACCTTATCTGCATTTTTTCAAGAATCACCACTATACGGAATTGAATTCGACAGACAGAAGGATAAAGACAGGGAGATAGAATTATGAAATATCTCCTGGATACCTGTGTGATTTCCGAGCTTGTAAAAAAACAACCGGATTACAGAGTAATTGAATGGATAGACGCTCAAGATGAATTGGAATTATATCTTTCAGTGATAACTTTTGGTGAGATTCAAAAAAGCATCTCAAAATTGGATGATCCTGTTAGAAAACAAAAAATACAATTTTGGCTGGAGGATTTGAAAGAGAGATTCTCCGGCCGAATTCATGACCTTGACCTTGATACTCTTCTGACTTGGGGCAAAAACTCCGGCGAATTGAGTAAAGAAGGTAAAAACGTTCCCTCGATCGATTCACTGCTTGGGGCAATGGCAGATCAACATAAGTTATGTTTGGTTACACAGAATGTTGATGATTTTAAGTATTGTGGGGTTGAGATATTCAATCCTTGGGAAAGATAAAAGATTAAGGGTAAAAGATTAAAGATAAGATACAAGAATAAAGTAAATACAAAAAGGTCATCCAGGAAAAATTGTTACTGCAATTTTATCCGGGATCTGTTTTATAAGCTTGAAATGTTAAATCTTCTTTGATGTGAAGTCAGTTAGATCCCGGATAAAATCCTGCAGATTTTTCCGGGATGACTAATTATTTTTATTATCTGTGCAATCTGAGAAATCTGTGGTTCCCAGTCACTATTCCGGATTTACGCTCTTCAGGTATTTATAAAAATCACTTTCGGTTGAAAGGATAAGACTTGTACCAGAATCAAGTGCTTGCTCGTATGTTTCCATGGTTTTCATAAAAGCGTAGAATTCGCGCGATGCGGTATTCTTGTTATAGGCATCGTTGTAGATTTTCGCAGCCCTAGCATCTGCTTTACCCATAATTTCTTGGGCGGTACGCGTGGCTTCAGACTGGATACGTTTGAGTTCGCGTTGCTTTTCACCGGAAATACGAGAGGCTTCACCTTGTCCCTCAGAACGATATTTATCTGCAATTCGTTTACGTTCTGTGATCATTCTTTCAAAGACAGTCTTTTGAACTTCTTTGACGTAATTAACGCGCTTGATCTGAAAATCAAGGATCTCAATTCCTAGATCCTGAACGCGGTCAACAGAGGCAACAAGGATCTCGTTAGCAATCATATCGCGACCGTTCGTAATGGTTTCTAAACTATCACTATCCATATCCAGGCTTGGATCAGCCAAAGGTGTACGGTTAGACGTTCTCACCATTTCAATAAGATCATGTTTAGCGAAAGCAGTCCGCGTTTCTCCATCGATAATATCATCTATACGAGATATTGCGCCGCGTTCATCGTGCAGGCGTTTGTAGTATAGTAATGGATCTACAATGTGCCAGCGCGCATAGGTTTCTACCCAGATATATCGTTTGTCTTTAGTGGTCACTTGGTTGGGATCTCCACGCCATTCAAGAAAACGTTTATCAAAAACATGTATTATTTCTACAAAAGGTACTTTTAAGTGTAGTCCGGGTGATAAAACCGTACGGACAGGTTTACCAAAGCGGGTAACAATGGCTTGTTGCGATTCATCTATGACATATAATCCACTTGCAATAAGAACGAGTAGCAAGAAGACCACGACGCCAAGAATAATTGATGTAGTTCTTTTCATTTTGGCCTCCTTATTTATTATCTAGGTTTAGTAAGGGCAGAACACCACTACTTTGTTCATCAATGATGTATTTCTTTTCCATCACAGGAAGAACCTTGTTCATGGTTTCAAGATAAATTCGCTGACGAGTGATCTCGGGTGCTTTTTCGTATTCTTCCAGTACGGCTAAAAAGCGAGATGCATCACCCTTGGCACCATTAATACGCACAGATGCGTAACCTTCGGCGTTTTGAATGGTTTGTTCAGCCTGACCTCTGGCTCTGGGAATAACTTTATTGTATTCTGAGCGAGCCTGGTTTATCAGTTTTTCTCTATCTTGTTGTGCCTGGTTAACTTCGTTAAATGAAGCTTTAACTTCATCAGGTGGATTTACATTTTGCAAAACAACCTGTTTAATGCGAATACCGTTCTCGTACTGGTTACATAATTCTTGTAAACCTTCTTCTACTTTTATGGTGATCTCTTGACGACCTACAGTCAGTACTTCGTTCAAGGTGCGGTCTCCCACCACTTCACGCATGGTAGCTTCACTCATATCGCGCAGAGTTTCTTTGGGATTTCTTACCTTAAAGAGAAACTTATAAGGATCTTCAATACGATACTGTATGATCCAATCAACCACAATAACATTCAGATCTCCGGTTAACATCACTGATTCTGATGCGTAGTCACGCGAGTGATGTGATCTGACCCCGGCTGCAGTGGTCCTGAAACCGAATTCTTGTTTTAATTGCCGCTCTACAGCAACCTGGTAAACCTTATCGATCAGCGGAATTTTTAAATGTAGTCCGGGTGTCGTGGTCTTTGTGTATTTGCCAAAGCGCAGTATGACTCCAACGTTCTCAGCTTCAACAATATAAAAACCACTTAGGATCGCGATCACAAGAGCAAAGACGATTCCGATCTTTATGATTTTTTTGGCGTTGAGCGCCACACTTTGCATGACATCTTCTGCATTTGCCATTTTTCCTCCGTTTATGTTTTCAAAAGAATATAAAAAATTATTTATCAATTTGATATATATTTCGTAATTTTCACTTTGTTAACAATCTCAATCACTTAGGAGTTCCCATGAATCCACTTATATCTGCCCTTAATTGCGATAAATCGATCTTTATACAAGCTTGTGCAGGTGCGGGAAAAACCTTTGCCCTCACTAAACGCTATGCTGCTATTCTTGATCGTTTTGCCCAAGAAGCTGAAAATGGAACGCCAATTGAGTCTATAGATCCTAAAAAAATTCTTGTTATTACCTTTACCAAGAAAGCTGCTTCGGAAATGAAAGAACGTATTTATAAGGATGTAAGTCTGCTTTTATCGGGAGAAGTTATTGAGGATATCGAAAAACAAATGCCGGGTTTTGGCAAGACTCTAAGGACGCAGGGAAATGAAAAACTTAAGAATTATAAAAAACATTTAAAGGATAACTTTTCTCAAAATGCTATTTCCACCATTGATTCCTTTTGTGCAAGTGTACTCAGAGAGTTTGCATATAAACTTGACCTGGATCCGCAGTTCCTGTCTCAGGATGACCATGATGCCAAACGCCTGCTGAATGAAAGTCTGGATACATGGATCTCTGAGAGACTTAGAAACGACAGCGAGTGTTTTGATAATTTACTCGAGGAGTTTTCTTTTTATCAGATCAAAGAGATCTTAAAAAGCATGTATGCATCACGGGAAGTATTGGATGAATATCTTGTGGAATTTGAAAGTAAGAATGATGAAAAGATCTGGAAAGATTGGCTTAAGCGTTATACACCGAATGTGAAACTTGATGATCTAATCTTGGTTTTTAAAAGTCTTTGGAAGGAGGCTTCGTCTCTTTGCAAAAATGACAAAGATGCTCTTTTTATTGGATTAAAGGAAATGCATCAGCAATTATCAGAGCTTGATATCTCTGATCCTTTGGAATATCGTGCTACTTTTGTTTCTGAGATCCTTCGTAATAGTGTTTTTCTTACAAAAGCAGGCACTTACACAAAAAGACTAAAAGGCTTAGCTACAAACTGGAGTGATAATAAAGAGAAAGTCAAAGACTGGTTTGAATTGCTGAAAAATACAGTCGATGAAAAAGAAATTTCGTTAACACCAAGTCCTGTGGACAAAAAGATCATTCCTTTGTTAAAGAATTTCATCGCTTTCTATAGAAATTTTAATGCTTACTATCTGGATATTCGCATGCAGCGCGATGTTTTGGATTTTTCGGATGTCATTATTCTGACACATAAATTACTGAGTGAAAATCCGGACGCCAGAGCTATTCTTGGGAAAAGATACAGACATATTATGGTGGATGAGTTTCAGGATACCAATCCCCTGCGTTGGGAGATCATTAAAATGATACTTGATGCAGGAGAAGATATAAAATTATTCATTGTCGGAGACAGAAAACAATCCATTTACCGTTTTAATAACGCCGATGTGACCGTGATGAATACAGCTGAAGATCTGGTGAAAGAGATCCAGGGAGAGGCTTTGGATTTTAATGACAATTATCGTTCTTCGCAGGATTTTATTGATGAGGGGATCAACACTCTGATGAGCAGCATCATGAAAAGACCGGGTGAAGAAAAAGAAGCCTACGAAGCGGATTTTTTGGAAACAAGTTCTCCTATCAACAAGGAAGGTATTTCTCCGGCTATTGAAAAAATATGGTGTGAAAGTGATATGGAAGAGGAAGATTATCTGCCTGCTTATCATACCGCTCATCAGGTAAAACGCTTGCTGGCTGAGCATCAGGGAAGCAAGATCGATCCCGGTGAGGATAAAGCACTCATTGCTATTTTGCTTAGACGCTATACTAAGCTATCGGATTATTTACAGGCCTTTACTGAGCTGGGCATTCCTGTTTCTATTGTAGGTGGCAAAGATTTTTATTCGTCATCCGCTTTGAAGGATATTTTTTATTTTATATCGGTTTTAGATAATCCGCATGACGATCATGCTTTAATAGGACTTTTGCGCTCGCCATTTTTTGCTTTGCCGGACCCCAAAATACATTTGCTTAGTAAACGCAAGGATCTAAGTGCTTTTAGTACTATGAGCAGTTTTCCGGAACTCAGGAATGCTTATCAGGATATTTTAAGCTGGCAAGAAGCAAGTAAAACACAGTCCATCGATGAGTTGATCGCCGGCATTCTTGATGAGGATGATCGAGAGTTGGGCTATGTTTCGGAATTGATGCCGGAACAACAATTGGCAAATTTTGACAAAGCTTTGAATATCCTTCGGGCTCAACAGCGCGCTGGTTTAACATTGCGCGATATACGAGAATTTTTATATTATCAGATCAAAGTCGGGGCAGATGAAAGTCAGGCAGAATACTCCGCAAAAACTCGAGTCCATATTATGACCGTGCATAAAGCCAAGGGACTTGAATATCCCATTGTGATCATTCCTGAAATGAATCAAAAGGGTGCACATGATACCGGAAAATTCCGTTACGGTCGCTATGAGGAATTCCCCGAGATATCCTTATCTTTAAATGAAGATGAAAAACCCGGTTTACTTTTACGGCTTAAGGATATCACCAAGCGAGAAGAAGAGGCTGAAGATAAGCGGGTTTTTTATGTAGCTGTGACCCGTGCAAAACATAAAGTGGTTTTATTGTCCGAAGGCAAAAAAGCTACGGCCAACAGTTGGTGGAGCAAATATATTTTAGGGCTTGATGACAGTGCAGAAAAAGATGATTTTCTTATAGAAAACTGGTCTGAGGATATTCAGATTATCAATAAAGAAAGAGTTTTTGCTGTGGATATGGATACTAGCAAGGAAAGTCTTTCCTGGAAAGAAAAAACACATTACTCAGAAGCCGGGAAATATATTTATTGTTCACCTCATGATCTGATGGGAACAAAGCAAGAATTTGATTTTGAGGAAAGTAAAACAGGGCTCGGTACAGCTCCCGGAAAATTATACCACTATTGCATGGAAAGATCTTGGCTGAATAGTGAAGACCATATCAAAGAAATTAATGAGCACATATCGCTGGCATATCCGCTGGTTGACCGCAAAGCACTTCTTGCTAAAGTAAAACCCTGGCTGGAAAACACAAGTAAACATAAACTTGCCGAGATTTTGCAAGACCCGAAAATTGAAAAATACCCCGAGTTAAATATAAAGGCCTGGTTGGGCAATGATAAAGACGTGTTTCAGGTTAATGGTATTATTGATCTACTTTATAAAGATGCTAATTATTGGTTTATTTTAGACTATAAAACCGATGCCAATATGCGCTTGCTTGCATCGTATAAAAAACAATTACAAACATATCAATGGATGCTGAAACAGATCTACGGCATAGAGGCGAAGGCACAAATATACTTTGTATCGCTGAATGAAGTAGTCGAGGTAAGATGGCAGGAAAACTATTTTGACGAGCTGGCTTTAGGCATGGAATTAAAAGCTCAATTACCGATCAGCGCTATGGATATTTCAAACTTGAAAGCAAATTTAAAAGAAGGCAAACAGCTTATCTTATGCGCATCGGCTCAACACGAAGAACAGGTTTATCTTGCGCTGGCAAGAGACGGGCTTTTAGCGCCTGATATTAAAGTTAGTACGCTAAGCAAATTTTTGCATGAAGATAGCGAAGCAGTTTTATCTCAGGACAGATTACGCCTTATGATCAGACAAAACCATCTTGGAATGAAAAATGGAACAGCCGACCATTTAGCCAAAGCATTGCGGAACGAAGAGCTGGTTAAAGGCCGGGTAAAAGAAGAATTTAAGAGCTTTTATAAAGGCATACATGATCAGGTAAATTATGTATCGGCGGACCAAATTTATAAAATTATATCTGTAGAAGCCGAGAGTATCATATTATTGGATGTTCATGTGCAGACAGAACTGGAACAAAAAGTGATCGATAAATTAAAATCCGAAACCGAGCTGATAGAATTAAGTCTTATAGATGGAAAACCGGTAGAAAACTACACGCTTATAGAAGCCTTTTCACCTCGTGAAGAAGTGCTGGCTGTGGCAAAGCATATCAATGAAAATGTCGCCGCAAATGAGCAAGTGATGATCGCTGTTGCTTCCATGGAAAAATATGCACCGCATTTGCAGCGACAACTACCCAAGTTTGGGTTAAGGGCGCGCTATATAGGGCCTCGTTCACTTTATGACTTTCCCTGTATTGCCTTGTTAATGGATTATTTAGAATTGACCAATAAAATGAATCCCGCTTGGAAAGATGTATCACCCATATTATTGCATCCTCTAATGAAAGCCAAAGATGAGCTCTATATTTACGATAGAAATATCAGAAAATATCCCATGGAAGAGCGAGATCTTCCTCAGGATGCTCTTGATCTTATAGCCGGGCTTAGCAAGAATATTGACGAAGTATTAAAGAAAACCTCTAAATTTGTCGAGCGTATTAAAAGCAATCAGAATATGGATATGTGTAAAGCTTGTGATAAATTCATTGATCTGCTTGAGGCGAGCATTGAGGATTTGAGCCGGGTTGGACATATTGATATGAGTGCTATTATCCATGAAATGGCTCTTCGTGTTAAAAAAGAGGGTATTCCGCGCAGAGATCAGTGGAATGGTATTCCCATTGTTGGTTTGCTGGATAGTTTAGGTGTTCAAACAGATAAACTCTATGTGCTTGGTATGGTAGAAGGCGATATTCCTCGACAGGAAGGCGATAATCCATTTTTCATCAAGAATAAGGATTACTCCCTGGCCTTGAATCATCATTTTATGGAGGAATGGTTGAAGTTGGGCGAAAATGTGATCTTTGCTACATCCACTCATGCCGAAAGCGGTGAAGAGCAAAATCGCTCCTCCTTTCTTGAAGACATAAATCTTAAAATCATAGATGATGAAATTACGGGCCGCAGAGAAGAGCTACTTTTATATCAGGATAAAAAGATCAGGCAGGGCGAGTCTGTTTTAATTGAACGCCACCATGAAATTCTTGATGGAAAACGAGAAAAATTTAGTGGAGATGTGGGCGAAAAAGAAACTGCTTTTGAACTGTCTGTGACGCAGGTTGATACGCTTCTTGCCTGTCCTATGAAATTTTATTTTGACAGGGTTATTAAATGTTCGCCTCTGGATGAGGATGAAGTTCTCTATTGGAGCAGCAAGAGAGGGAATGTTATCCATAAGACCTTTGAGATTTTCATTGGCAAGAAGGGATATTCGCTGGAAATGGAAGCGGCATTGGATCTGATGCGCGACTGTTTGGATAAAGCCCTGGATGAAGAAAAGATCGACAAAGATAATCCTCTTGAAATGGACCATTTTAGGTACTATAGCAAGAATTTTGAACTTGGATCCCCAAAAAACTGCTTGGTCAAAAATCTGGATCTTATTGATAAAAAATATTCGGAATACACTGATATCCAGAGTGAAAAAGCTTTCAATAGCCTTCAATTTGGGCACCCTGAGCTTAATATAAATTTACGAGGTCGTATTGATAAGGTCATGATTAACAAAGATGAAGCAAAACTTATAGCATCAGATTTTAAGACTGGGAGCATTACAGCTAATTATTTGTCAAAAATGCTTTTATCACAACTTTATCTCTATTTGAAATATTGTGAAAGAGAATATCCAAACTATGAATTGAAAGCTCTTTATGAATTGCTTAAAGATCCTAAAACGACACGATTACAAGAATATGTTTTAGATGATGGGGAATTTAAGCAGGGCAGGAATAGCTTTGTTATCCGGGAATTTGAGGAACATTTAGGTGATCTTTTTTCTCAGATTGCTGATGGAAAATACTATATTACAGAGAAAGCCTTTAAAGATGCTTGTAAAAATTGTGCTTACGAGGGCTTGTGTAGAAAAGATACGCGATTGAAAGAAGGCGCGTGGAAATCTGGAAATGTTGATAGTTGATGGTTGATGGTTGAAAAATTGAGAGATACGCAATGCATTGTGTCTGTATAAATTTTTTCTTATTCCGGCTTTTGGTACACCTTCGCCACCACCTTCGCCTCAGCCTACGTCAAGGCTATGGCGGACTAGAAGGCTTCGGTACGTCTTCGACTTCTGACTTTTGACATCTGGCTTCTGCTTAGTTCGGATATCAGGTTGTGACTACAGTTAAAAATGGAGAAAAATATAATGAATGAATTTTTGGTCAAGGAACTCAAAAGAGCTCAGAAAGAGGGCAAACTTGGAGAAGTTACTATTGAAAACATTAAGAAGTGGATCAGACAAAAAAAAACTAAACAAATAGCATTTCTGTTTTTAGAATCTGTTGTTCTTTTAGGTATTGGTGCCGGGAATCTTTTTAATAGCCCGCCTAAATCTTTTCCATTTGCTCTGGGTCTATTTTGCATTGTTTTTTGGTTTTTTCTAGCGTTTAAGATCAATCAGTATCTAAAAAAAATCGAGTCCAAAGATGAGGACTTAGAAGAGATTTTGCGTCACCTAACAGAGAATATTGACTAAGCCAATACATTTCAATATTGATAGCAAAAGAGCGAGCTTCCCTCTATCACCGAATTACCTCTGCTTAGCTACTTTCTGTCGACTATATTTCCGTTTCTGAATTAGCATACCTTTGCCTCTACCTACGCCACCAATTTCGCCAAGGCTTCGTCGCTCAGGAAGGCTAGGGGCTAGGGTGCGTTTTTAGCTTCTGAATTACTCCTACTTTAGCAATATCAGTTTTTGCACTTTCATTTTTCCATTGAAGCTTAGATTTGCAAAATATACACCCGAAGGATAATCTTTTGCATTCCATATCAGGGAATGAGAGCCTTTTGATAAACCGGTATTTACCAGGGTTTCAACAAGTCTGCCATTGATATCATAAATGGAAAGGTTTATCTCATTGTCGTAGCTAAGTCTGAACTCTATAGTTGTGCTGGGATTAAAAGGATTGGGATAGGCAGTGTTTAGCTCAAAATCATCTAGAATTTGTGCAAAAATATCTTCTACAGACACCTCATTGGCTGACTCAAAGAAATCAACAACACGCCCCATAAGATCAATTCGTTTGTCTTTTCCTTCTATAGTCTCAAAAGGGAAGCCCAGAGTAATGACTTTTCCGGTATCGCTGGAAGTTCCAAAGGGACCAACATAAGCAACGCCGGCATAGTCGGTACGGGTATAATGTAAAATAAATCTACCACCATTACTTGCCTTGATAACATCAGGATAATCTTCTTGGTAAAGTGCAGATGAGCCACCATAACTAAAAGATAATCCATCAAAGCGGGTATTGGCTCTGCCATAAATAGTGTAGTCACCGGAATCATCAGCAACATATTTTGCTTTTAGATAGTTATTATAAAAGTTTTTGTCTGAAGTTGAGCCTTTATAGTCAATATCGTAGGCGATTTCTGAGCCGGAAACAAAGAGACAACCTCCTTGTTCGAGATAAGTTTTAACATGAGTTTGCTCAGTATTGTCAAAAGTTTCATCTGATCTACTTTCATCACCGCAAAACCAAAAAACATAATCATAATCAGCAAGAAGAAGATCTCCATCAATGATGGCCTGATTATCGCAAGTAGTATAGCCCCAGGTTTTTGGTAGGGCATCGGCATAATATCCTGAAATAAAATGATAGGGTAAATTCCAACCTTTATCGTTTGAAACACGGTCATAACCATCAACGATCAAGGCAAATTTATCTATCGAGCTTTCTTTTATAAAATAAGTATCAGAAGGATCGCCGGCCTTTCCTTTGTAATAAGAGATCAATTCTATAGATCTTTGGCAAATAGGATTAATGGCTTCTAATTTAATTAATAAAGAGTCGGCCGGATACATGATTTCTTTATGTCCGCTTTTACCGGCATCAAGATCTACAACCAGCAAGACAGAATCGACATTATTAACAAAATCCCAACGCAGATCCCAGCTTCCGTCATCATTATGTGTGATGGAATGTATTCTTGCCTGGCCGGGTATATCATCGTAAGCACGGACAGCCGCATTGGCAACTGCCTGGCGTATCGACGATACACTGGCAGCGTCGTTGGGATAAACACGGTTGGTCAATAAAACAACAAAGAGTTCCCGCGTGGGATCAATAAATGCCGAGGTGCCTGTATATCCTGTATGGCCATAATTTAGTTCTGACATAAGCGATCCGGCAGAAGACCCGTTAATGCCCCAACCATAGGCACGACTACCGGCTGCAGATTGTAAAGTTGTAAAAAGTACAACAGTCGTGGAATCGACATATTTAGTTCCATCAAGACGCCCATGATTTAGCATTAGTTGGGAAAACTTAGCAAGATCACCCGAGGTGGAAAACAAACCGGCATTCCCCGAATATCCATCTAATCCTGCTGCCAATGGATCATGGACAGATCCCTGCAGTGATGGCGTTGTGGGAAGACAGCGGGATATCAGAGAATCTTCAGGACAGAAGATGGAATTTTCCAATCCCATGGGATCGGTAAAAACTTTTTTATAAAATTCCCACATCATCATGCCTGTAGCTTCTTCAACTACGCGCATATTCATAATAAAATTCAGGCAAGAATAGGTATAATTTCCGATAGATTTTGCCATGCTGATATTGTAGATCTTATTTAAAGTTTCAGAGCGAGTAGAGGCCGCAGATGTATAAGCAGGCAATCCACTGGTATGAGTCAGCAGATGCTTAACTTTGATAGAGCCTTTATTATTGTTATCAAAAGCAGGAATATGATCTTTTACATAATCTTCGGGTGAAACGAGTCCGGAATCAATACATTTCATCATACACATTGATGTTGCAAATACTTTTGTTAGTGAGGCCAGATCGAAAATAGATAGAGTATCAACTTCAGTCGAAGATGCATCGTAGGTAAAATTTCCATAGGCATGATTGTATAACACTGAGTCCGCAGTTCCAATCGCAACCGTAGCTCCGGGGAAGATCTTGCTTGAAATAGCGTTTAGAATAACATCATCGACCTCTTGGAATTTGTGTCCCGCAAAGAGCAGGGAACAGATCAGAAACAGTGGAAATAAGCGTTTCATATTAGTGCCTCATTTAATTATGTATTTCAAGGAAGTTTATAAATTTTTATAGAAGGAAACAAGAGAAGATGAAGAATAAGAGTTAAGGAAAAGAATAAGGTTAAGCATTGGGTTGAGGTTAAGAAGAGTGGATGTATGGGAGTGGGAGCGCAATGAATCGCTGGTGTACATATCACAAGAAAGAGGTTCTGCGAAAACGGTTCAACTATTTTTTATTCTTTTTTTTAGGATCTTCATTTACAAAAATTTTCTCAATTCCAAGATTAAGGTCTGTTTCTTTTTTGAGGAGTTCAACACTTCTTTTGACAATATTTTCCTCGTAAAGAACCAGACTAAGATAGAGTAAAAAAAGAGTGGTTGTAGCAACGAACCATATTTCAAATATCCCGGACATGCCAAAAATCAGGATGGATAAAAAGCTCCCACCGATAATGATATATCCCCATAGACGATTGGCTTTTCGTAGGCGGGGATTATTTGTACTTATAAACCGGATAAATGGAAACAAACCAAGTATCAATAATAAACCATAGTTAATAGAAGTAAGAACATGTACAAAATGCCAGAAGGGGAAAAGGTCTCTCGCAGCCGGAATAATTGCCGTAAGCACAAGAGCAATTGAGGCATAAATAACCAGAGTAGATGCTTTTTTTTGCTCATATTTTTCTAGTTTAAATAAAGCGATGCAAGCAGTTTGGATGGACAAACCGGCTATAATTGCCCAGATAATAAAGACCTGTCTGTAGTTAAAAAAATTACCGATATTGCTGAGGGTATATTTAAAGGGATTTTCAAGTGTACTGTAAATAGCTGTCATGATGAGTGTGATCAAAAGTCCGCTCATAACAATGATACGATTACGGCGTTGTTTATAAAGCTCAGAGATCTCACTTATATTTTCCTTATGAAATTCCGGATCATGGATCTTGTTTTCTTTTTTTGGAATTTTCGTTATTTTCTTTTCTTTAGACATTTTATCTGATCTCCTTTTATTACATAGACATATAATCCTAATATAATTCTTCAAACCTGAATGAGCAATGAACTTTAAAAAAGTAAAAGGGAAAAAGGAGATCTATTGACCCAATAGAAAGTGAAATCTATTGACCCAATAGGAAGTGAAATCCATTGACTCAATAGAAAGTGAAATCTATTGACCCAATAGAAAGTGAAATCCATTGGCTCAATAGAAAGTGACTATAAAGCTTATGCAAATATTAGAGAGCTTTTAATTTTTTCTTTAGTCTCGAGCTTGTATTAAATCTTTTCGTAGGCGTTAAATTCGTATTCATTAAAGAGCTCAATATCAATGATGGGTCTGTTTTTGATATCTAGTCCGTATGTTTTGCAAATATTTAAGTGAGTGATCCTATCAAGAAGTTCCGGCGAAGCGCCCTTACTTTTTAGTATAGCAATAAGTTTGGGAAGTATGGGCAATCCGGGAATACCCGATGCATAGGGTGGATTTAATTTTTCACTCCTCAGATGAGGCGCATGATCACTTTCTACCCAATTAATGCGTTCTTCCAACAGCATTTTTAGTAAAGCCTTTTGTGCGTTTTGGGACCTTAAAGGTGGATTCATTTTAAGCAAAAGTCCATCGCTTTTTTTCATCATATTATCATGAAGCAAAAGATGGTGGGGCGTTACACCGCAGCTTAGGGTAAAATTAATGCTTTCTCTGGCTTGCTCAAGAAGCTCTATACTTTCGGGCAATGAAATATGTGCGACATGTAAAGTGCCTTTAAAGCCCGTAATTTTTGCAAGATAGATCATTTTAGAAATAGAATTTAATTCTGCAAGAGGAGGTCTTGCTTCGCAATGCGAGATAGGACGAGCAGGATCCCATAATCCCGGAATAAAATCAGCTTCGTTTTCGCAATGAATGGCAAGGAGTCCTGTGTAGTTTTTTTTAGCTAAGCTATCGAATACAAGTTTTTGCGAGACTGTATCAGGAATAGATAAGTCGCCTGTCGATTTCCCCGCAAAAAGTTTAAGTCCTACAACTTGCTCAAATTCACGTGTGCATGCAACAGCCTCTTTGATCTGTTCCGGATCTTTAGTTAATCCACCATACAGGCCATAAAAAACCGAAGAATTTGCCTCTTTGGCCCGATCCAGTCTAGCTAGAATAGAAGCCCTATCCAAAATGGGAGGACTTGTGTTCGGCATATCAAAAACTGCAGCCAAACCAAGCTTTTCCGCGACAGCTAAGCCATGGCGAATGCTTTCTTTATACCTTTGTTCTCCATCGCGGAGATGTACATGTGGATCGATCATAATAGTAAGGACTCGTAAAATCTAAGAGCTCTATTCCTGATAGAAGTAGAGACGGAGCATTGCTCCGTCTCGTATTGTAAATTTCAAATAGTTTGTGTTTGTTTTTCTTTTGCTAGGATTGTTTAGGTATTTCAACAGTCCAGCCGTATTTATCTTTAAGTTTGCCATATTGTATGCCTAGGAGCTCGTCATAGATCTTTTGCGCATAGGGACCAACTTCTTCCTTATTGATAATAATATCTTTGCCATCGTCATAACCAATACGTCCCACCGGTGCAATAGTTGCAGCAGTTCCGGTGCCAAAGCAATCTTGCAATTTGCAACTTTCGGAGGCATCGATGATCTCTTGCAGAGAAATGCGACGTTCTTCAACTTTCCAGCCAAGATCTCTGGCAAGATGCAAGACGGATTCGCGAGTAATGCCCGGAAGAATTGTACCTTGTTTTAGACTTGGTGTAATGAGAGTATCGTCGATCACGAACATCATATTCATGGTTCCGACTTCATCGATATATTTATGCTCTTTGTAATCCAGCCACAATATCTGTTGATAACCTTTTTCCTGAGCTTCTTTGGCAGCGTAAAGAGATTGTGCATAATTTGCGGAAGCTTTTACATGTCCTGTCCCTCCAAGAGCGGCACGGGTGTAATTCTTGGTAGCATAAATACTGAGCGTTTTCAAATTCTTGCCATAATAGGCATCGACGGGAGTCATAATAACCATATAACGATAAGTATCGGCAATTTTAACACCCAGGGCAGGATCCATGGCAAAAATAAAAGGTCGGATATAGAGAGATGAACCCATATGTCCAGGTGTGAATTCTTGATCCATTTTTACCAATTCCATTAATTCTTCGAGAGTTTTCTTCTCATCTGGCATTAGGGGGATAGCAATACGCTCTGCAGAATAGTTGAGGCGATGAATATTTTTTTCGGGACGGAAAAGACGTACGATACCATCTACACCTCGGAAGGCTTTCATACCTTCAAAAATACTTTGACCATAGTGCAGGGTAATATTTGCGGGTGAAACAGGAAAATCTCCATAGGGGATGATCTCAGTTTCTTGCCATGCCTTATCCTTGTACTTTTTGACGATCATATGGTCGGTGTAATATCTGCCAAAACCCAAATCGCCAAAATCAACTTCGGATATTTTGCTGACTGATCTTTTGTTCACTTTCATAAATCACCTCATTCTATCTGTTAAGCTGAGAGATCAGCTTGTTATTTTTATTCCAATAAGCGTGTATAGTGTAAAGTCCGTTAAAAAACATTCATTTAAAAACTTCTATCATCAAAAAAGTGATGACTATTCTTTGTTTAAAAAATTATAGATCTGTTGATAAACATTTTCACAATAATCGGGATCCGTGAGAAAATCTTTACCGTCGGTTTTGATCACTAAGACTGGAATTTCTTTGCTTTCCAATAATTCATTGATCCAGCGATCGTAGTAAATATTTAAAAGGTGAAGGTATTCAAGGTCTATATCTTGTTCATAATCACGCCCGCGTTTCTTGATGCGGGAGATCAAAGCATCTGTGGAAGCCTGAAGATAGACAATGAGATCCGGGGGACGAAGGTAGGAGGTCATTTCACCGAATAATTCCTGATAATTTTCCCAATCTCTGTCATCCATATTTTTCATATCATGAATGGATCTGGCGAAGATCTTTGCATCTTCATAGATTGTACGATCCTGGACAATAGTATTGCTTAGCTTTTGTATTTGCTTTTGCACCTGAAATCGTTTAGATAAAAAATAGATCTGCAGATTAAAGCTCCAGCGAAGCATATCGCCATAAAAGTCCTTCAAATAAGGATTATCCACTACGACCTCGTAGTGTGGATCCCACCCAAAGCGCTTACACAGCAAGTCGGTGAACGTTGTTTTACCTACGCCGATATTTCCGGCGATACCTACAAAATGATGTTTCATAATAGTGTCAATATTTAATCTTGTAAATGTAGTAAAAAAAACTCAAAGGTAAAAGCGTAAATCGTAAGATGTGAGACCCTTCTACGCTTCGAGAGATCGTAGCTTCCATCCTAGGCTCATCGAGCTTCGGACGGCGTGGCGTTGGACAGGCAAAAGACAAATTTCAAAAAACCAGGGCATGAGACATAAGATGTAAAATGGCGAGAGAGAAGAACTATGAATTATTAACGATAAATGATAAGAAAATATGATATCGGGGGTGAGAGGGATTTTAAGTCCCTTGTGTTAAGGCATTACGATCGACATTCACATATGAGTTTCATTTCGAACTAAGAAAAATCTTCGATTCTCACCAGCGGCACCTTGATTTTATCAATTAATATGTGACATACATCACGCTTACTGGTATCCAACAGATTTCTATTAAAATATATTGTGTATTTCAGATATAAAAAGGAGTTGGGTGATGAAAAATGAAATAATTCTATATCAATTAAATGAGCTTCCTTCACGTATTGAGGTGAGAGTTGAAGACGAGACTGTTTGGTTAAATCGACAGTAAATAGGCATGTTTTTTGCGCTCAGCTGGCTTTCTAAATTTTTTCAACTATCTCCCGGAGAATTTCGCCTTTTAAACATTCTTCTGCATACATCTTTTTTAAACGTCTGTTTTCTTGCTGGAGTGCTTTCATCTCTTTCATTAGTGATACATCCATACCACCGTATTTTGATCGCCATTTATAAAATGTTGCGTGACTTATGCCTATCTCTTTGCAAAGATCCGGGACACGTTCTCCCTTTTCTGCTCGATTGATAATTGTGATGATTTGACTGTCTGAAAATTTTGATTTCTTCATAGAATTCTCCTTTGTTTAAATTAACTAGAAAATTCTACTTTTAAACACTTTTTTTCGGGAGGATTGCAATATGTCGTACTGATAAATTTGAGGCACTTTTTCCGAAGAGCGGATTTTTTTGGAGGGACTCGGTTAGCGAAAATAAGATATTTTTCAGTCAGTGGATGATGGATTTATAGAATATAGCTACAACATGGCAGGTGAAAAATAGTCATTTATTTAAGGAAATTATTATTAGAACCCTTTGCATAAGGAAATATTAAACTTTAATTCCTAGATTCAAGTAGTAAGTGCAATTTTATAATTCTTAAAAAATACTTCATTTGGTGTTAAATAACCAAGCGTTTTTCTAGGTCGATTATTCAGCTTTTTCATCGCCA